>JACCDP010180302.1_pt1 | contig 16059 bp, 10 predicted proteins | sample 7445841 | NCBI WGS metagenome assembly JACCDP01 (sample SAMN15323441, study PRJNA562643) | freshwater metagenome | isolation source: river surface water | place: USA:Blue River Watershed | collected 2017-08-17 | reverse complement strand
TCCTAGTCGCTCTTGGATCTGATTTACTATAAACCTATGAAGGCTCTCTTCCTCGATTTTGTCAAGGACTTCACCCGCAAATGCATAGAGCAATAATCCTTTTGCGGTTGTTTTGTCAATGCCTCGCGCTTGAAGATAGAAGAGGGCCTCTTCGTCCAATTGTCCAACGGTACATCCATGTGAGCATTTCACATCATCTGCCCAAATCTCAAGTTGAGGTTTGGTATTGATGATGGCATCTTCGGACAGGAGAATATTATTGTTTTGCTGGAAGGCATTCGTCTTTTGTGCGATTTGGCGTACGAAAATTTTCCCGTTGAATACGCCACGGCTTTGGTCTGCTAAAATGCCTTTATAGAGTTCATTGGATTCCGCATGCGGAATGGTATGGTCTACATTGGTGTGGTTGTCTACCTGTGTTTTACCATGTAGGAGATAGAGTCCATACATATTTCCGACAGAATTGCTTCCCAATAGATTCAGCGTCAAATTGTTGCGGATCATATCTCCTGTAAGGGTGATCTGTGTAGATGTAAACTGTGAATCTTTCTGGATATCCGTCACCAAGTTGCTCACCTCAATCACCTGGTTGTTCTCTTGTTGTAGACTATGGTAAGTTAGGTCAGCATTGATACCTCCTTTGATTTCCACCACCTTATTCACAAAGTAGGGGGCATCATCCATGGAGATATGGTAATCGATGAAGGTGGCTTTTGAAAAATCACCCGCTTCAATCCATATTCGCGGGGAAATTACTTGACCTCCCTTTGCTTGATGAAATTGAAGTAATAAAATCGGAGAATCGATTGATACCTTTTTACTGATAGAAATATGAATTCCATCCACGAAAGTTGCCTGATTTAAGGCAATGAATGGATCTTTAGCTACATCAGCAATACTTCCCAAAGGAGTATTTTCTTTCTCAGCAAGTGAATTGAGGATAAGCCCTTCTGTTTTTGACGATAACTCAGGAAGAAAATAACCGTTTGAAAAAACTAAAACTATACCCTCAAAACCTGGAAAAACAGCGGATTTGACTTGCTCAGCACTGATAGTAACCTGCTCTGCGGGGGAGAATTCAGTGATACTGTTCTCCAATTTCTTTGCTATTGGGGTGAATTTGTATTCTTCGGATTTAAGGGCTGGCAATCCTTGTGCATAGAAACTTTCCTTACCCAATTGGCGAAGGGAGGAAAAGGTAGCGGGTGCTGCTTCAAAAATACCGAGAACGAATTCAGGTTGGGTCAAGGTAGACATGACTTTGGAGGTTGGGATCAAACTGTGGCTGTAGAATCAACTTCTTCCTTAATCCAATCGTAGCCTTTTTCTTCGAGTTCAAGGGCAAGCTCCTTCGTTCCCGACTTCACTATTCGTCCTTTGTATAAGACGTGAACGAAATCTGGGACAATGTAATCTAGGAGGCGTTGGTAGTGCGTAACCACAATAGTTGCCGTCTTTTCAGATTTCAACTTGTTGACCCCGTTGGAAACGATTCGAAGTGCGTCGATATCGAGGCCAGAATCGGTTTCATCCAAAATGGAAAGTACAGGCTCAAGCATGGCCATTTGGAAAATTTCATTTCGCTTTTTTTCTCCACCGGAGAAGCCTTCATTTAAGGAGCGACTCAAAAGTTTTTGATCAATCTCCACCAAGGCCATTTTCTCCTTCATTAGCGAAAGAAACTTGACCGCATCCAAAGGCTCCTGGCCTCTGTACTCACGTACTTGATTGAGTGCGGTGCGCAAGAAATTGGTAGTAGATACACCGGGGATTTCAATTGGATACTGAAATGCCAAAAATACACCTTCACGAGCCCGATCTTCGGGAGAGAGAGCTAGGAGATCTTTTCCCTGAAATAGGACTTCACCTTCGGTAACTTCGTATTCTTCTCTTCCAGCAAGTACGGAGGCTAAAGTAGATTTTCCTGAGCCATTTGGACCCATGATGGCATGAACTTCTCCTGCTTTCACTTCTAGGTTAATTCCTCTAAGAATTGGAGTGCCTTCAATAGAGGCATGTAGATTTTTGATAGATAGCATAAGCTAGTTTTTCTAAGGTAAGCGTTTGATTATCGATTGTGTTAACCTACCGCGGTAGCTTAACCAACCGAACCCTCAAGGGTAAGTGCTAATAATTTCTGAGCTTCTACCGCAAACTCCATTGGAAGCTGGTTCAGTACTTCTTTGGCATAGCCGTTGACAATTAGGGCTACTGCATCCTCAGTTGCTATTCCGCGCTGGTTGCAATAGAAAATTTGATCCTCACCTATTTTAGAGGTGGTTGCCTCATGTTCCACTTTAGCAGAAGGATTGGAAATGTCGATGTAAGGGAAGGTATGTGCTCCACAGTGATTACCCATCAGGAGAGAGTCACATTGGGAGAAATTGCGGGCATTGTGTGCACGCTTCATCACCTGAACCTGTCCGCGGTAGGAGTTCTGAGATTTACCTGCAGAAATACCCTTAGATACAATTCTTGACTTAGTGTTTTTACCGATGTGGATCATTTTAGTTCCTGTATCAGCTTGCTGGTAGTTGTTGGTCACTGCTACCGAGTAAAATTCTCCGATGGAATAGTCTCCTTTGAGGATGCAGGAAGGATATTTCCAAGTGACGGCTGATCCCGTTTCTACCTGTGTCCAAGAAATCTTGGAGTGGTCTCCCGCACAAATTCCTCGCTTGGTTACAAAATTGTAAATCCCTCCTTTTCCATCTTTATCACCTGGAAACCAGTTTTGAACGGTGGAGTATTTCACCTCGGCATGTGCGCCAGCATAAATTTCTACTACTGCAGCATGCAATTGATTTTCGTCACGCTGAGGAGCAGTACAACCTTCCAAATAGGATACATAAGAAGAGTCATCTGCCACAATTAGTGTGCGCTCAAATTGTCCTGTATTGGCAGCATTGATGCGGAAATAGGTGGACAATTCCATTGGGCAGCGTACTCCTTTCGGGATGTAGCAGAAAGAGCCGTCTGAAAAAACAGCAGCATTTAATGCGGCATAATAGTTGTCCGTCATCGGAACTACTGAGCCTAAGTATTTTTTAACAAGGTCTGGATGTTCTTTAACTGCTTCGCTGAAGGAGCAAAAAATGATACCAAGCTTCCCTAATGTTTCCTTAAAGGTTGTAGCCACCGACACCGAATCAAGTACAACATCAATTGCAATTCCTTGAAGTCTTTTTTGTTCATTAAGCGAGATACCCAGTCTTTCGTAGATGGCAATCAACTCAGGGTCTACTTCATTGATGTTTTTAGGCTTTTTACTTTGCTTAGGAGCAGAGTAGTAGCGCAATGCCTGCAAATCCATTTTTGCATAATGGACATTGGCCCATTCTGGCTCGCTCATGGCTTGCCAAGTTTTGTATGCCTTTAATCTCCACTCAAGCAGCCAACTGGGCTCTTCTTTTTTGGTCGAAATCCAGCGAATGATATCTTCATTTAGGCCTATTGGAGCCTCATCTGTTTCGAAATTAACGGACCAACCATGCTCATATTCTTTCGCGGTTAGGTCTTCTAAAATCTGATTGTCTTTGCTCATGTACTGAGTTGTTTAGACTAATTATATTTTGGTCGTAAAAGTATAACATTCAATCAAAAAAATATGTTCGATCTCCTGCTAAAAAACTGAGTGGATTAGGAGTTATTTTATGAGTAAATGCTTTAAGTTGTTGGTTTTTAACAAAATAAGGCAAAAAAAATGTGAAGTAGGTTCTTCACATTTTTTTTAAAAAAATAGAATGCTCATTTTTTTTATTTATTTAGATTTAATCCAAATAGAATTATTTCTCCTTATCAAAAAACGAGATTGGTCTATTAATACTTTCTTCCAACACAATTAGAGTTTCAGTTCGATCAATACCGTCCACTTTTTGGATTTTGTCTAGTACAAGCCGGAGGTGGTTGGTATCTCTGCAGATGATTTTGGCGAAAATTGAATAATTGCCTGTGGTATAGTAAGCACTTACTACCTCAGAAATTCCTTTTAACTTCTCGATGACAGTGTCATACAAGGAACTTTTCTCCAAGTATATCCCCAAGAATGCAGAGATATCATAGCCTAGCTTGGAGAAATCAATGTTCAGGGTAGCGCTTTTTACTACACCCATATCCTCCAATTTCTTCATTCGCACATGGACTGTACCTGAGGAAACGAATACTTTTTTGGCAATTTCCGTGTAAGGTGTCTTCGCATCTTCATTGAGTAAAGAAATAATCTTTAGATCAACATTATCGATATCTAAAATTTTGTCCATTTTTCGGTGTGTGATTTAGATGATTTTTAATAAAGAACACCTAAAATTATAGATTGTTTAAAATATTACAAAATTAATTTTTCAATTTGCAATTTTGAACAAAATCTATTTGCTTTGTAAATCTATTCTAAAGCCAAATTAAATTTTGAAATTTTGAATATAGTATTCAAAAATTAGTTGCTCAACAGATTTAGGCCGAAGAATTGGATTTAAAAAAGAACTTTTAATCTCTAAAGTTATATTTGGGTTTATATTCTGAAAAGAGTCTTGTCTTTGGCAAGACTTTTTTGTTTTTCTAGATTTTTCCAGATGATATTTTTTTTAAGCGGCAATGATTTCTCTCGTGCTCTTCTCTATTTTTAGATAGTCAACCACCCTTTCTATGAAAAAACAACTCTTATTTTTCCCATCTTTTTTGCTTTCCATTATGCTTATCGCTCAGGTGAGGCCCTTTGTGCCAGAGCAAGTGTTTCCGGAAAAAAACACAAAAAGTAAACACTACTTAGTTGCAGGTGAACGCCACGGGACCTCTTTTTTCAAGAAGTTTGAATTTCCAGAAGTTGAGTATCGTCCAGGCGCCACGCTTGACTTTACCAAATACCACACTGTCGATGTCATGTACCATTGGTATGAAACCTGGGCAAAGCAATATCCACAGCTGGTAGATCTCTATGTGATCGAAAAATCTTTTGAAGGAAGACCAATCTACCAAATGACGCTTACCAATAAAGCTACTGGAAAAGATACCGACAAGCCAGCAGCCTATTTTGAAGGAGGTAGACACTCGGGCGAAATCACCTCGAGTGAATCGATCTTGTGGTTAACGCAGCATTTATTGGAGAACTATGGCAAAGATCCAGAGATCACAGCGCTTATCGATACCAAGGTGATCTACCTGCGTCCTCAAAATAACCCAGACGGTTCAAACATGTACTTGTATACTGCTCAACGCAATCGGAGTACAGTGAAACCTCAAGACACTGACCGAGATGGAATGTTAGACGAAGATCCAGAAGAGGATTTGGATGGAGACGGCATTTTGTATCAAGTACGTAAAAAGGCGGTGACTCCAGAAGAAAAAGAAAAGGCAAATTACATCCTCGACCCTAGAGATCCGAAAGGGCGATTGATGAAGCAAACTTTCCCTGGGAAGGGGGAATACCTCCTTTTCAGTGAGGGTGTTGATAACGATGGTGATGGTCGCTACAACGAAGATGGAATCGGAGGACTAGATCTTCACCGCAACTATCCAGAAAACTGGAGGCCAAACACAGGTGGAGACCTCACCGGAAGGGGATATACCCAGTTTGGAGCAGGAGAATACCCACTCAGTGAAATTGAATCTCGTGCTACTGTCCTATGGATGTTGAGCCATCCCAATATCTCCGTGGTCAACTCCATGGATACTCGAGTACCCATGCACCTTCGGCCACCTTCCACCTCCAAAAGCGAGGAGCGAATGTATCCACAAGATTTGGCGATTTACAAAGAGATGGATCAGCTTGGACTTTCGTTTACCGCCTATCCTTGGGCAGGCGATGTATACGAAACTTATGCTACCCGATACAAGGTCAACTCCTTGACGGGTGATCCACTCAAGCCCGAGCCGCTTTTCGGACATGGACCTGATTTCGGCTACTTCTACTATGGAAGCATCTGGTATGGGGATGAGCTCTGGAACAATGGAGCCATGAAAGATTACGACAGCGACGGCATCTACGATGATTACGACGGGTTGATGTGGGACGATGAAGCCAATGGAAGCAAAGGGTTTAGAGTTTGGACTCCATTTAACCATCCTGAATTGGGTGAGGTAGAACTTGGAGGGTTTCACCCTAAGTTTTTCGGACAAAATGGTCCTCCATGGCAATTGGAAAGTTGGGCTAAGAAACAAGCTCTTTTCAACCTCGCCATGGCAAAAAGACTTCCGCAGCTCGTGATTGATGACTTGAAAGTGAAGAAGATGAAGGCTGGAGAATACCAAGTGACCTTAACTTGGACCAATGCAGGTAAATTGCCAGTAGCACTAGAGCAGGCCAAATTGGTGAAAATTGTTCAGGAGGATCGCGTGTCTTTGGATTTTGACAAGGCCTTGCTGAAAGGAGACCAAAATGCTACTGTGCAAATTTCCACACCAAGTTTGTATGACAAAACTATCTATGCAGGCTACACCGGTGCAGGGGAGAAGAAGACCGCCACTTTTGTCGTACAGGTAAAAGGCGATGCGCCGGTCAAAGGAAAAATAAAGCTTTCTTCCACCCGAGGAGGATTTATAGAAAAAGAATTTACCCTAAGTAATTAATTGCACCCATGATCAATTTACGAAGCACCAGTGGATGGGTTTTCACCCTTCTGCTGATCTCCCAATCCCTTGTCGCTCAACAAAAGCGATCCTTAACCCACGCGGATTACGACGGTTGGGAAAGTCTTTCTTCAGATAAAATCACCAAGAATGGACAGTTTGTTGGGTATCAGATCACTCCTCAAGATGGGGATGGAAGATTGGAAATATTTCCTTTTAAAACTCCCACTAAAAAGACAACAATTCCTCGTGGAACTGGATTCTTATTCACCCCAGACGATGCCTTTGCTGTAGGGAAAATTACAGCTCAAAAAGATTCCGTTCGGGCACTTAAACTGAAAAAGAAAAAGGCAGATGACCTGCCAAAGGATAGTTTGTTTATCCTACAGCTGGCAACAGGGAAGTTGGAAAAAATCGCTCGCGTGAAGTCTTTTGCTACCCCCACCGAAAAGGGGAGTTGGATTGCCATCCACCTAGAAAAGGAACTTGCCAAGAAAGAGGATCCAAAAGAGAAAAGTAGTGCTGACTCTACCAAGAAGGCTGAAAAGCCTAAAAAGACAGATGGCACCAAACTGATCGTTAGGTCACTTGATGGAACAAAAACCTGGGACATCGAACGTGTAAAATCATTCAGCTTTTCGCCGAATGGAGACTTCCTCTATTACGTACTTGCTGAAGAGGAGAAGCAAGACAATGCCGCCCTCCATCTGCTTGAATTGAGCTCAGGGGAACACCGATTGGTGCACGAAAAGATGACTTCCTATGCACGAATGGCCTTTTCTCCTCAGTCCGCTTACCTTTCCTTTGTGACGAGTGATGATTCCCTAAAATCCAAAAAGCCAAGCCATAAGTTGCTGGTTTATGATGTAAAAAAGAAAGCCATGTTGGCTGAATTGGATAAATCATCTGTTAAACTTGAAAATAGCCGAATCAGTCCTGATGCTTCACTTCGATTTTCGGAAGATGAAGGGAGACTATTTTTTGGGGTAACTTCCGAATACCGAGACTATGCCTATGAAAATGATACTACGATCTTGGATGAGGATCGTGTAAGTCTCGATATCTGGGGCTGGCAAGAGGATGAGATCCAACCCATGCAGTTGAAGAATAAGACTCAAGAAGAAAAGAAGAGTTACTTGGCCGTTCTTTCATTGAAGGATTTACGGGTTGTTCAGCTTGGCACTCCTGAAGTGGATGAAGTACAGTTGGAAGATAAGATCACCAAAGACATAGCCTTAGCCTCCACGGATGCACCTTATCGACGGAATTACAGTTGGGATATCCAACTCGGAAGAGATGTCTACCTTTTAAATTTGACCACTGGTTCCAGAGAATTAATTGAAAAGAATGCTTCGGGAACTCCGAGATTATCCCCTTCTGGGCATTATGCATATTGGTATGCAGCTCGAGACAGTTCCTGGGTGGCCTACGACCTCAAGGCTAAAACCAAGATCAATTTAACCAAGGGTTTACCAGTTCCTTTTTACGATGAATTGAATGATTCCCCTTCCTTACCAAGTAGTTATGGGACGGTGGGCTGGCTAACTGAAGATGAAGCTATTCTTATTAATGACCGTTTTGATATTTGGAAAATTGATCCTCGAAATCCGGCTTTAGCAAAAAACATCACCTTAGGAGAAGGTAGAAAGCGGCAAATAACCTTCCGTCGAGAGCGATTGAAATTGGACGAGACAGCCATAGATATTAAAGAACCCTTGATATTAGCTGCTTTTGATGAGTCTTATAAGAAGAGTGGGTATTTCTCAGGAGATTATTCAGGAAAAAACCTACCCAAACAATTGTTACTCACCGACCATCGCTATACAGGCCTGAAAAAGGCGGAAAATTCCAATCAGGTTCTGCTAAGAAGATCTACCTATGTTGAAAATCCAGATCTCTACTTAGGAGATTTAAGTTTCACTTCCTTGGTGAAAGCATCTTCATTGAATCCTCAACAGGCAAGAATCAAATGGGGAAATGTAAAACTAGTATCTTATTTAGCTCAAGATGGGACTCCACTTCAAGGGCTTTTGTTTACACCAGAAGGATTTGATGTGGTAAAGAAATTTCCGATGATGGTGTATTTCTACGAACGAAACAGTGAGACACTTCACAATTACCGTCCCCCAGCTCCCAGTCGATCGACTATCAATATCCCGTATTTCGTTAGCAACGATTATGTGGTTTTCGTTCCTGACATCAAATACGATTTGGGTCTACCAGGACCAAGTGCCTATGACTGCATTCTACCTGGAGTACAGGCGGTTATTGCTCTCGGCGGAATTGATAAAGAGAACATGGCGATCCAAGGTCAAAGCTGGGGAGGCTATCAGGTGGCGTATTTGATGACGCGTACCAACCTATTTAAAGCAGCAGGTGCAGGTGCGCCCGTGGTCAATATGACTTCTGCCTATGGGGGTATTCGTTGGGGAACAGGTATGAGCCGCATGTTCCAATACGAGCAAACGCAATCACGAATTGGTGGAACGCTTTGGGAAAAGCCCTTGTACTACTTGGAAAACTCGCCCTTATTTACCCTTGATCGTGTCAATACGCCAGTCTTGATTATGCACAACGATGCGGATGGCGCAGTACCTTGGTACCAAGGAATTGAAATGTTTATGGGACTTAAGCGCCTGAACAAGCCTGCTTGGCTACTTCAATACAATGGAGAGGATCACAACTTGGTGCAACGAAAGAATGCGAAAGACCTTTCGATTCGTTTGAGCCAGTTCTTTGACCACTACTTGAAAGGTGCCCCGGCGCCGTTATGGATGACCGAAGGGCTACCTGCTGTCGAAAAAGGAAGAACACTCAAATACGAGTTGGGGAATTAAATCCCCGATTGTTCAACCAACAAAAAACGCCTCCAGAATTTTTGGAGGCGTTTTTTTATGGATTTAAATGATAAAGATTCTAAAACCTTTGGTTTTAAATCGCTACTGGAGCTTTGATATGCGGATGGGGATCGTAGTTCTGCAATTCAAAATCTTCATAGGTAAAGGCAAAAATATCTTTAACCGCTGGGTTGATCTTCATGGTAGGGAGCGGTCTACATTCTCGGCTAAGTTGCAATTCGGCTTGCTCCAAGTGGTTCAGGTACAGGTGTGCATCCCCAAAGGTGTGAACAAAATCCCCAGGCTCGAGATCACACACTTGAGCAACCATCATCGTAAAGAGCGCATAAGAGGCAATATTGAAGGGAACTCCGAGAAACACATCGGCACTTCGCTGATAGAGTTGACAAGATAATTTGCCATCTGCCACATAAAACTGGAATAGCGTATGACAGGGAGGTAGTGCCATCTCGTCCACATTAGCCACATTCCAAGCACTGACAAGGTGTCTTCTGCTATCGGGCTTGGTTTTGATTTGATGGATTAAGTTTTTGATCTGATCGATTTCTCCGCCTTTTCCATCAGGCCAGTGTCTCCACTGGTAGCCATAGACTGGGCCAAGATCTCCATTTTCATTCGCCCATTCATCCCAAATGGATACACCATTTTCTTTGAGCCAGTTGATATTGGAATCTCCTCTCAAAAACCAAAGCAATTCGATGATGATGGAGCGCAGGTGTAATTTCTTGGTGGTTACCACAGGAAATCCCTCTGCGAGGTTAAACCGCATTTGATGTCCAAAAATACTGATTGTTCCTGTTCCTGTTCGGTCGGTTTTTTTGACCCCTTCGGAAAGAATCCGTTTCATCAAATCGTGGTATTGCTGCATAAAGGCTGAGATTTTTACTAGGGATGCAAGATAGGAAATTGACCTATTTTTTTACAAGATGGAGGGCAGTTTCCTTTTAAATTTGAATGCACGCTGGAAAAATGGGAATCAATTAAAAATGGAATTTAGGGTTCAAAACCATCTCAGGTAAATGTAGCGGAAATTGGGTAATGATCTGAATAGTCCACCTCAGCGTGTGTTTTAAACTGTATAGGCTTTAATGCTGGGGTGGAGAAAATATGGTCAATTCTCAAGAAAAAAAGGATTCGATTGAAAGTAAAGCCAAAACCTCTGCCTGCTAATTCAAAGGCATTTTGCAGCGATTCACTTAGGCGGAAATAGGCATTCGAATAAGGCAACTCATTGAGATCTCCCATAAGCACCACTTCATAGGGACTATTTCCAAGGTGTTCCAAGAGAATATTCATCTGCTTTGCACGCTGCAGGCTTCCTAAATGGAGTTTACCGAGGGTTTGTTTGTAAACCAATTTTGCGCTATCGTAGTTTTCAAATGCTTCGGCCTCAATTGACATGGATGCTAAATGCACATTGTACACACGCAAAGTGTCTTTCCCAACTTTTATGTCTGCGAAAATGGCACCATTGCTATTTTTTTCATCAAAGACCACTCCATTATTAACGATGGGGAATTTGGAAAATATGGCCATGCCATAGGATCGCTTTTTTGGTTCCCCTCTAAGTGGATGGTAGATGTAGTCAAATTCCCCCTCTTTGCTCAAAAATTTCAAAGCGTTTTTATTCTCAATGGTATAATCTTGGTAGAATTCTTGAATGACTTTAATGTCAGCTGGGTGTTCATTTACCCATGAAAATACGGTTGGATCCTCTGCACCAGTAGGTGGATTTTTGTAATTAAAGAGGTGTGCATTGAAGGAAAGTACTTTAAGGCCAACAGCATCCTCGTTTTTTGGATGAAACTGAAAAGAAATGAGAAAGAATTTATACCCAAGGGCAAGGCAAATCAAGGGGAAAAAAGCGAGTCTTCTCCAGGCTAAAGCCAGCATAAAAAAAAGAAATATGTTGACAATAATTGCAACAGGAATTAAAAATGGAAGTAATCCTGCATAAGGGAACACTTCAGGAGAAACGAAGACAGACCCAAATACAATCAGGCTCAAAATTACTATTAGCCCAGTGATAAATTTCATTTGAATAATTCGGAGATGGTGCAATCAAATTGGCCCCCAAAAATGGGAAAATTTTCCTCAATAAACATATTGAAGTGTTTTTTGGCTTCTTAAAAAATTCTATTAGGGTTAAATTTTTCTATTTAAGAATAAATTTCTTAGGATTACATTTATTCAAACTCCTTCAACTGAAGTTCGTATCTATCCCTATAAATTTTAATTCATTCCCTTATTTTTAGCATTCAAATTTTTATTAAATTACTACTTATGAAGAAGCACTATTTAGGATACGTTTTGGTAGGCTCTCTCTTTTTTGCGGTAGCCTGCCAGCCCAAATCAGAAACATCAAGTTCTGAGGAAACTCAGGAACAAGCAGCTGAAAAACCCACAGAACAACGGCCAAGCCCATTGATGACTGCAGAAGGTCAGGTGTCTGGGAAAACAATTAAAGTACAATATGGATCCCCTTCGGTAAAAGGAAGAACGATTTGGGGGGACCTAGTTCCTTACAATGTAGTTTGGAGAACAGGTGCAAATGAAGCCACCTATGTAGACCTAGGAGCTGAAGTTTCGATCGAGGGAAAAGCACTTGCAGCAGGCAAATATTCCATATTCACCATCCCAAAAGAGAGCGGAACCTGGACTGTTATTTTTAATTCCGATTGGAACCTAGAGCACGGACATTTTCAGCACAATGAGAAAAATGATGTTTTGAGAGTGGAGGTACAGCCCCAATGGGAAGCAACAAGTCAAGAAAGTTTGAGCATCGCAGTGGAAGCCCCAGGAATAGTAATCCGATGGGAAAAATTGAGGTTGCCAATCGCAATCCAATAAGTAATTACAATCCCCGGCATGAGTTCGGGGATTTTTTTTGATTTTAAAATTCCCTAAGTTTCCAATACAATTTGTAACACAAGTTAATTTCCACCCCGGATCTTGCTATGAAATACATTTCCTTTTTCAGTATCCTAATCCTTACCTGTGCTTTGGGAGTACTGGTTTCCCTACCTTTTGGGCAGATTCCACCTCTAGCTCCTTTACTGGACCCCAATCATGGATTTTGGCAAAATTCATTTAGCGAGGATCAGTTAGCGGAGGAATCCTTGGACCTAGAAAACCTAAATGCAGCAGTGGAAGTGGTCTATGACGAGCAATTGATTCCGCATATCTATGCAGAGAATGAGTTGGACCTCTACCGAGCACAAGGTTATATCACCGCCAAGCATCGGCTTTGGCAAATGGAGTTTCAAACCCGTGCAGCTGCAGGAAGGCTTTCTGAAATCGTGGGTCCCATGGCCTTGGAGTTGGATCGCATGACCAGAAGAAAAGGGCTCGCGTATGGAGCAGAAAAAGGGATAAGCTACCTCACAGAAAAGGATCCCGCTACACTTGCTTTAGTGGAAGCCTATGCTGATGGTGTCAATCAATACATTGGCCAATTGAGTGATGCACGGCTACCTGTAGAATACAAGCTATTGAATTACAGGCCAGAACCTTGGTCTGCCTACAAATCACTGCTTTTATTGAAGTACATGTCTGACATGCTGGTAGGTGATCGAGATTTGGAGTACAGCAATCTCAAAAAAATCTTGGGAAAGGTAAACTTAGATCGCCTGTATCCTGATTTTCCAAGTGAGAATGATCCTGTAATAGAGAAGGAACGAGTTTGGGATTTCACGTCCTCCGCACCAGCAAAACCAGATAGTCTTGATTATCCTGAAGAAACCCTTCAGCTTGAACCATTAGTTCAGCCCACTGAAGGTACAGGCTCAAACAACTGGGCTGTCAGCGGAAAAAAGACCAAGAATGGCAATCCAATACTTGCCAATGATCCTCATTTGAGTTTGAACCTCCCGTCCTTGTGGTACTCCATGCAATTGAGTACACCCACGCATACCGTCAAAGGTGCAACACTTCCAGGTGCGCTTGGGATCATTTCAGGTTTCAATGAAAATATCGCCTGGGGCGTAACCAATGCCACTAAGGATACTCGCGACTGGTATAAAATCACCTTTCAGGATGCCTCTCGGAAAGCCTACAAGTATGGTCAGGAGTGGAAACCCACTGAATTTAGAGTTGAAAAAATTGCAGTAAAAGGCCAAGAGGTTTTTTTGGATACCGTGGTGTATACGCACTATGGACCAGTTGTTTACGATCAATCCTTTAAAGCAGATCGCCAGGACGTTAATTTTGCACTCCGTTGGATTGTGCATCAGGGCACTTCCAATGAGCAGAAGACCTTTATTCAACTGAATAAGGCTACTAACCACGAGCAGTATACAGAGGCATTGAAAGATTATGCCGCCCCAGCCCAAAATTTTGTTTTTGCTTCTAAAAGTGGAGATATCGCCATGCGAATTCAAGGCAAATTTCCATTGAAGTGGAAAGAACAGGGTAAATTCTTCATGGATGGGGCAGACCCTCGAATGGAATGGCAAGGCTACATTCCTTTTGAACACAATGCGAATACGTTAAATCCAGAGCGTGGATTTGTTTCTTCAGCCAATCAGCATCCTGTAGATAGCACCTATCCTTACTATGTTTTCGATAATTCATATGAGCATTACCGAAACCGTAGGCTGAACAGAAAGCTATCGGCAATGGAACAAATTACAGTAGAAGATATGAAGGGCTTGCAGTATGATTCCTACAACCTCCAGGCGGCAGAGTCCTTGCCAGTCATGCTCAATTTACTAGCATCTTATGGTTCCTCTTCTAAGGAGGCACAGAAGTATTTGACTGATTTGAAGGCCTGGGACTTTTTTGCTGATCCTGCCAAAAAAGGGCAAACTCTTTATTCCATTTGGTTTGCAGAAACTGCTGAGAGCATTTGGAGAGAATTAATAGACCAAGGAGCGCCTGTGGTGCGTCCCAATAACTACCAGACGATTTCATTAATGCGTGATACTCCTGAGGATGCCATATTTGATGTCCACATGGCTGAGGGTGTTCAAACGGCACAATACCATGTACGTGTAGGGTTTGATTCCTTACTTGTAGCCATGAAAAAATGGGAAAGTAAGGAAGGGGAATATGGTTGGGCAGACTATAAAAAAACAACGATACAGCACCTAGTTCCTAATTTTAAGGCATTCTCAGTTGCAGGTGTGTACACCGGAGGTGGTTCAGGCATCCTAAATGCAACAGGGAGTAGGCATGGTGCGAGTTGGCGAATGGTGGTGGAGCTAGGTTCAACCATCAATGCATTTGGTATTTACCCTGGAGGTCAATCAGGCAATCCAGGAAGTAGGTTTTACGACAACTTTATTCCTATTTGGGCCAAAGGCGATTATGTGGATTTTGGTTTGAGGAGGAAGGGTGATCAAAAAGGTATACTATTCAAAACGATTTTAAACTAAGGCTTCCATGAAATTTCTATTATTTACCCTCTTGTGCGCCTTATTGGTGGTATTTCTAAATATCGTAGCCCCTTACTGGGTGGTGATGATTGCTGTGACGGCATTAGCTTCATTAATCCGTCCAACTGTTTGGGGGGGATTTTTGGGAGGAGGACTTGGCATGGGTCTCGTTTGGTTGGGTCAGACGCTGTACATCTCAGCGGTGACTTCCAGTACTTTACCCGACAAGATGGGGGCATTGATGGGGCTTGGTTCAGGCCTAAGCTTGATGGTCCTTACTGCGGTATTAGGTTTTATTTTGGGAGGATTCAGCGGACTACTTGGAGTGATGTTTCGTAATTTGGTTCAAAAGAAACCTACGGACGTTTACCTAGGTTAATTGGCCTTTCTTCCCCAAGATTTTAGTGCCAATACTACTAACATCTTGGGATTGCCTTATGGATCTCGCCCAATTGACTCATCAAATTTATTTGCAGAATAATTAGACCTTGGATGCGGTGTCTTGATCGGGACCTTTTGGGGCTACCATAATCACTTTTTCTCGGTCCACCACCACTGATCCAGGAGAAGAGCCCTTTACTTTTCGTACAAACTTAACTTCCGTTACAATTACAGGACTCAGAGAATCTGTTTTGAGCTTGGAGTAAAAAGCAGCCAAAGAGGCGGCTCGCTCGACCACCTGCTGCGGTACTGCAGGCATGCCTTTTCTCCGAATGATCACATGAGATCCAGGAACTTGCCTGGCATGGAGCCAAAGGTCATCTTTGTGCACAAAGTTGCGGAGCATCTCATCGTTGTCTTTGGCAGATTTACCAACCCAGATGGTAAATCCTTCAACTTCAAACACTTTGAATGGGCTTCCTACTTCATTTTTTGAAACTGGAAGTTCCTCCTTGTGTTCTTTTTTAAATTCTTTCAATCCACGGAAATCTGTGGCTTCACTGAGCCGATCCCATAAGGCTTGAAGTGCAATCGCCTGTTCATTTTTTGCTGCAAGCGTCTTTTCCAGTTGATCCAATTCCAGCTGTCTATTTTTAGATTTCCTATATAGGGATGCTGCCAATTCCTGTGGTTTTTGCTTGGGTTTGAGGCTTACCGTGACAGGTTCGCCAGTGTAGAAATTATCCAATTCAACCGGCCCAAGGACATCTTCAAAAACATGAAGATTTGCCATAATTACATCGGCAAGTTGGGAGGGGGGAGGAGAATCCCTCAACTCATTTAATTTCTCCGTGGATTTTTTGAGGTAGGCTTGGATTCTTTTC
>JACCDP011559426.1_pt1 | contig 16060 bp, 12 predicted proteins | sample 7445841 | NCBI WGS metagenome assembly JACCDP01 (sample SAMN15323441, study PRJNA562643) | freshwater metagenome | isolation source: river surface water | place: USA:Blue River Watershed | collected 2017-08-17 | reverse complement strand
GACCTCCGGCGTGGGCGGAGCCACCGCGACGACCGGTGCCTCGACCGGCGCGGCGGGCGGGGGCGTTTCGACGGGCGCCGCCGGCGCGGCGGGCGGCTTCTTCGGACCGCACGCCGCGAGCAGCGCCAGGACGAGCAGCGAGGACGAAACGCGCCTCACGGGGCACCTCCGGGCGCAGGTGGCGCGGGCTCCGTCGGGGGAGGCGTTGCGGAGGGGGTGTCCCCCTCCGCCCCAGGCGCGTCCCCGGAGGTCGGCGCGACGGGCAGCGTGATCGCCGTCGCCAGTCCGTAGGGCACGTCGAGGGCCGTCGGCACCGCCACGGTCTCCGGGCGGTCGTAGCCGTAGCCGGGGGCCCCGACGCGCGCGAGTTCGTCCTGCGCCATCGACGCCCACGACGACCAACCGACCCGGGCCGCGAACTGGATCGCCATCTCGAGGGTGGCGCGACCGGCGCCGCGCTGGGCCTCCACGTCCTCGGGACGCAGGCTCAGGCGGTTGCGGATCTGCTCCTCCACCGCGAGATCGGCCTCGGAGTACTCCTCTCCGTCGCCGTCGGCGTCGCCGGGGAAGGGCATGTCGTTCATGAAGTCGCCGTACTGGTACTGCGCGATGCCGAGCAGCACGGTGGCCGCGGTGTAGGCCTCGGCCTCCAGGTAGCGCGTGCGCAGCGCCTCGACCTGCGCGACGATGGACGGCTGGGTGTCGGTGCTCACGACCATCTCGTCGCTCTTGGCCTTGATGGCGAGGATGTTCGCCTTGAGGTCCGCCGTGCGCCCGGTGTCGGTCCATTGGATGACGCGGAAGGCCTCGACCCGCTTGCGCAGCGCCGCGATGGCGCCTTCCGCGGCACGGCGCTTCGAGAGCGGCGCGAGCGGCGTCTGGGCGTCGAGCGCCTTCTGGTAGATGGCGTCGATCTGCGTCCAGAGCGCGCCGGCCTTCTTCCCGTCGCCCTTCGCGGTGAGCGCCCGGGCCTGGCGGTAGAGCGCCTCGATGACGTGATCGGGGTTCTTGTCCGGGTAGCGCTTGAGGTAGCGCCCGTAGAAGTCGAGCTGCTGGGCGTCGCTGACCTGCCCCCAGAAGTCGCCGGCGGACCAGAAGATCGCCTCGGCGTCGGGGCTGTCCGGGTAGGCGACGACGTAGCGCTCCTGGGCCTTCGCGGCGGCGGCGGCGTCCGGCAGGCTGCGACGCAGCATCGTGGCGTTGAGCACCGCCGCGGAGGCCTGCGGGCTGCGCGGGTAGGTCCGCGCGAAGGCCTCGAACGCGTCGACGGCGCGCTGCGTCTCGAGTGCGCGCGCGTAGTTCGCGGCGACCACGAAGGCGACGTCGGCGGCCTTCGTGTTGCGCGGGAAGGTCTTGAGGAACTCCTCGTAGGTCCGGGTGGCGTCGTCGAAGCGACCGGCCTCCGTGAACAGGTCCCCCGCAGCGAGCATGACCTGCTCGGCCTTGTCGGACTTCGGGTACTTGCGCGCGAACGCGAGGTAGGCCTCGGCGGCCGCGCTCCGGTCGCCGCGGTCCTTCGCCCGCGCGGCGAGCTTGAGCTCGGCGTTCTGCGTCTGCTCGCGCAGCTGGCCGGCGGACGCGAGCGCCATCGCGGAGAACCGCTCGGCCGCCTTCGCCGCCGCGAGGAAATCCCCCTCCGTCTCGTGCGAGCGCACGTAGAGGATCGCGGCGTTCGCGCCCTCCGTCGTCGTCGGGTAGCGCGCGACCAGCGCCTCGAGCCGCACGCGTGCCTCGTCCAGCCGCCCGTGCGCGAGCTCCACGCGCGCGGCGCGGTACCGACAGTTCGGCAGGTACTCGTTCACGACCGACGCGATCGTGACGGCCTTGCCGTCGGCGCCGACGATCGTGTGCGTCGGGTCGAACGTCGCCGCGCCCAGGCGGTCGCAGGCCGCCACGTACGCCGCGTGGTCGTCCGCCAGCAGGTAGCGGGTCGTGGCGACGCCGAACGGGCTCGTCGACACCGTCTCGACCACGGCGCCCTCGGGCGGGAGCGGCATGCCGGTCGCGTCGGACGCCAGCCCGGCCTCCGGTCCGCCGTACTTGCCCCGCAGCGCCATCTCCCGGATCACCGGCAGCAGGTACAGCGCCTCGTCCCGGTAGGAGGACCCGGTGTTCTGGGCGATGAGCTCGTAGGCCTCCACCGCGCGGTCGTAGGCCGCGGCCTGCACCAGCAGGTCGGCGCGCGCCTTCTCGAATGAGGCGGCGTCCTTCTTGAGCGGGAAGAACCGCAGGAGACGCTCGATCTCGTCGGCCGCCTCGAGCTTCAGGTCCGCCCGGCCGGAGGCGACGGCCGCGTTGTACTTGTCTCCGACGACGTCCGCGTAGGAGAGCTCGACGTAGTTCTCCGCGGTCTTGAGGGCGGCGGGATTGTCCTTGTTCGCCATCACCCAGGGCTTCTTGCGATCCGGATCGAAGTAGCGGTCCGCGAGCGTGCGCCACGCCTCGCTCGCCCGTGCCGGGTCCGACGGGAACGGCGCGCGGGTGGCCCCGAGCGCGTCCACACCGCTGCCGAGGTAGATGAGCCCGATGTCCTGCTGGTACGTCGGGTTGTCGGGGTGGTTCGGCCACGCCTCCTGCAGGAACGCGTAGACGTCGATGGTCTGCGGATCCGCGGCGTCCCACAGCGTGCTGGCGAGGCGCACGTACACGTCGTGGATCCACGGGCGGTCGCCGAACTGCGCGAGGTGCGCGCGCGCCATCGCGAGGGCGCCGGGAGAGCCCGGGCGCTGCGAGCCTTCCGCGTAGGTCGCGGCCATGAGCTCCAGCGCCTCGTTCTGCTGCGAACAGGCGGTGTCCGAATCCGGCCCACCGGCGCGGCATTCGGAGTCGGTGAGCTCCGTGAGCTGCGCGAGCCACTTGAGGCCCGCGGTGAACTCATCGAGCTTGTAGTAGCTCCAGCCGAGCTTGTAGAGGGCGTTGCGGTAGGGTCGGGCCGCGGGGCCGGCGGCCAGCACGCGCTCGTAGTACTGCGTCGCCTTGCGGAGGTTCTGTCGGCGCTCCTCGCCCGCCGCGGACGCATCGGCGCTCCGGGGCTGGAGGTCGTAGTAGTATTGGCCGAGCCAGAACGACGCGTCCGCCGCGTTCGGCGCGTCCGGGTACCGCGTGAGCAAGCCGAGGAAGAGATCCCGGCCCTTGTCCAGGTTGAACTGGACGACGGGCGGAGGCTCCTGCTCGGTGGTGAACCCACGGTGGTAGCAGAGCGCCAGGTTGAACATCACCGTCGCGCGGCGCGGGTAGTCGGGGAATCGCGCCAGCACGGATTCGTAGAGCGCGATCGGCCGTCCGTAGTCCCGCTGCGGCGGCGGCGGCTCCTCCATGTCCGGCGTGGGGTTCGTGAGCAGGCGCACGTACTCGTCGTTCTTCACGACGTAGGCGGCGTCCTCCCGGGCCATGTAGAGGTTCGCGAGGCGGACGGCCTGCTCCGGGTACCCGGGCGCGTCGGGGTAGCGCTGCACGAACAGCTCGAGGCGGGCCATCGCGGCTTCGCGGGCCACGGCCGCGACCCTGTCCTCCCGCGCGATGGCGGAGTCGAAGGCGGCGACGAGGCGGCGACGCTCGTCGTCGCGCTGATCGACGAGCCGCTGGCGGACGTCCGCGCGCAGCTCCTCGACGCGTTGTCCCATGCGCGCGGCGGCGTCCCGCAGGTAGGCGAGATCCTCGGCGGTCGGCGGGGCCGTCTCGGCTGCGACGGCCACACCCGCCCACACGAGCGCCAGCAGCGTCACACGGGACCTCACGGCTTCCCCCCGTCCTTGCCGAGGGTGTCCTCGACGAGGCCGTAGCGGCGCAGGAGCGCCTCGGAGAACGCGCTGCGATCGGACTTGAGCGAGGCGGAACGGTCGGCGGCGACGGAGCTGCGCTCCCAGTAGACGTCGAGCACACCGCCCTCGGCCTCCGCGACCTGGGTGCGGAACGCGTGCTCGAGCGCCTCGATGCCCATCGCGGCCGCACGGTACGCGGTCCGGCGTGCCGCGGGTGCCCCGGCGTCGAAGCTGGTGCGCAGCGCCTTCACGTCGGCGACCACGCGCGTGAACACGTCCCGTACGAGGCGCGTCTCCGTCATCTCCCGCGAATCCAGCATGCGTCGCGCTTCGACGGCCGCGGCCTCGATGCGGGCGACCTCCGTCCACGCCTTGTCCAGCTGCGCGAACACCGCCGGCGAGTCGGGATCGACCGCGTGGTGCCGCCACTTCAACACGCGGCCACGCAGCGCGTCGAACCGGGGCAGGAGCTCGGCGCGCACATCGCTCGCGCCGCGCGTCTCCTCGGCACCGGAGAGCGTCACGATGCGGCGACGGAGCCCGTCCCCCTGTACCGCGAGGAGCTCCCGCGCGAGGGCATCCAGCGCGGCCTGCTGCGTCGCGAGGCCGTCCTTGACGAGCTGGGCGTCCTCGGCGGAGAGGGCGGTGCGGACGAGCTGGTCGGCGATGGCGCGCGCCTCGTCCTGCTGCGCGTGCACGAGCTGGGTGAGCCGCGCCGCGACGAGCTGCGCCTGGCGGACCTGGGCGTCGTACGCCTGCTCGCGACTGCCGACGCCGTCGCGGGTCTGGTCTCCGTCCCGGGCGAGCTGGCCCACCAGCGTCGTGCGATCGCGCCGGATGGCGTCGAGCTCGGCGCGGTAGCCGGCGGCGACCATCCCGCGGATGTAGGTCGCCTCGACCTCGATGATCTCGCCCCGCAACGACATGGCGACCGAGGCCGTGCGATCGAGCTCCTCCCGCGACGTCGCGAAGGCGCCGAGGACCGGACCGCTCGCCTGGAGCACCGGCGCGACCTCCTGGAGGATGACCTCGCTCGCGGCCAGCTCGGCCTCCTGCGCGTTGAGGTTGCGGTGCAGCGCGGAGGCGCGCACCACCTCGTCGCGCGTCCGCAGCGTCTCCATCGCGTAGGCGGGCAGGCGGACGCTCAGGGTGCCCGCGACGCCCTCGAGGAGCGTCTCCAGCTCCGCCTGCGTCCCGCGCGCCGCGACGAGCTGCTCGACGGTGGGCGCGTACAGCGCGGACGCCTCCTCGAACGAGGCGCGCGCCGAGTCGTACTGTCCGGTCTTCAAGTGGATCTTGCCGCGCAGGATGCGCATGTCCGCCGAGAAGCGGTTCTCGGGGAACGCGAGCAGGAAGGTGTCGATCTGCGCGAGCGCCTCGTCCCAGCGCTCCTGCTTGACGAAGGCCCACACGCTCTCGAAGCTCTTCTCGACGAAGTGCGGCGAGCGGTCGGTGATCGTCGCGTACCAGGTGGAGGCCTGCTCGAAGTCGCCGCTCTCGTAGTACAGCCGCGCCAGCGCGAGCCGGGCGTACTCCTTGACGCGACGGTCGTCCTCCGCGTCCTCGGGAACCTGCAGCGCCTCGACCTTCTTGAACTCGGTGATGGCGGCGACGAGGTTCTTCTCCTGCACCATCATCGCGCCGAGGAAGTAGTGGGCGCGCGCCCACGTCGCGCTCCCCGCGGGGATGGCCTCGAAGACGGACTTGGCGCGTACGTGGTCCCCGCGACGCCAGAACCCCTTGCCGAGCGTGTAGTTGACAGCGTCGTCGGCCTTGACCTGCCCCGACACGACGTGCGCCTGGTAGGTGGCGTCGAACTTCTCGGCGTTTCCGAGGCGCGCGTACACGTCGAAGAGGCGACGCACGGCATCGGCGTAGTAAGGCTCCCGCACGCCGCGCGCGGCGATCGCGGCGTACCAGGCCTCCGACCCACGCACGTCGCCCATGCCGAAGAGCGATTCGGCGAGGTACCACTCGACGTCCTTGTTCGCGGCCTCGTCGCGCAGCGCCCGCGCGCGATGCAGGACGTAGAACGCCTGGGCAGCGTTCGCGTGCTCCCCGAGCATGTGGAAGTACATGGCGTCGCGGTACCGACGGTCGGCGTCGACGGAGCCCATGAGCACGCCGCGCTCGGCGTTGTTGCGACGCACGTCGGACACGTCCGCGTCGAGCTGCGTGAGCTTGTCGATCACCAGCGCGAGGCGTTCGGTCGTGTCCCGGTCCGCCGCGTGCGCGCGACCGACCCCGACGAGCGCGAGGCCCGCGAGGACGACGACACGCCACCCGCGTTCAGCGGACGTCCGCATCCATGACCTTCTCGCACTTCCACTCGAAGTCGATGTGGGCGCGCTCCTCGAAGGTGTTCGCGACGTTGCCGCGGTCCGACAGGGCGCTCACGACGCTGCACGACTGGCCCAGGTCGATGTCGAAGGCGTACGTACCCTTGACGCCGATGGTGTAGCCCTTCGCGTAGGTGAACACGCCGAAGCCGGTGGGGCGCACGGTCATGTCGACGGTCAGCGAATGGCGGCCCGGCGGCACCGTCCCTTCCTGGATCTTGAACTTGCGGTTCTCGGTGAGCCCCTCGCCCGGGTCGACCTTCGCGAAGCGCGTCTGGCCGTCCAGCTGGTAGGTGACGCTCTCCAGCCGGTAGCCGACGCTCAGGCGGTTGTCGTGCCACACCGTGAGTCGGGCGCCCGCGGCGCCGCCCTGCACGACGATCTCGCGCAGGTACTGCAGCGTCGCGCGGCTCTGGAAGACGCGCTGCTTGAGCGCCTCCACCTGATCCTCCACCGCGAGGAGCTCGCGGTTGAACTCGGTCTTGCCCGTCTGCGTCATGGAGACGGCGGCACCGGCCGTGGTCGCAGGCGCAGCGGGAGACGCTGGCGCAGCGGGAGACGCAGGCGCAGCGGGAGACGTAGGCGCGGCGGGAGACGCAGGCGCAGCGGGAGACGCAGGCGCAGCGGGAGACGTAGGCGCGGCGGGAGACGCAGGCGCGGATGCTCCGGCGCCCCCGTCGGCCGCCCACGCAGCCGGGAGAGACACGCCCACGGCCATGCCTCCGGCAACCATCCACGTGCGCAGCGAACGACCCATTCGACCCCCCTGCCGTACCGGCAGCCGTTCCGGACCGCCCAATCCTACCGCAGGCACGGCCCGTGCGCCATGCCTCGCGGCTACGGCAGCGCGGCTGCGCCCGTGCCCGACCCGCCCTCGGCGGCGAGCGCATCGGGAGCCGACGGTGCGACCCCCGCGAGCGTCGTGACCAGCCGGTCGTGGGCGCGGCGCGCGCGACCCGGCACGCCCTGGATGTCGTTGGCGAGGAACGTGAAGGCGTAGAGCTCGTCGTCGGCACCCCGCACGTAGCCGGCGAGGGTCGACACCCCGGCGAGCGTGCCCGTCTTGCCCCGCACCCGCCCCTCCATGGACTCGTCGCGGAAGCGCGACCACAGCGTCCCGTCACGTCCCGCGACGGAGAGCCCGGCGAGGAACTCGGCACCGCAGTCCGGGTTGCGCGCCATGTCGATGAGCACGGCGTTGACGTGACTCGGACGCAGCCGCGTCTCCCGGGAGAGGCCCGAACCGTTCGCGACGGTGAATTCGCCGCGCGGGATGCCCAGCGACGCGAGGTAGGCGCTCGCGACGTCGACACCCTTCTCCGTCGTGCCCGGCAGCCCGCGCCGCTCGGCGCCGACGATGCGAAGCAGCTGCTCCGCATAGAAGTTGTTGGAATGCTTCTGCGTCTGGGACACGATCTCCGCGAGCGGGACCGATTCGGAGCGCATCACCAGCCGCGCGCCGGTGGGGGTGGCCCCCGGACGCCAGGCGCCGCGCAGGCGTATGCCGTGCTGCTCCATCACCGTCGTGAGCGCCGCGGCGTACTGCCCGAGCGGATCCGCGACCGGACGGTAGAACGTCTCCGCGGCGCCATCGAGCGGCAGGCTGCCCGTCACCCGGAAGGTCACGAGCTTGCCGGTCTCGTCGGTGCGACGGTCCACCTTGAGCCAGGGGCGGCTGCTGCGCGTCCCGGTGCGCACCTCGTTCTCGAGGGTGACGCCCGCGAACGGGATCTCGACCTCGGAGAGCGCAGGCTGCCCGACGGCGACGCCTGGACGGACGGTGATCGTCGCGAGGTTCTGGTTGACCGACAGCGCGCCGAGCATCGGGAAATAGGTCGGCGGGTTGGCGAGGTCGTCCTTGTTGTTCCATCCGGGGATCAGCGAGGCGCCGCCCTCGAAGTAGCCGGCGTCCAGCACCAGGTCGCCGCGGATCTCCCGGATGCCGCGCAGGCGCAGGTCGAACGCCAGGCGCCACAGGCGCTCCACCATCATCGTGGGGTCGCCCTGCCCCTTGAGGTAGAGGTTGCCCGCCAGGACGCCGTCCCGGCCGAGGTCGCCGTCCGCGAGGACCCACGTGGGGATGCGATGGGAGGGCCCCAGTTCGCGCAGCGCCACCGCGCTCGTCAGGACCTTCGCGACGCTCGCGGGCATCATGCCGGCGTCGTCCCCGTGGGCGTAGATCTCCTCGCCCGTGCGCACGTTCACGACCTGCACGCCGACGCGCGCGGCCCCGTAGAGGGGCTCCTGCTCCCCCGCCACGAGCGCGTGCGCGAGCGCAGACGTCGACCGCGGCCCGACGGCGGCGCCGTGGGACGCCACCGGCACGGCCGGGGCGGGCGCATCGGCGGCGAGGGCCGGCGCGATCGCCACGGACACGAGCACGAGCCACCTGGACACGGACATGGACCACCCGCGACGCCGAAAGTCTGGACACCGCCCGAGAGGATTGCATCCCCGCGCGCACCGAACCATCATTCACCGTCCGCGCGCAACGCGCAAGTTTGTCCGCGAGCGCGCGGAGTTGCCGCGAGAGACCTCGCGCGCGTTCCAGCCGCCAGCTTGCCCGCGCCCCCGGGCAGGGTCCGTTATGCCGCCTCATTCCGGAGCCCGCGCCATGCTGGTCGCACTCGTGCTTTCCGTCCCGATGGCGACCGCAGCCCCCGCGGAGCGCCCGACTCTGCCGTTCGCCTCGCTCGCCAACGAGGACGGGAGCCCGGCGGCCTGGGTGAACCCGGCGCTGCTCGCCTTCGACCGCGACCGCGGCAACGGGGTGTACTACGCCACCGGCGACGGCGGGGTCAGCCACGACCTCGCGTTCGCGGCGACGGGTGGCGGACTCGGCACCACCGTCGCGCACCGCCAGGTCGACGGGCGCGGCTGGTGGACGCTCGGCAGCAGCCTCGCCCTCCGTGCGGACCCGCGCTTCACCGTCGGCACCACGGCGCATTGGCAGCTGCCCGAGGGGGCCGACAACAACTTCGTCTCCTGGGACGTCGGCGCAGGGTGGCGTCCCGCGTCGTGGGTCGGCCTCGCGGGCGTGGTGCGTAACGTCGGGAGCCCCGCCCCGGAGCGCGGCGTCGTGCGGGAAGTCGGCGCCGGAATCGCGCTGCGGCCGGCCACGGACACCGTGACGCTCGGCGTCGACTGGTTGGAGCGCACGCCGCCGGACGGGGACGCGCAGCCGCGACTGGTCGGGAGCGTCCGCGCGCGTCCGCACGCCGGCGTGTGGCTCCGCGGCTGGGTCGAGCAGGATCTCGTCGCGACGCGGCAGCGCACCTTCGGTGCGGCGCTCGAGCTGCGCACGCGGGGTCGCGGGCACGGAGCGCACGTCGCGACGGGCACCGACGGGAGCCTTCGCGGCGGCGGGTGGATCCAGTCCGCCCCGGAGGCCGACACCGTCTCGCCGGCGAAGGGTCGAATCGCGACCTTCGCGTTGGACGGGGACTCCCCGTACCAGCCGACACCGTCCCTCTTCGGCACGCCCGAGGAGGGCTACCTCGGTCTGCTGCGGCGGCTTCGCGACGCAGGTGCCGATCCGCACGTCCCGGGGCTGCTGCTCGACATCGGCGGCACCCCGGGGAGCATGGCGCAGGTGGAGGAACTCCGGCTCGCCGTGGCAGCGGCGCGCGCGGCCGGCAAGCCTGTCGTGGCCTACCTTCGCGAGGACGCCGGCAACGGCGCCTACCTGCTCGCGAGCGCATGCGACCGGGTGTACGTGCATCCTGCGGCGACGCTCGACGTGATCGGCCTCGCCGCCGAGCGGCAGTATCTCCGCGGCGCGCTGGACCTCGTCGGCGTGGAAGCCCAGTACGCCCGGCGCGGCGCGTTCAAGGACGCCCCGGAGACCTTCCTCGCGACCGGCTCCTCGGAGGCCTCGCGCACCCAGACCGACGCCCTGCTGGACGACCTCTACGGGGTCATGGTGGACGGCATCGCCGCGGGCCGCGGGATGACGCCGGAGGCCGTGCGGGCGCTCGTCGACACGGGGCCGTTCACCGCAGCCGAGGCGGTACGCGAACACCTCGTCGATGGAACCGCCTACCCCGACGAGCTCGACGGCACGCTCAAGGGCGTCTTCCCGGACGGATGGGAGCGGAACGAGGGCTACGGCGCCGAGCCCGACGAGCACGGCTGGGCACCCCGGCGCACCCTCGCCGTCATCGTCGTGGACGGCGTGATCGCGGGGGGCGAGAGCTCTCCCGGCGGCCTGCTCGAGGGCGCCGCGACCGGGAGTCGCACGGTGGTGCGCGCCCTCGACGCGGCCCGCGAGGACGACGCGGTGAAGGCCGTGGTGCTGCGCGTCGACAGCCCGGGCGGTTCGGCGTTCGCCTCGGACGAGATCTGGCGCGCCGTGCAGCGGCTACGCGACACCGACAAGCCCGTCGTCGTCAGCATGGGCGGCTACGCGGCGAGCGGCGGGTACTACGTCAGCGCGCCCGCGGACGAGATCTGGGCGCTTCCGTCCACCGTCACCGGCAGCATCGGCATCTACGGCGGCAAGTTCAGCATGGGCGGCCTGCTCGAGAAGGCGTCGATCCAGACGGAGCGCACGCTGCGCGGGCGCAACGCGGCGATGTACACGTCCAGCCGGCCGTTCGACGACACCGAGCGCGCGGCGCTCGAGCGCCTCATCGACGAGGGCTACCGTCAGTTCAAGGACCGCGTCGAGCGCGGACGCTCCATGGCGCCGGAGCGGGTCGAGGCGGTCGCGCAGGGCCGCGTGTGGAGCGGGCGCCGCGCGGTCGCGGAAGGCCTCGTGGACCGCAACGGCGGCTTCTTCGACGCGGTCGACTCCGCACGTCGGAAGGCCGGCCTCGGCGACGACGACTGGCAGCTCGTGCGGCTCGACCCGTGGAGCAGCGACGCGGACGGCGTGCGCGGACGCCTCGTGCGCGCGCTCTCCCCGACGGTGACGCTCCCGCCGGAGCTGCGCGTGCTGGGCGCCGCGTCGGCGCTGCGCGACGATCACGTCCTCGCGTGGTCCCCCTGGCAGGTGACGGTCCGGTGACCGGCGGGACGGACGGCACCGCGCCCGTGGAGCCCTCGCTCGCGGGCATGCGCGTGCTCGTCGTCGACGACGACCCCGCCGTGCGCACCGCCCTGCGCGTGAACCTCGCCCGCGCCGGCTGCGTGGTCACGCTCGCCGCCAGCGGGGAGGACGCGCTCGTGGCGATGGAGCGCGAAGCGCCCGACGCGGTCGTGACCGACGTGCGCATGGGCGGCATGTCGGGACTGGCGCTGCTCGACGCCGTGCGGACCCGCTGGCCCGAGACGCACGTCGTGCTGATGACCGGCGCGGGCTCCGTGCAGGACGCCGTCGCCGCGGTCCGCGCCGGCGCCGCGGACTACCTGCTCAAGCCCTTCGAGCGCGAGGCGCTGCTGCTCGTGCTCTCCCGCGCGCGGGAGTCCCGGGCGCTGCGCAGCGAGGTGCGACGCCTCCGCGCGGAGGTGGAGGCGCGTTCGGTCGCCGACGAGCTCATCGGCGCGAGCCCCGCGATGGAGGCGGTCCGGGCGCGGGTCGACGCCGTGGCCGACACCGCGGCGCGGGTGCTGATCCTCGGCGAGACCGGCACCGGCAAGGAACTGCTCGCGCGGGCGCTCCACCAGCGCAGCCGACGCGCGCGCGGGCCGCTCGTGTGCGTCAACTGCGGCGCGCTGCCGGAGAGCCTGCTCGAGACGGAGCTGTTCGGCCACGAACGCGGCGCGTTCACCGGCGCCGTGCGCACCCACCCCGGGCGCTTCGAGCAGGCCCACGGCGGAACGCTGTTCCTCGACGAGATCGGCGAGATCCCGGCGGCCGTGCAGGCGCACCTCCTGCGCGTCCTCGAGGACGGCGCCGTCACGCGGGTCGGCGGCACCCAGCCCGTCCAGGTCGACGTGCGCGTCGTCGCGGCCACCCACCGCGACCTGCAGGCCGCCGTACGCGCAGGGACGTTCCGCGCGGATCTGTACTACCGCCTCGACGTGGTGCGCATCGACGTCCCCCCGCTGCGGGCCCGTCGCGAGGACATCCCGCTGCTCGCCGAGCACTTCGCGCGCCGCCTCGCCGCGCGCCACGGCAGGCCGGTTCCGCCGCTCGACCCGGACGTCCTGCGCGACCTGCAAGGCCGCGACTGGCCCGGAAACGTGCGGGAATTGCAGCACCTCCTCGAACGGGTCGTGCTCCTGGGCCCCTCCGCCTTCGCGCCGGAGCCCACGACGTCCGCCACGCCTGCGTCATGGGGCGGAGGGGGGCGCGCCCCCCTCCGCAACGCCTCCCCCGCCACGGAGACGCCCCGCGCCGCGACCGCGCTGGACGAACTTCCGCTCCCGGACGCCCTCGCGCAATGGGAGCGCGCCCGCATCGTCGCGGCCCTGCGCGACTCCGGCGGGGTGCAGGCAGAGGCCGCACGACGCCTCGGTGTGAGCCGCGGCAACCTGCACCAACGGATCCAGCGACTCGGGATCGTCCGACGCGACGTCGACTACGGGTAGCCGCTGTCCTCGGGCACGGTCGTCGCGGACGCGGGAAGCATCGCCGCGACCTCCGCGCAGGTCGCGGACTCCAGCGCGCGGGAGGCGTCGGCACACGCGCCCTCCGCCGCGGGAATCTGGCGCACCTCCATCCCCGCGCGCGTCGTGGCCCAGGCGTCTTGGCACTCCACGCGCCACGCGCGCCGGGTCGTCGCGCCGATGTCCGGCCACGTCACCCCCCACTCGGCGATGCAGCCGTCCACCGACGCCGCGACATCGACGCACAGCGAGCGGCAGGGGTCTGTCACACACCCGGTCGCCAGCAGGAGCGTGAACATCACGCGCGCGCACACGGGGCGGAAAGGGTGGCCGGGGTCGGAATCGAACCGACGACACAGGGATTTTCAGTCCCTTGCTCTACCAACTGAGCTACCCGGCCGAACGGGGCCCTCTTAACGCAGGCGAGCGAGCTGTCAACCGCCACGTGCGCTCACGTGCCGGGATCCAGCGCGACGGCCACGTCGCCCGCCACGCGCGCCTGACAACCGAGCCGATGGTCGGGCCGGTCGAGAAACGGTGTCTCGGCGGGATCCACCGGCGACAACGCGCCGGACAGTACGCGCACGCGGCACGAGTTGCAGGCCGCGAACCCACCGCAGGCGGTCTCCATCGGAAGGCCGTGGGCGTCGCACACCTCGAGCAGCGTGGCACCCCGCGCGGCCTCCACGCGCACGCCATCGACGACGACCTGGTCCATCAGACGTCGAAGCTGGACCCGCACCCGCACTGGCGCTTCACGTTCGGGTTCCGCACCTGGAACCCCGCGCCGATGAGGGTGTCGGAGTAGTCCAGCACGGTGCCGCGCAGGTACATCACGTGCAGGGGGTTCATGAACACCTTCACGTCATCGAACGCGAGCACCTCGTCCTCCGGCTGCGGTGCCTCCTCGAAGTCGAGCTGGTAGGTGTAGCCGGAGCAGCCGCCGCCCTGCAGGCCGTAGCGCAGCCCGTAGCCGTGCATGCCGTTCTCGGACTGGAGGCGCCGGATATGCTCCTTCGCGGCGTCCGTGAGCGTGAGGACGGGCACGGCGACGTCCGTCGCCGGGGTCACGGTGGCATTTCCGAGCTGGATGGCGTCCGACATGGTGAACCTCCCGATGCGATGCGATCCCTCTAACCGATCCGACGCGCCCGACGTGCTCCTCGTCGACAACGACGATTCCTTCACGGGCAGCATCGCGCAGCTGCTGCGGGCGCACGGCGCCCGCGTGGACTGGCGCCCGTGGCAGGCCGTCACGCCCGACGACGCCCGCGGCCGCGACCTCGTCGTGCTCTCTCCGGGCCCGGGGCGTCCCGCCGAACGGCCCGTCAACGCTGCCATCGCCCGCGCGGGCCTGGCACCCGTGTTCGGCGTGTGCCTCGGGTTGCAGGCGATCACCGAGGCCTTCGGCGGCCGCGTGGTCGCGGCGCGCGAGATCGTCCACGGCCGCACGTCCCCCGTCCATCACCGCGGGGCCGGGTGCTTCGCGGGCCTTCCGTCCCCGATGCGGGCGACCCGCTACCATTCGCTGGCGGCCGAGCGCGCCACGCTGCCGGCGGACCTCGAGGTCACGGCCTGGACGGAGGACGGCGAGATCATGGCGCTGCGGCACCGCCGCGCGCCGATCGAGGCCGTGCAGTTCCACCCCGAAAGCATCGGCACGCGCCACGGCACCCGCATGCTGCGGAGCGTGGTGCGTGCCGCGTGGGGCGAGCGCGGCGCGCCCGCCTGAGCGAAGCTACTTCTGCGCCTCGAGGGCCGTCACGACCGTACGGAGCGCCCCGAGGAGCTGCACGCGCACCTTCGGGTCCGGCGCGACCTCGTCGAGATTGGAGATCGCGTAGCCGAGGATCTGGAGGACCACGCCGGGGTGCGCGAGCACCGGCGCGAGCTCGGAGATCGGCGCCTCGATGCGGAAGTCATGCGCCTCGACGGCCAGGTACGGGTTCGCCTCTGCGTCGAAGCGAAGCGACAGCTTGGTGGATTCGGTGGACATCCGCAACTACCCCGGGGGTTCGGGCCGACCCTACCACGAACGCAGCACGGATGCGCGCCGCAGGCTGCATTTTCCCGAGGGCGAAATCCCGTGCCCGCGCGGGCCTCGCCGAGGACACACAATCTGGAACGACGTCGATGACGATGCGATCGCACGTACGAACGACTTCGCAGTACGGTCGCGACGCCAACGCGGGGTGCGTGAGATTCCGCACGGCGCGCGCCACCGGCGGGTGCGGCGCGCGGGCGACCGGAGGCCGCCGTGCACGTTACACCCCACCCGCGAGGCCGGCCGACGCACGTGGCATCTCCCCCCCTTCAGGAACTGGTGTTCACCGTGGCGGGCCCGACCGACGGCGACGTGGCGCGGCTAGAGCTCGCGTGGAACCGCGCGGGCGAACCCCACACCACGGTGCTGGTGGACGACGGCACCCAGCCGCACGATTCCCCGTGGGACGGCATCTGGACGGCCACCCACACCGGGACCTTCGTGCGGGACGTGAACGCCCGACTCGTGATGACGGACCTCTCCGGCACCGAGCACGTGCTGTTCAGCGGGGTCGTGCACCCCGACGACGACCGCTCGGCCGTGCTCTCGTGGCAGATCCGCCGGGCGGGGGACGCCTACGTCGCGTCGCCGGTCGTGTCGGCCTGGCCGGGTGCGGCGGTCGCGCTGCCCGACGCCACGCACGTGTACGTCGGCGCCGGGTGGACGTGCCTCGTCGCGGTGCTCGCGGTCGGCCTCGCGCACGCCGCGCGGCGCCAGGGGATCGGCTGGTGAACGAACCCGTCGCGTCCGACGCCGCCGCGTCCGGCGGGGGGCGTTGCGGGGGGCGGCAGCCCCCTGCCCCATGGACGAGGTTCGCGGAAACCGCCGTGTACGTCGCGCTCGTGGTCGCGTGGACCTGGCCGTTGGCCGCGGATCCGCTCGGGCTGGACCTGGCGCGGAACACGGACGGGCCGAACACGCTGGGGATGGCGGCCGCGTCGCTGCACCTCGACGCGCACGGTCGCAGCATGCTGCTCGCCTGGCCGGAGGGCCAGTCGTTCGCGCGCGGCGATTCCTTCGTCTACTTCCTCCTCGCGCGGGTGTGCGCGGCCGCGCCGCCGGCGACGGTCGTGGCGCTCGTGACCCTGGCGGGACCGGTGCTCTCGGCGCTCGCGGCGTCGTACCTCGCGAGAACGCTCGGCGCGCGGGACCCGTGGGCGTGGCTCGCCGGGATGGCCTACGGCTTCTCGGGGGTGGCGGCCACCGCGATCCTCGACGGCTACGCGTTCAACGTGCTGGACCCCTGGATGCCGCTGGCGGTCGCGTACGCGTGGCGCGCGTGCACGCCGGGCGGGCGCACGCGGGACGGACTTGCGGCGTCCGTCGCGTGGGCGCTCACGCTCGGCACCAGCGCGTACGCCGGCATCGGCGCCACCGTGCTGATCGTGGCGCTGGCCCTCGACGGCGCGCGTCGCCGCCTCCCG
>JACCDP010612776.1_pt1 | contig 16061 bp, 15 predicted proteins | sample 7445841 | NCBI WGS metagenome assembly JACCDP01 (sample SAMN15323441, study PRJNA562643) | freshwater metagenome | isolation source: river surface water | place: USA:Blue River Watershed | collected 2017-08-17 | reverse complement strand
TTGACCTTTATGAAAAAAATGTCGGTCTTTATCTGATAGACTTTATTAGACCAGAGCAAAAGTTTGAGTCTCTAGAGTCTCTGCGCAATCAGATAGTTATTGACACAGAGACAGCTAAAAATAAACTTTCAAAATTCGAAAATTAGACTCATTTTCGTTTATTTTCAGAAACTTCACTAAATGTAGTATCGCTAATTTCTAATGCATTCCAATCGACGCTAAAACTAGCAAACCTGATTTCACGGTCACCTGTAGCTTTAGACTCAAAAAGAATTGAAAGCTTTCCGTTATTGATCTCGTAAACTGAGGCTCGTACAACGGTATTATCAAATTCATATGTTTCTTGCATTTTGAAAAGAGAGCAAGGATTAGTCACCAACTGACTCCAATTAGAGTCAGTTGTCTTTTTAGAAACTATAAACGGTATTGTTGCTAGATCACTGACCCTCACGAGCGTCATTACAACTACTGGCAATGTTTTTGCATCTTCACAAAAATAAGTATCACTGCCCATGAGCAAAAGATAGTTTCCTGTAGTACTCGCTGACACTGAAGCAATCGATAATGGCTGTTTAGCTCTGAATTGCTCTTTCGAGAAGTCTATTTGAGTCGCTCCAGTCGCATCAAAAAAGACAAGATCATCAACTACTCCAACTTTCGAGCTCTCATTAGAGCCTGAAAAATCCCTATTCCCAGATTTGTTACGTATTAACTTTTCCTTGGGAGTTTGCGGATACAAAAAACCGAGATCCCCAAGCGCCCCTCGAGAGACACCAAACGCATTTAGCTCAAGAGTACTAGATTCATTTACCCAACTCGCACCGTTCCAGCTCCGAGCAATTATTTTTTTTGACGCAGTGCCTTCTTGTACTGAATACATTTTCTTGCTTGCAGAAAAAAGCAACTTATCTTCGTTATTCCAACTCTCAGCATTACCAAATAGGACTGTACCATTACTTAAGCTGACAGGGACTACTTTAGCCGTTGTGCCCTCTTTATTTCGTATTGAAAATCCAATATAGCCATTGAGTGTGGAGGGATCGCTTACTATAGAAGTACTCAAAACTTGATCGTCAGGCTCAAGGTCGAAATTTCTGGAGTTAGTTCCTGCCCAGTCTCTCAAGGTCAATGTGGATTTTGAGTCGCTCTTTTGCCATATAAGAATCCAAGATGCGTCTGGGGTCATTACCACAGACTTTTCCTCGACCCCTTCCGTACTAGTTAATCTTTTTACTTTCTCTGGCTGAGTCTGGTCGAAACTATAAGCAAGTGATATCCCACCAGAACGGTTTGATAGGAAAACTCCCCTTGCACCATCAGATGTAACATGACCAGAGTAATCCTCAAACTCTATCTGCTCAGGAGTAGCAGCCGTAGGATCGTTAATGGAAGTAACCTGTGTCGTCGAATCACTGCAAGATAAGCAAGAAGCAAGTACGATAAGACCAAAGCAAACTCTCATGCAACAAACCACCCTTACCTCATTAGCCTTGTCAAGGGCTAAATTATTCCTATGGGCAAGCCCACTTAACTGTTTTATCTTAGAAAGATGGGAATATTTTCTCTAGTCCTGTGGATACCCGACCCCACTAAGAACGTAGATTATAAACATGAATGCTGATAAATTGCGAAAGCTAAACTTAAGTTCTAATCCCACCCGCTATATAAACCGCGAGCTAAGCTGGCTTGCATTCAATCAACGAGTACTGCAAGAAAGCAAGCGCTCACGAACCCCACTTCTTGAGGCAGTTCGCTTCTTGACTATAACTTATTCTAATCTAGATGAATTTTTCATGGTGCGGGTTGCAGGAAAAAAAAGATCTCTAAAGGCTGGCTTACATAACAATGACAGTTTGGATAAAGAACTGGTAGAAGTTACTTTACAAAAAATATCTGAACAAGCCCATCTCCTGACTTATGAAATATATGACTCTTTTAAGGGGCATATACTGCAAAGCCTTGGGCAAAATGGCATTTTTATCAAGCCAATTGAGGATCTATTAACAGAAACCAAGGCTGGTTTGTCCCAATTTTACGAAGACACTGTTCTGCCAATACTCACTCCGCTAGCGGTTGATCCTGCGCATCCATTCCCATTCCTCGCCAACAGACGCCTATATTTGCTCGTCGTTTTTGAAACTGAGCAGCCAAAACGCGCCGCTCTACCCATAGCATTCGTAGAAGTGCCAAGCATATTGCCGCGCCTAATTGATTTGCCAAATTATTCAAACGAGGTCGGCTACGTTCTGCTTGAGAGCTTAATCAAGGAACATTTAGATCAATTATTTTTCGGTCTACCGATCTTGGCAAGCTATGCTGTAAGAGTTACCAGGAACCTAGATATCAAACTCCTAGAACATGAAGTCATCGACCTGATGAGCTCCATCCAAATTGAGGTACAGGCTCGGGAACAAGCTGAAGTTGTGAGACTTGAAGTTGAAAAAAATATGCCAAAAGACCTTATCCAGGTATTACAAAAACAGCTTTGCTTGGAAGAACAGGATATCTATTCTGTCGAAGGACCTCTTGCACTTTCGGACCTTCAGATACTTTACGATTTACCTAGGCCAGATTTTAAATTTCCGGCTTTCAATCCCAGGCTGCCAGAGCGACTTGAAGGGAAAGACTCGATTTTTGAAATTATTAAAGATCGAGATCTCTTACTACATCATCCCTACGATAGTTTCTATGCCGTGATTGAGTTGCTGCAGTCTGCAGCGCAAGACCCTAAAGTGCTCGCCATCAAACAAACGCTATACCGAACATCTGGTGACTCACCAATTATAGAATCATTAATTCAAGCTGCAAAACTCGGCAAACAGGTTACTGCGGTCGTTGAACTCAAAGCTAGATTCGATGAAAATAATAATATTTCCTGGGCAAGGAGAATGGAGCAAGCAGGAGTACATGTAGTCTACGGATTTATCGGACTAAAAACACACTGTAAAATGACGCTTATCGTTCGGAAAGAAGACGAAACACTTCAACGGTATGTGCATTTATCTACTGGCAACTACAATTCAAGCACAGCTAGATCATACGTAGATATCGGATATATCTCGGCATGCAAATTTTTCTCAAATGATATCAATATTCTGTTCAATCTCCTGACCGGTTTCAATATTCTGAGCCAAAGAGAAAAACTGCTTCAGCCTAAATTGCAGCCATTATCAAAATTAGTTGTTGCCCCACTCGAGCTACGAAACTTCTTCCTCAATAAAATTGATCACGAAATCCAATGTCAAAAGTCTCACAAAAATGGGTTCATTTTTGCCAAAATCAACGCTCTAGCAGATCAAGTATTGATAGATAAACTCTATGAAGCCTCTCAGGCTGGAGTAAAAATCAATCTTATTGTCAGGGGCATCTGTTGTTTGAGGCCAGGATTAGAGGGCTTGAGTGAAAACATCAAAGTAGTCTCCCTCATAGGAAGATTTTTGGAGCATTCCCGAATCTTTCTTTTCTACGCTAACGGCGCAAACGACGTATATATTGGCTCAGCAGATTGGATGCAGAGAAATATGGATCGACGCATTGAAATTATCTTTCCTATCCAAGATGATGTCGCCAAACGACGTATCATTCAAGAAATAATTCCAACCTATAGTGAAGATACTGAAAACTCATGGATTCTTGATGCACATGGCATTTACTCGCGCCATGAGGACACCTTGAGTGGGTATGATTGTCATAAAAAATTTATAGAAATCGCGAGAGAAAAAGGTATCAAATCGCTTCCATACGAGAGGGCGATACGCCATAATCTGAAAGAAGATGGGCGCCCCATACATAAAAAGCAAAGCTCAAGAAAAACTACAAAGATTAAGGACTCAGACAAAAATTAATCGCATTAGCTTCCAACCTAAATTTCCATTAGCTGTTATCGACTTGGGATCGAATACCTTTCATTTGGCTATCGTGTCCCTTGACGATGCTGGTCAAATTCATGTCATTGATAGCCAAAAAGAAAACCTGAGGCTTGCTGAAGTCATTGAAGATGGTTTCATTCCTCATTCCTTTTTTACGAAGGCTAGTGATGCCCTACTCGCCATGAAAGGTATCGGTCAAAGCTACCATGCAGAGTTCAGGCTTATAGCGACACAAGCCATAAGAGCAGCAGAAAATAAACTTGAGTTCATTGAACACATACAGCAATCTACGGGCTTCAAGTTAGAAATCATCGATGGAGTTGAAGAAGCCAGGCTTTCATACTTTGGCGTCATCCAAAGTCTTAGCTTTGGACAAGATTCTGTGCTTTCCGTAGATGTCGGCGGTGCATCAACCGAAATAGCCGTCGGCAGGGGAACCGATTGTCAGTATCTTTCCTCCCTAAAAATGGGAGCATTACTCCTCTCTAAACGCTTTTTGTTTGACAACAAAGTTTCAACAGAGTCTCTGGAAGAACTTCGTCAATCGATAGAGTCTCGAATTAGTCCAATTGAAGAAGATTTGAGTACTTTTACCATCGAGCAAGCTGCCGCCACCTCTGGAACAGCCAAAGCATTGGCAAGAATGATCCATTGGGATCGCACAAAAACCGATTTGGAAGACCCACATGGCTTTAGATTTACTTCTCAAGAGCTACTAGCCATTGAGGGTGAACTTCTCCAAATAATTGATTCTAATAGGATTGCACTTAGATGGGGCCTCGATATTAGAAGAGCAGATATCATACTCGCTGGAGTTTTGATACTGAGTTGCCTAACTAGATCTTTAAAAATTTCTCAATGGTCTGTTTCAACTAGCGGGCTGCGAGAAGGCGTCGCCATCGACACCTACACCAGAAAAGGTTTGCTGCCAATGTCTAGGTGGCAAGACCTACGTTGGCACAGCGTTCAAGGTTTCGCCAGAAAATTGCGCCTCGATACACCATTCGCACAAGCCATGAGCGATCTTGCTTTGCGGATTTTTGATGCCTTTGTTGTTTACCCTGAGTTTAACCGCATGCTCCATGAGAATTTGTTAGACAGAGAGCTACTAAAAGACGCTGCTTTTCTGCTTGAATCAGGAAAATTTATCTCATTTAGTAGTTATCACAAGCACTCCTATTACCTCATAGCCGAATCTAATTTGCTTGGCTTTACTCAAGAAGAGAAGCACATTATTGCTTTAACAAACCGTTTTGCCAGGAAAAGTCAGGCCAAACCAAACAAGGTTGAGGCTCTCCCATACTTGGACGGCAATATCACAAGAATTAATTTTTTGTCATCATGCCTGAGAATTGCGCGATGTCTGCTCCGAACAAGACAACCAAAGATCAAAGGCTTCAAAGTATCGGGAAAAAACAATTCCTATATCATGCACATCCTTTTTCAGCCAAGAGTAAGGATCGAAGCCGAAAAACTAGCAATTAAAAAAGAGCTAAGAAATTTAGAAAAAGCACTCGATTGCACACTCGAATCCAACATGACCCAAGAAGAAGAATAATATCCATGGCAAGCGACAAAAAAAGTCCTTTCAAATCATACAAGCAAGCTCTAATTACAGCTAAAGACACCAGTGTATTTAGTCGCTGGCGCATATTTTTCATTAAGGGTGACAATGACTTTCTCATCAGCCAAACCATAAAAGAATTAAAGCGATTGTGGATAGGTACTGGTTGGAGCGTAGAGAGGCTCGAGGGCTCAACTGTGAACCTTGAAGCTTTCTATCAGGCCACTACAGCTACATCTATGTTCGAACCCAAACTTGTCACCTTCATAAACGACGCACAATCGATACCAGATATTCACGCTATTTTTTCGAGTATAAAGACTGTAAAGGATTTGCAGAATCCCATCGTTTTTGTTTGGCGCAACAAAGAACTAAATTCGAAAATACAGAAAGAAATCAGTCGCATTGGACCATTGATGCTGCTTTGCGAAGACCCAGCTCCATGGGAAATTCGGGAATTCACATTGGACTACTGTAAAGCTAGAGGATTCAAATTAACTAGCAGCGCTCTAGAGCTCTTTCTTGAAGCCACAGGCACGAGTTTACATAAAATTTCCAATGAAATCGAAAGATTAAGTCTTGTTTTTGATCAAACTAACAGAGCATTAACGCGAGAGGAAATTTTGCCTCATTTAGATTATCTTAAAGAGGATCACATCTTTAAGATCGACCAACTTCTCTGTAATGAGGCTTTTAATAAGGCGCAGCTTCTAATTTACGACCTCTTGGATCGAGGAGAGAGCCCTCTTGGTCTATTAGCTATCTTAGCTATGCATTGCAGAAAATCACTTCAAATTAGAGCTGAATTGAAAAAGGGCAATACGGCTTCAGAAATATCTAAGGCACTGCGTCTCCCCCCCACAGTAGTTCAGCTCTATAGTGCATATGTGCAAAAAAGAAAGCCCAGTATATTCAGCAAAGCACTCATTAGTTGTCATGAACTTGACAGAAAGTTTAAGAGTCAAAGATTCGACCACGAAATCGGCCTTAACTCAATTATTTTCGAGTTAGCCCAAACCTAGGTGCTTAAAGCGTAAGAATTACTACCTGTCCATCACTTCGAATGGCGAGAGTATGTTCAAATTGCGCACTTAATGTTCCATCTAAAGTCACAGCAGTCCAACCATCATTCTTAGTCTTGGTACGCCAGTCACCTTCGTTAATCATAGGTTCGATTGTAAAAACCATACCAGGCTCCAATCTCTGCCCACGTCCTTTTTCTCCATAATGATAAATTTGTGGATGCTCATGAAATGTTCTACCTATCCCATGCCCCACAAAATCCCTTACTACAGAAAAACCATTTGATTCGGCATACTGTTGAATCGCAGCACCGATATCACCAACCCTAGCTCCTACCTTTACTTCTGATATTCCTTTGTTCAGGCATTCTTCAGTCACTGAAATAAGGCGACGTGCTTTGTCACTAATTTTTCCAACAGCAAAAGTTCGAGATGAGTCTCCATGAAATCCATCTACGATAGGCGTAACATCAACATTAATGATGTCTCCTTCTCTAAGCCGAACTTTTGCTGAAGGGATTCCATGACAAACCACATCATTTACAGAAGTGCAAATTGCCTTTGGATATCCCTTATAGTTAAGAGGCGCAGAAATAGCTCCTGCCTCTATTGTCCAACTGTGAATCAAATCGTTGATCTCTAAAGTGCTTATACCTGGCTTGATATATGGCTCTATTTTTTCGAGTAATTCCGCAGCCAATCGACCAGCTTTTTTCATAGTTTCAATTTCTGCATCTGTCTTTAAAAATATCATGAACCAAAACCTCAAATAGAAAGTTCTATGTTAGTTTGCTTTATCTAGTCTTTGCAGAATTGATAATAGCCAATCAGGATTTCGCTGGTTTATTGCATCCAGGGGCACCTTTTTACCCTGTCTATCCTGAGAATCAAGACATATACGATGTTGCATCAAAACAGAAAAGTATTCTTCGTGAGAGGCTATTTCGTGAATCTTCTCTAAGAGTCGAAAATCTGGCTTGAAACTTGTCAAACTCTTCTTGTATGCCCCTATGACTGCCTTGAGTTCGGGATTAACAATTGACCATTGCCAGCCGTAAGATTTGCTTCCATTTTGCAAAATATGGTGCAAGCCTCCATCGGGCCAATTCGGCCTCACCACTGTAAGGTAAGCATCCACTGAAACTTTCTCTTCATTCGTAAAAATTGTCCGAAAACCAAGTGCACGAAAACTATCGTCTATCACTTTGCGCAAAAGTGTTGAGCCATCATAATCACTTACGTAAATCTTAAGCTCTATAGGTTTACCTGTAGAATCGCGTCGAAAACCATCTTGTTCTGATCTAGGGAATTTTAAACCTTTAAGGATAGACTCGGCTTTGTTGGGATCGTAAGGCGTTACTAATTGGGTTTTATTATATCCTGGATGATTTCTCAAGATAGGTGCGGACACAAGATCACCAAGTCCTCCCGCACCAGCTCTCATGATTGCTCCTCGCGGCAGCAGCATCGTCATTGCATTCCTAAACTGGGAATCAGATGTGTACACGCCCTTAAGATTCCAGGCCAAAAGTGAAATAAAGACCGTATCCAACTTATTGTCACATGGAATTTGAGCATCGATTTGTCTCTTAAAACCCTTAGGGTGTAATTCCTCACCATATCTTAATCGAAGATATGGACCTGAATTTGATTTCACACTCGCACTTTTATCTTCTATTTGAACGCTAAAGGTCTTGTCTGGGTCAATAGGTGTAAGCTGAAGACCGGTAGGAGTTGCCACTGGCTTCCAAGTCCCTGCACAGATCGGCTCGAGAGTATTGCTCGCAATTTTATAGAAGGCTGCTTGATTTAATATGTAGGGCCCGAAGTCAGGCTCTTGTTTCCATAAGACATCAACCCCTCCATCAGCCTTAATCACAACATGAAAATCTGGCGCAATAAAGTCTAATTCTTCGGCCAATTTAGGTATGACGTCGAATAGATATTTTTCCAGGTCATTCGAAGTCACTCTGCTTCCGTCCCACCACCTTAAGTCTTTAGTGAGAGAAAGGGACCATTGCTTGGGTTTGAGTCTAAGCTCTCGAAGAAGATAAGATTCATTTTCCATTTTTTGAAGATTCAAGCGAGTTAGGCTTGGACATAACAAAGTCTTGACGATAGGATCGTACTCTTGACTGATTACCTGCTGGTACTGAATATCATAAGGCCATCCAGCCAAAATAATGGGTGTTTTTTTTGACTCACCCGCACTTCCGTGGGTCGAGAATATTAGCTGAATGAATAAAAATTTAACCCAGTTCAATCGGTTCGAAAACATAGAGGCAAATCCTTCTACTTGATCAAGAAGTCCTGATTAAGTTACCGGAGACTCTTCATGACACTAAATAGACATTTTGATATTGCCATAATTGGAAGCGGCATCACAGGCCTTTCTGCTGCCAATCATTTGATCCGTCTCGGGTCGAGAAATATTTGCATGTTCAATGATGTCAACACTCCTAGTTCCAGCTCAAGAAATCCTGGTTTTTTTCTTGCTGGTCTCATGGATAATATCACTCGAATCTCACATAGGCATGGCCATCAAACTGCTCAAGAGGTCTGGGAGTGGAGCGCACTTGGATACGATCGTCTGCTTGAATATTGTAAATCCAAGTCTATCCCGGTTAATTGTGGCAACAGAGTTCGTTGGATCTCAAGCCCAGAAGAGCTTAAGGAGTCTCACTTAGCAGTCAAAATTCTTAGTAATTTAGGGTTTTCTGCCAAACTTGATTCTGAAAAAAATCAGACTTTTCCTGATCGGATATTTGGAATACAAAGAGAAGGCTCTAAATCTTCAATAATCGACTCCAAAATACTCATTGAGTCATTAAAGAAATGCTGCTCATTTGTTCAATCATTCCCCAAGGCCGTCAGTTTGCAAGAAAAAAATGGGAAGATCTATATTAGAGACTTATCAGGTGAGGAGTATAGTTCTGAGGCGATTATACTTGCTAACCATTTATCGATTGCCGAGCTAATCCCAACTTTATCCAACACAATCGTGTCCTACGCTGATCAATGGCATGAGTTTAAAGTAGCCAAAGATTTGACTGAAATTGGGTTTTCAAAAGGCGACTTTTTCTCCTGGCATCATTCCCACTATTGGGGAGGATGCTTCGACAGCAATATTGTTCGGCTGGGAGGCGCGCGATTTTTACGAAAATTAGCGGGGTTCGAAGCCGTTCAAGCGACACTCTTACCCGTGGTTGAAGAAAGTATTGTCTCTGCTTGGAATTCTATGTTTCCCGAGCATCCCATTATTGAGACTTTGAATTCTCAAGCCGGATTAGATTGTTGGCCAAGCGACGAGCTGCCTTTAGTAGGTCCAGTGTTTGGAGAGCCTAGGATTCTGATCGCAACTGGGTATATGGGCCTTGGATTAGCAATGGGTTTTTATGCTGGACAATGCCTGGCCGAACTTTTATCTGGACTTCGGCCTCCATTGCCTCGAAAACTATGGCCTGAACGAATAAGGCAACTCCCAGATTAGTAGAAATGGAATGGAATTGAATGGAAACGACAAGGATAGTTCGCTGCCCAAGCTGTGGCAAAAGTGCTCGCTATGATCTCACCAATGCACACAGGCCTTTTTGCAGTTCCCGATGTCAAACTCTAGATACTGCACATTGGGCTGACGAAAAATTTAAAATCCCAACTTCTGAAATTTGCTTAGAATCTGATTCAAATGATTTGAAGCATGAGGATGACGAAAAGTAAACTCGGTTTGGACTCTAAAGTTCTGCGGTCTTTGCGCCCAATACGTCGATATACAACTCGAGTTCATCTAGGTAAACTGTTTCCGGCGCATGTATTCGCTGCTCTATTTCTTTCGACTTGGCCCTAAGTTCTTCAAGAACTACCTCACGGTAAGCTCCTTTTTCTTCTTCAACTAGAGCTCCTTGGGTTTTTAAGGTTTCAAGAACCCTATCTATTTCATTTATTTGTTTTCGTAGAACTTCTAATCGCAAGACACGCAATTCATTGATGCTACCCAAGGTCACAGGATCTAAAGGACACTCAAACACCACAACAGCCATATAGCACTCCAACACCAAGTCTCCCAAATGGGACCACTCTATGGGAAGTGCAACTTCTGAGCCATACCTGCATATCAGAAATTAGGTATTCAAAAATCGAATTGGATGCATTTTACAATCTAATTAACCGAGAACTACATCCTGAATTTCTGGAATTTTTTCTTTAAGTATCGGGACGATACCATTAAATAAGGTAATTTGTGAGGACGGACAACCTGAGCATCCTCCATAGAGCCTTAAAGTTACGATTCCGTCATCCACATCAAGAAGTTCGCAGCCTCCAGCATGTAACTCCAGCTGAGGGTTAATCTCTTTCTCAATGATTTCTTTAATTTGCTCTATCATGCTTTTAGTATCCCCACCGGACATATATACACCTCTCCAGCTGTTAGTCTGGATATCGGAATTTGTCAATCGCGAGACAAGTGTAACTTTAGCCCCCTAATTGCGGCGCTTCCCATTGCTATCACTGCTTCTCTGCTGTTTCCAGCCGTGTGTGGAGTTGCAATCAAATTTCTCTGCTGATACAGGTCCTTATCTAATAATGGCTCACTTTCAAAGACATCGAGCGCAGCGCCGCCAAGAAGACCACTTTTCAGCGCTTCCAGGAGCACCTTTTGGTCAATTACAGGTCCTCTACTTGTGTTGATAATGTAGACACCCGTATTTAAAGACTTAATCGTATTATGATTTAGCATGTGTCTAGTTTTGTTTGTAAGTGGTACATGAAATGACACAATATCGGCCCACGCCAATAACTCATCAAACTCTAGACGCTTCACATTAAGACTCTGCTCCAACTCTTTTTTCTCTTCAATGTCGTAATAAGCAAGTTCGCAGCGAAAGACATTCAACAAAGCAGCAACGCACCCACCAATATTACCCAAACCAACAATTCCAACCTTCTTCCCGAAGATACTTATCCCACCATCCTTATTCCATTCGCCGTTGTGAAGTAGAAAAGAATTTTGCTCGATTCTCCTTAGAAGACCTATCATCAAACCAAGGGTGTGTTCAGCCACATATTCTTTATTGACTCCCGGCTCGTGGTAAACTTTGACGTTCATTCTGCCACAAGCTTCTATATCGATATTATCGAGTCCGACACCATACTTTGAAACAACTTTTAAAGTAGGAATAAGACCAGACAATACTTCACTAGTACACTCTTCTTTGCCTACAATCCAGCCGCGAGCACCTTCGATGGAGCGCGTAAGCTCGGATGGATTCAAAGACTCAGCGCCTCTCAAGAATGTAATTCGCTCAGAGGGGAATGCTTGCTCCAACAATGTGCATAACGAACGGTCTTTTATGAAACTACTGGCAGTTACCGCAATCACAGGCTTTAAAATCCAGAAAAAATAAGGGCTAGAAAAGCTCCAACAGTTTATCGATTGCTAATGCACCAAAGACACCAAACAAATAAAAGCAGGAGTAGTAGAAAAGTGGCATTGCCCTATTGTTTTCTCTGCTTTTGTAAAGCACAAACGCCAGCCAAATAAAGTAAAGGGTCAGAAGCAACGATATCGAAAAATATACCCAACCTGCGGCATTATAAACGAAAAGCGCAACTATGGGCGGCACCAGTGAAAGGGTGTACAGAAAAATCTGCCGTCTAGTAACTTCTAGGCCCTTAACTGCTGGCAACATCGGCACTCCAGCTTTTGCATAATCGTCCTTATACTTAATCGCTAGTGCCCAAAAATGTGGAGGCGTCCAAAGAAATATCACGGCAAAGAGCACCCACGCTGGCCAAGCCAAAGAGCCCTGCACAGCAGCCCAGCCAATTAAAGGCCCGACTGCCCCTGCAGCTCCTCCGATCACGATGTTCTGGACTGTCCGTCTTTTGAGAACGACAGTGTAACCGAGTACGTAAAAGGCGTTAGCTGCCAAGGCTATCCAGGCAGCCAGGGGACTAGCAAAGAAGAAGAGTATGAGAAACGATAAAATACCTAGGGCGATAGCTAGGACCGCCGCCTTAGTCGAACTAACCCTCCCGGACGGTATAGGTCGAAGCTTCGTACGCTTCATCTGAACATCTATGTCAGAATCAACCAGATGGTTAAAAATAGATGCGGACGCTGAAGCTAAGAAAGTACCAAAAAGAGTCGCCGAAATTAGGAATACGCTCGGCAGTGTAGAAGAAGCCATGAAGAGTGTTGGCACACAAGTCACAACAACGAGCAGTGAGATCGTAGGTTTGGTCATCTGATAGTAACTACGCCAATTGGCCGCAGGACTATCTTGGATGAATGGAGAAGTTGTTGCTCTAGCCCTGATTTCCATGAAAGAAGGTTCCCTCGAACTGTGAAACAAACTTAGTCCATGCCTCTATAGCTAGGTATTTTGCCCAGTGCAAACAAAAGTAGCTGAGAAAAGGCAAAGTAGGCCCCTGGGCCTTAGAAAACCCGCAGATCTCTTTTCACTTTAATCTATAACCCGATCGAAGCTTCAGTAGGGTGTAGCTACATCGATCCAAATTGGGAAAAAGACACAAAGAAAAAATAGCAGCGGGAACAGCAACATAACAAATAACAAAGTCAGCCATCCCTCTGCTTCTAGCTTGCGGTGTGCTTCAACTTCCTTGTTCGACATTGAAAACCTCACTTGATAAAGCAAATCAGCATATTTCCGCCAGACCGAGAACAGAGCCCAGTCTTATCACGGAGTCTGTCTTCACAAAAGTAAATTTGCCAGTCCCTTAGGCACCATTCTTGACACTTGGATAAAAAAGGTACTTATAAATTTCCCAATTTCTCCAAACGTTCCTAACATATCCAAGAGTTTCGCCAAAGCTTATACCTTCTACCCACTCAAGAGCGTCTCTCTCACTTCGTCGTGAAACCCAGGCATCTACGACATATTCACCCGCATTATATGCAGCAAAGGCATAATGCCACTTACCCCCATAATGCCTACCAAGTGAAGCCAAGTATCCAGTGCCTAACATTATATTTTTCGAGGGATCTTTGAGCAAATCAGAATTGACGCTCCCTGAAACCCCAGAAAGCCCCGCCTGTTTTTGAGCCGTAGGTATTATTAATTGCATCAATCCAAAGGCTTCCGCTGGCGAAGTGGCAGCAGCATCGAAGCTACTTTCCTGTCTTGATATTGCTAAAGGAAGCTCTACTTCAATACCCGATTTAGAGGCTGCCTCTTCATAGAAGGACAGATAAGGAGCAGGAAAGTAAGTAAAAAGATACTCAGGAAATTCCTGCCAAATTTCCTTAGATCTGAGGCTTAGTTGGTTCAGAAGTGCCATAGACATTTGGTATTCACCGCCAGCCGCCAGTAACCTTGATAGATACAAGATTGTCTCTTTATCATCGAATAGACTCGACTTAGAACTAACGTACCGAAAAAGGTCCGACGAAACTTGTGGAATCCACCCTTTTGCTGACGAATAAATACAAGCCTCAAGTCGAATGAGTCTGACTAAAAAATCTTTGTCGGAAGAGAGGACAGGAGCACTAAAACTTCCAATTGCCTCATAGCTCTTTTTAAGTTCTACATTTTGGGGCCATCGATCCCGAAGATTTCTACCGAAACTTACTTTAGGAAGACCTACAATTGAGTAAAAGGATAGAGGAAATTCTTCCATAAGACGATCAAATTTTTCCTTTGCAATACTATTTTCGCCGATACTCAAATACGAGCGACCCAACCAAAAGAGAGTGCGGGCTTTTTGCACATCAGACTTCACTACTTTCAGCGAACCCTCCCAAACACTGACAGCTGCCACAAAATCTCTTTTTTTAAAATTCAGCCAACCTTCTGCCCAATTCAACCTCTCAATCCACTCTTGATCTTTTTGCTCGATTAAATTTGCCAGACGTATAAACTTTAAGGCGTCATCGTAATCTTTTTCCTCATATAATATCCTTGTTGCATAAGTAAAATATGAATCCAACCTTAAATCCACTACCACTTTTTTGGCAACTGACTCTGCGCCTTCCAGTCTCTGTAGGAGATCAAGAGACTTGTTGATAGACACTTTAGCTAGTGTATAGTTACCCTTCAAAGCTTGAGTTCTTGCAACCCAAAGTAAGACCTCTGAAGATTTCTTCATCAAATCATAATCAACTCGTTTCTGATCTTTCCCGTCTGCCATCATTCGATTTAAGAGAAGACTCTGTTTGAGATAGGTTGCTGCAACTTCATCCCTCATACTTAGGCGCTTTTGAACATGAATCAGCTGATCAAAGACAGCTAGTAAGATTCTTTGCTTCTTAACATCAACTTCAAGATTTAATTCTGCGTTCACGAAGTGAGTACGGGCTTCCTCGTAGTTGCCCTTACATTGGGAAAGCAGCCCATACCAAAACTCTTTGGCGCCCTTCGGGAGAGCTTCGCTCCATAATTTCCACTCATCATTTAGTTCATCTGCACAGACTTTTTGAAAAACTTCGTATAAAACGACAACATCGGGGTCTTTCGAAGCAGGAGGTCTAATGGACTCATCGCTACCACCTTGCTTCACTTTCAGAATTCTTGAGACTTTTGCCTCTAGTTTATTTGACACGACCAATTTATTTTTCACAATCCAGGGACTTTGAGTTCCTTGATGAGTTAGACTTTTAAGTACATCTACAACTTTTTCGATGCCGACATCTTCGTTTTGAGTTTGAACGTAGCTCCTAACCCACCCTTGAAAAGCTCGCTCTCCGAAGTTAGTCTGATTTTCCAAAAGCACCGACAACCATCTAGATGCAGCCGTCTCCCAGTCTCCACGTGCCTCAGCCTCTTCAGCTTCGAGACCAAGCAATATGTCTTTTACAGCGGACCTTTTTTCTTGGCTGTCTTGCACGTAATCAAGGAGCATCTTCTCTTGCTTTGTAAGTGAAAGAACTTGACTCGACTTTTTATCTAATGCTGACTGCGTATCTACGATGGGATGATAAAGATTTCTCGCGCAAGAACAAAAGAGTGGTACAGAGAGAATAATCCAACAAAAAAGTGACGTTTCACTCACTCTTAATTTCCTTTTGAAGATCTGAGTTTTTAGCTAAAACGGACTCTTCAACAACCAAACCGTTTACGAGATGGTCATTAATTATTTTATCCATTACGTCTTTATCGACCTTCCTGTACCAAACTGCGTCCGGGTAAACTACGGCTATGGGACCATCACCACAAATGCGCAAGCAAGCTGCTCGAGTCCGATAAACGCTTCCCGAACCTCCAGGCGCTGCCAGTTTTAATTCAGAAAGCCGTTTTTTTAAATGAATCCAAACCTCTTCACCAAGTTCTTGGGAGCAGCATTCTGGACCAACACAAAGGAAAATATGCTTCTTATATTGGTCAATACAAAGTTGTTTTGCTTTTTTAGTACTATCTATTTCCATCATACAACCCACCTTCTACTATTGTTCCGTCCCAGGATATTTTTGCATCCAGCACCTGTCCCCCTGCTTCGAGAACCCGTTCTTTCACTTTTTGTTGATACTTTTGCTCTGCAAAAACAGCCATCACACCTCCCCCCCCAGCACCACAAATCCTTGAAAACATAGCACCGGCCTCTTGAGCAGCTTTTGCTATTTTTTGTGTCTCTGGAGTCTCTATGTCTGAC
>JACCDP010444293.1_pt1 | contig 16062 bp, 13 predicted proteins | sample 7445841 | NCBI WGS metagenome assembly JACCDP01 (sample SAMN15323441, study PRJNA562643) | freshwater metagenome | isolation source: river surface water | place: USA:Blue River Watershed | collected 2017-08-17 | reverse complement strand
GTTTTGACAGCAATGGAAGATTCAGCAAAACACTATCCTTGTAATAGAACCCTAAAACGCTCCAGAATTTCTTTAAGCCCCAACCGGACCGTTAAAAATTGACAAATACAGCTACCCTTAATAGTCATTACACGAATCAATTAGAATGTCTGCTGTTACCGATGAATCTGGAAATGAATGCTGCAGTGTATGTTATGATAAATATACTACAGTAACCCGGAAACAAGTGACCTGCCCTAAATGTAATTATGGAGCATGCAAAAGTTGCATTCAGACATATATGAAAAATATCATTAATGACCCTCATTGTATGAATTGTAATACTGGTTGGAATACTTCATTTCTATTGCAGAATGTAAGTAAGGCCTTTATTAATACTGATTATGCAGACCACCGCAAACAGATTTTGTGGCGTCGTGAGGAGGCTTATTTACCAGAAGCTCAAATAATCGCGGAACGGACCATTAGGGCCAAGCGTATGATTACTACTGATATTAATCCTTTGATTGCTGAACAACAGAAACTACAGAAACAAATTGATGATATCGAAGCGAAGAAAGTTGCTATTTATAGAGCAATTGGACAACTTCAATCTGGTCGTGAACCTGGTGCCACCGCAGCTGCAGGTGGCGCCGTTACAACTGAAAAGAAAGCATTTGTACGTAAATGCACCCATACCGGTTGTAATGGTTTCCTCAGTACTGCATGGAAATGTGGTATTTGTGAAAACTACACATGCCCTGATTGTCTAATCATTAAGGGCCAAGAACGCGATAAACCACATACTTGTAAGGAAGAAGACCTTGCAACTGCTAAACTAATCGCAAAAGATACAAAAATGTGCCCTAAATGTGGTGAGGGCATCTTCAGAACTGAAGGCTGTAGCCAGATGTTCTGTACATCCTGTAAAACTCCATTTGATTGGAATACAGGAAAAGTAATCAGTGGTGGTTATATTCATAATCCCCACTACTTCGCTTACATGCGCGAAAATGGACAAGCTCCTGGACGCGCTGTTGGTGATATATTGTGCGGAGGAATGCCTCATGCAAACTCATTCCGCAATATGAAAAATAAAGACTATAAGGCGCAACTCGACTATATCTATAGAGCTATTACTCATTGTATTGATATCGAAGCGCCACATTATAATGCACACGTCACAGAAGTCGATAATCAAAATCTACGTGTGCGATTCCTTCTGAAAGAGATTTCTAAAGAAGAAGTTGAAAATCACCTTATTGTTAAAGAAAAACAGCGCGAACGCCATCGTGTCATTCGCGAAGTTCTTGATACATTTAATAACGTCGGTGCGGAAATTTTCCGCCGATTTGATGTTGAAGCAAGAGATAAATACCTTAATGGTAATATGGATATATATGATGAATTGTGGCCCAACTATTTGAAAGAACTGGAGGCTATTCGTGATTATTGCTCAAAAGAATTAATGGATATTAGTTACCATTATAAATGCTCTGTCCCTCAATGGAGAATGGCCGATTGGTCATTCTTTACAGAATCTGAATCTACTATGCGTTCCGAAGAACGCTGTCGCATTCATAATAAAATTATTGAGATTCAAAAAACAAAAACAACAGCACCAGTACCAGTGCCAGCACCAGTGCTACCAACATTACCTGGGCTACCAACACTACCTGGGCTACCATCATTACATAATCTACTGGGAGTGCTACCTACAGCAAAATAAACATAATCATTATTGCTTAAAAACACCTTTAGTGTTATAAAGCATCTTATCCAATCTAAATTTATATTTAAAACTATTAATATGTATCAAATAACTACTAAAATAACCAGGGTTTTTTTCAACCAAATTTATAAGTTTATCATTATCAATATGTGTATTAAATCTATCTGAATATTTTCCTGCAAGTTCATGCATTCTGTCAAATAAATCACGGTGTTTTCTTGCCATACGAATAAATAATTTATTTGATTCTAATTTTCTTAGTTTCAAATAATATTTTCGATATATTTTATTAATTGAATACACAATTGGCTCTACCTCCTTTTTGAATTCTTTAGCCATTGAATTAGTTATTTTATTTATTACCTTTTCCTGTTTCAAACATTGTTTGGTTAGTTTACAATATTCCTTAATATCTTCTACCTCAAAATCAATTAAATCATCAATAGATATATCACTAATTACATTTTGTTGTTTTTTTTCACGTATTTTATTTCTTATAATATCATGTGCATCGTCTACAGTAGTATTAGATGTAGGAATTTCAGTTGTAGTATTATTTAAAACACAACCTCTACACCGCATTTGCAAATCATCCTCATAAAAGTTATGTATACCAGCAGTAACACAACGTAAATGACACATATGCCCACACGGTAATTGAGCATGACCAAATGTAGCTATCTGTATTTCTCTATCACACACAAAACATGTTATTGCAGCTGGAGCGGTAGTATCCATCTATTAAACTCAATCTATAATTATAAAATCAAGTATCCTTTAATTTAATCCAAAAACATTAATCGCCCTTTCCCATCCTTAATTTCATACATACCCCATGCCTCACCCACCACCTGCATAAAAGTTGTTCTCTGATTATCACATGGGTCCGCCGCAACATTTTTTAAATCTACCACAAGAGTGGGACGCGAAGCTGTCGTAAAATTAACCGTACCAGTCGGTTGACGATTAGGTCCCACACCTTCAGGTATTGACCACCGCAATTCACTTTGGTCCCGCAATGACATAAAACGGTCATCCTTCACTAAACCATTAATAGTATGCAATACAGACGATGACCAATCATATTCCCTGTCTGTCCCTGCAACAAGAAACCCAACACTATTATAAAAGTCAGTCCCACCACCAATCTTCCAGAGCTGACCATTAGAGAACCATTGCTTAGAGCGGAAATAAAACAATAGACGCTCCATAGGATGACGACCCTCCATTCGACGCTGTATAACTACTGTTCCTCCACTGTCCAATCCAACATAATCCTGCTCACCAATTGTAAATGTCTCATCATAATACCTGATAAATGGTATTTTAAGATGAGTGGTCCGCAGCTCCTGCTGTTGGTCTTCTGTCAAATATTCCTGGCGCGTCTCTAGCAAAAGTGTTGGCTTTCCCAGTCCAGCTCTCCCATTACATGTTGCTTCACTAAAAACAGGAACATACTTAAAGGTATTATCCCACGGTGCTACTGTAGTTGCAACAGCCGATTCATATAATTGTTCAGCACGCCGAAGCCAAAAACGAACTCTATAATTCTGTGTCGTCAATGCACATAACGGTAAACCACCATCATACTTACCCTGTAGCCCAGGGAACGGTATACGAACACGAAGACGACCAGGTGTTGCCGCTGCAGCTATTTCACGCGCAGTACCATTATGAATCCCAGCGCGGGCTGCTCTCAAATAATACTGCACATTAGAGTCCTGTGTATTTTCTAATGCGAGTAAACTATCACCGCTGATTTCTTGTATTAAAATTAGGTCTTGAAGAATCTGGATTTTTTCAAATAATAAATATCCTATTCCCCGTATCCAACCATAAGAGTTATCATCTGCAGAAGTAATATGATATTGCCAATTAGCCTCCGAAGGCGGTAATGATGTACCACCTACCTCTACTGGTAAGGATGGGAGCCATGATGGAAGGTCTATCAAAATATACATATCAGTCAATACATCACCGAAGACTTCGAGCTGAAATTCAACCATTTTACCAAAATCTGCATCATTGGTTGGAACAGTGGTACGCGTTTCCCCTAAATGTGGCTCCGAAGACCCGTAAGTAGTATTAAAAGGTGATTCAGCATTTTCTAAATCAGAGCTTATGAAGAATTTATCTTTATTTCCACGTGCAACCAATTCATACAATGCACCGGGTGTCAAATTCTCAGAACCAACTGTGGCCATATCTAATAATTACATATCATTAACTATCTAAACTCCTAGCACACTCACCTTAATAGTATTGACCCTAGCAAATGAAGATTCTACACCTAAGTTTCCATATTGGTTGTGTTCGTGAAATAAAATATGTTATGCAACGTCTCGGTCACACTGTAGATTTTATTCCTAAACTCGGCTCTCTTGATTTAACAGCCGGCGCAAGAAAAATTACTGCCGATGAAGCAACCACTATTTGGAATACATGTAAAGACATATTCAATTCATACGATGTAATTATTACAAGTGATATCGCAGCCCTTTCGCGAATCTTCCTTCAAGTCGCCAGCACCCTTAAACCCCACTTAATAGTCTGGATTTGTAATCGTCTAACAATTTGCATGGATGACCAGGAAGATTTCTTCAAACTATTAGCGACAGCTGACCGTAAGAAGGTATCAATCGTCCCTTATACAGAATTCGAACGCTTCTGGGCTAATCGTCTCGGTATCTGGACACCATATCATACTATTACCCCTACTGGTGGTTTACTCGCTCCACAGGAAGATGAAACTATTAAGACTGCATTCTCTAAAGGTGTACAGGACTATTTCAAAGGAAATTCTATCAAGTCCGCAACGGAGCCCAAAAATACATTCTTCGTATTAAACTATGGAAACAATACACAGTTTCTTCCTTTGATAGAAATCCTACAGTCGCATGGTATAAATGCGATTACAGGAAACTTCAGTCATCCTTCGGAGCTATCTTCCTTCCGCGGAGTAATTCATCTTCCAGATGCATTTAGTAAATTTACCGCCTTCGAACTTCTACAACTCGGCATACCAGTCTTCCTTCCAAGTGAAGAGTTTCTATCCAAAACACTCACTAACAGTCAAAACTCTGTCACTAAAATGAATTATTTCTTCAATATAAATGGTTACGGAGGACCCTTCGACCATTCCTTTACTAGTATGTGTGAATGGTACTATTACCCTGATAGTAAAGTATTCTTCAATTCTATAGAAGATTTGATAGAGCGCTGCAGACAATTTAAGGACCCTGACTATGAGAGGTGTAGAGCGGCAGCAATTCGTGATGCAGCATACAATGAAGAACGTTGTATTAGTGCATGGCGTTATTTACTCTCAACCTTTAGCTAAAAATTGAGGACTTTTGTGCTTCCGTATAAAAAGACAAGTATAAGTATAATAAAATGGTCAAATTAGTCATTGTTGAAAGTCCAGCTAAATGCAGCAAAATTGCTAGTTTTTTGGGACCAGATTATAATGTGATTGCTTCAATGGGTCATATTAGGGCCCTTGATACAGACCTTGATGCTATTGGTATTGAAAATGATTTTGAGCCAAAATTCACTTTCATCAAAGAAAAAGCGAAAGCGATTGCAGCATTGAAATCTGCAGCCGCCTCTGCTTCTGAAGTTATTTTAGCCGCTGACGATGACCGTGAAGGAGAAGCTATTGCATATTCTGTAGCTGTCCTCCTTCGCCTACCAGTCTCTAGCACTAAAAGAGCAGTGTTTCATGAAATTACTAAGACTGCTGTATGCAAAGCTGTAGCAAATCCTCGAATCATTGATATGTCTCGAGTGAATGCACAACAAGCACGCGCCATGTTAGATATGATGATTGGATTTACTATTTCACCACTTTTGTGGAAACATGTAGCACGCGGTCTGAGTGCAGGAAGATGTCAAACTCCTGCACTTAGATTCTGTGTAGAACGTGAAGATGAAATTAGTAATTATTCTTCATCTACCTCATGGATTGTTAAAGGTGTTTTCGCTCTAGCAGAGCGTAAACTTCTTACAGCAGCTCTTACAGATGAACTTGAAGATGAAGAATCTGCATCAAACTACTTAGAAAATCTAGCAACCATTAGCCGTCAAGCAACTATCTCTAATAGTTCTGTTCGGCCATGGACTGAAAACCCACCACCACCACTTATTACTAGTACGTTGCAACAAGCTGCTTCTTCATTGTTTCACAGTAATCCGAAGAACACTATGCGTGTTGCTCAGCGTCTTTATGAAGCTGGGCATATCACTTATATGCGAACGGATAAAGCTGTGCTATGTGAAGAAGCAATTACTGAAGCACGTAATTTAGTGAATACAATGTATGGTGAAGAATATTTGGGTGCAGCGGCACCAGCTGCAGCAGAGCCAAAGAAGAAGAAGGCTACAAAAGCGGCAGCGGCTGAAGAAGAACCCAAAGCACAAGAAGCACATGAAGCTATTCGCCCAACACACTTTGATGTAGAAGTGTTGCCTGGAGCTGAATGGACTCCATTGGATAATAATATTTATAAACTTATTCGTGCTCGTGCTATACAATCAGTAATGGCCGCTGCTCGCGGCGATACAATTACTGTTAAATTCAAAATTGATGAAGATGACCCAGACTTTATCTGGACATCATCTGCTCGTCGAACAATATTCCAGGGATGGAGAATTATTGGAGCAAAACCAGTAGATGATGATGAATCAGAAGACACAGAGTCGAATGAAGATAGGCTTCCAGAGGGAGCCGCATATACAATCCTTACATCCCTAAAAGTCGGTGCAAAGATTCAATGGAGAAATCTTGAATCAGTGCCGCATATTACAAAGGCTCCACCCCGCTATACTGAAGCAACTCTGGTCAAAGCACTGGAAGAGCGAGGTATTGGCCGTCCATCAACATTTGCGTCATTATTGGACGCAATTACTGAGAAACAATACGTGGAGAAAAAGAACATTGAAGGTTCAAAGGTTACTCTTAATAAGTATAATCTTAATTGTGAACCTGAAATAAAACTCATTAAAACTTCTTTCCAAAGAGCATTGGGAGCAGAGAAAGGTCGTTTAGTACCAACAGAGCTCGGGCGACAGATGTTGTCATTTGCTCTTAAACATTTTAATGATTTATTTGATTATGGCTTTACAGCCTCACTAGAAACGCGCCTAGACCATGTAGCAGAGGGTCGTGAACCATGGAAGAATCTTCTTCGTGATACATGGACCTCGTATAAGGACAGATATAACTCTCTCCTAACAGTCACTGGCGCATCAACAACGAGTAAAGACTCGGTTAAAGACCTCGGAGGGGGCTTAAAGGCCCAGGTAACCCGCAAGGGGCCCCTCCTCATTCAAGAACCACCTGAAGGAAGCGATGCCAAAGCCACATTTTACGGTTGGCCCACAGGCGTCTCCTTCGCAGATATCACCACTAAGATTGCTCAGGATTTCATTAAAAAGTCAATTGCATCAGTACCCGTTATCGGTACTCATGATGGTCATAATATCACTCAACATAAAGGTATGTACGGTAATTACGTCAAATGGAATGGTATTAATATTAGTATCACTCCTGATGATAATATTGATACCATTATTGAAAAACTAAAAGCAAAGACCACTGCCTCCACAGGAGGTGGTGCAGGCGCTCAAGCAGCTAAACAAACCGTTGGTCCATTCACATTTAGTACTGGACCCTATGGCCCCTACATGTATAAAACAGATTTGAAAACTAAGAAATTCGTCTCCGTACCAGCTGGTACAGACCCCACCAAGCTAACCATTAGGGAAGCCGATGAAATTTATAAACAAGGTCTCACTGAGAAAGAAGAAAAAGCTAAAAAAGGAGCCAAGTTTGCCGCCATTCGCGCTGCTAAAGGTTTGTAAATAATTACCATTATAACATATATTTTTTAACCGCCTCCTCCAAATTAGAGCGCAAATTCATATACTTCTTCGCACGCTCTACATTTGCCTCTATCACCGCCTCATACCTCCCATAATAGTCCTCTGTTAACTCTCCCAACCTCTCCCCTAATAGTCTTGGCGAGGGCTCGTCTAGTATAATCCAACCTGTAGGGTCGAAATATTCTTCTATATTCGGACATCCATAGTATATCGGTATCGTCTTCATCAATAAACAATCAATCAGCTTTTCAGTAAAATAATTCAAATGTCTATCATTCTCTATCACCACACTATACTGGTATTCCTCAAACATATGCTTCTTACCATCTAACTCCGCAGGTATCAATGGATTTGCACAGCCAGATACACTACTAAAATCTATTGGTGTTCTTTGCTGTGTAGACCGATAGAAAGTGATAGGAGCCGCGGACAGACGTGATAGAAGTGATTGATTGAAGTGTACAAGAATACGGAAGATATGTCCTGAAGAAATATTTTTAGAACCCGCAAGAGTTGAAACCGCAAAACGTTTTTTTGTTTTATGAAGCCAGACCGAAGATGGTATCCAACTAGTTCCATACAGATATTTGACAGCATTTGGACAGTTATCTAGAACACGCTGATTGAATGTGAAGATTTTATAATAGGCCGCCTGATTGTTGATTAAATAGTCTTCAAAGCATGGCACAATCGGCTCTACTTGTAAATAGATATTTGGTAACATTGGATGACGTGTCCCTGGTACATCAACTATTAATGAATAGGGTCCAGGCAAATTTCGCGGTAGATGCTCATCTTCTTTGAACCATCCGTCTGTTCCTACTATGTATTTGTCTTCTGCAACTTTCGTAACTGTATATCCACTCATGTCTTCTTTTTATTAGTAAGGTTATTTTATATTCTTAATAATAAAAATGAAAATTATTTACAAACTCTGCTCAATATTAGTATAAAACAATGACACCAGAATACATTGAATTCAAGAAAACCATCCTTAATAGTCCTATTGACCTAGAAGATGACAATTCGCATTATCAAATCTATATGCGGATGAAACTATTAGTGCATGTCGATTGTATTTTATCAACAACAACCGAAGCTGACACAGTCGAAGAATTTACTAAACTTCTTCACCTAATAGTCCAGTATCCGAAAATTTTGACAGACTTTACTATCAAACCGATTATTGTTGCTGGTATCACATATATAGATAGCTGTGGACTAAAAACTAGGGTCCATGAAGAGGCAGAGTTAATGATTGAAGGTTTACGAGACCTTAATTTGATTGACTATTAGTAAAATTACTTAAAGTTATATTTTTTTTATATAATAAATATGAGTATGTCTAAACAACAAAATAATAAATTAATTGTATCCCTTGATAAAGCTAGAGCAGTTAAATATTGTTCATCTTTATGTGTATTAAGTGGGCTCTATGCAATTTATTCGGGTAATTCTGAATTAGCTAAAGTTCCTTTTTCAGTTTTCGTAACCTCTATATTATACTGGTCAAATCCAATATATGGTTGGCGTCGTAATCTTGATATTATTACTACTCAAATATGTCTATGGTGGCAGATTTATAAGGCAGCTTATGCAGAATATGGAATGTATTATTATTCAACAACAAGTATTGCAATAATGATGTTTGGACTAGGTTGGATTGCCCATATACAAAATCCATACTCTTGGACAGGAACATACTGTCAGATAGGTGTGCATGTTTTTGCAAATATAGCAAATATTATTTTATATTCTGGTAAAATCAACGATTAGAAATAAAAGCTTAGTTTTTTTATGTGCGTAAAATAAATGGATGGAGAGCAGCGACCCGAAGTAATTACCCCCCCTACAGGTGAAGATGTCCCACTTGCAGCAGGCTCAAAATCACAGCAACCACAACCAGAAAAACCAAAAAAGAAAAAGTTCCATAATGGTTGGACTTCGGAGCAAGAAGATTTAATGGCTAATTGGTCCGATATTGCTTCCTGTTATCGTCTTTTACATGATAGAACTGAGAAACGTTATAATAAATTTAATATGGCAATGACTATTCCAGTTATTATGTTATCAACAATGACAGGTACGGCAAACTTTGGTATGGGTTCACTTTTCGGTGATGACCAGAAGAGTCAGCGATTCGCGAACTTAGCTATTGGCGGTGTATCTCTTATTGCTGGTTTAATGACCACCCTGGGTAACTTCTTACGGTTTGCTCAGAACATGGAGTCACATCGTGTTGCATCCGTTGCTTGGGGTAAATTTCAGCGACAGATTGCGGTCGAATTAGCATTACATCCTGATGAACGTCATGATTCAATGGATTTTATCAAAATCTGCAGAAATGAATTAGACCGTTTGATTGAACAAAGTCCACCGGTACCTGAAGCTATTATCTCTAAATTCGAAAAACAATTCAGCTCAATAACAATTAAGAAGCCTGATATCTGTAATCATTTGGAGCGCACAGCAATTTACAAGATGAAACCGAAAGATTCATTCAGTTTAACTCCAATTGATGAAGATATACCTCCCCTTGTAGCACCTGTTGGCTCCGCTACTAGTCGTATCCAATCCTTCATTATTAAATCTCGTAATGGTTCACAAGACAGTGGGTCTCCGCGAAATATAATTGATTTCACTGGGATTTCAGGGAATGATACTGTTTAACATTCCGGTAAATTATTATCGAAATTATATATATAAATGGTTAGTATTGGACCAATAATTCCATATAATTTTCGTATTAATTTCATGAAAGATGGGACTACAATTCATGATGAAAACATTTCAGGTGAAGTGCTTTGGAGTAATCATTATTATCCACTATATATTAATGAAAGCAATTATATAGGTCTTATAGCTAATCCACGACGTGTAGGTAGAGCTACAACTGAGTCTACAATAATTGCGCGGTTTATACGTAAAAATGGTATTCATAGTGACAATTGGTTAATGTATCGTAAACCACAAACAGAAGAGGAGCGCGAAATTGTAAGAAGTCTAGATAATGGTACAGACAGAAGACAATTATATGGTATGTTTGAAGAATCAATTAATACAGATGAAATATTACCTAAAATACGCGAACTTCTTGCTGGAAAACAATTAGTAGGTGGGAAACGTAGACGCCGCTCTACCAGACGCCATCGTTCTAAGAGAAGAGGTACGAGAAGACATTAAAAAATTTTCATTTTACTAAGGACATTTTTTGTACCTACTCTTGTTACACCTGTTTGATTTGCTAATCCTTCATTATTAAATCTCTTAATGGTTCACAAGATAGTGGGTCTCCGCGAAATATAATTGATTTCACTGGGATTTCAGGGAATGATGGTGTTTAAAAGTGCGTTTCATTTTCGTTTTTTTACTCTACGGTAAAAATCGATTTTATTTTAGTTGTATTTATATCATCATAATTATATTCATATTGTTTAATCCATTCTATATTTGTATATGTTTTACCAATGTATAAACGTGCGTGTTTCAATGTTTCATCTGCCTTAGATATATATCCATATTTTAATAATACATCTTGTGGGATAATCCAAAAGCGAGAATCAATACTTGAATGCAGCCAATAATAATCATTTTCGCCATATCGATATGTTCTGTGATTTCTTTTACCATTTTCTTTCTTACCATTATTTGATGCAATAAATGCAACTATACCTGATTTAATAGTACCCATAACCTTTTCTTGTATTTTTTTACCATTAACAATAAAATCAGTTGGTGTATTTTGAACCTGTAAATATTCATATTTTAAATATGGAATTGCTAATTCTCTTTTTAAAATATATTCTTGTTCTCGTTGTTGTAGTATACATATAGGTGAATTAGCTTCATTTAATGTCGTCTGTTTACAAGAATCATAATATGTTTCAATTGCTTTATGTATCTCTTCATTTTTAATTAAATATTGATTATATTTTGAACGTGTAGAAATATTCAAACTACCATTATCTTTAATATTTAAAATATTATATGGTAAAATCCAAATTTTTGATTCAGAAGTACATATACACAAAAGAAGCATATCTTTATAGGATTTTTTTATTCCTCTAAAAGCATACATTTTATGTACAGATTGTTTTGTTACCTTAATTTGAATATTTAACCATTTATCCTCCAATTGAGTTTTTCTTTTAATTATTACATCAGCCAAACAACCTTCTTTTGTTCTTTGAAAATCATAATTTATCCTTAAAAGTGGTTCAATTATATTTATACCATTATTTTCGATTATACTAGTTTCTATATGATTCCTACTTTTTTGAATATTCGTTGTATTTTTTTTAACACAATCTTTGCATCGTAATCCGGTTTTACGCACAAGGAAATTTGTTACTGCAACATTAGCATTATGCCCACATGTAGCTGTATAATCAACTCTAACATGCCCATAGTATTTATTTTTTGTTATATTTAATCTATAGTCTTCGAATTGTTTAAAACTTGTTATTATTTTACAACCCTCTAATTGTAAAGCATTTGTAACTTTATTATAATTATCCATTAAAATATATAATTTTGAAACATAAATCTATATATCTATCAATTTTACATAGCGCATTTTCTTCAAATACTGTGTAGTTAAAGAAAATGCGCTTCCTGTTGGGATTGAACCAACGACCTACGTGTTAAACTGATGAATGTAATATATATTATATTACAAAAACAGCACGTTGCTCTAAGCCACTGAGCTAAGGAAGCAGGGTGGGCTTTTAACCCAATCATACCGGAGCAAAAAAATAGGGGTTTTAAACGCACCTCCCGCGATAACTCTTCTCTCTACCATAATAGTTATTGTAATGAATTCCCGTAGAAAAACCCGTAAGGGTGGTGGACTTTTTTCCAATACACCTGTTCGTTACATTCCAATTCTAACATCTGATGAATATGACTTTGCTCGTTACAAACCTGCAGGTCTCGTAGTAGCTAATCGCGTACAGACTATTTCAGTTGTAAGAGGATTCTTCGCAAAAATACCCGGTGCACTAGGGGGTAAAAGTACATTGATTCAAAATGAAATGAATGAACTGACTGATAAAGCACAGGATGAATTGCGAAAAGCTGCTGACCGTAAATTCGCTAATGTAGAGCAAATTGTTGGTTTCAGAATCAATGTCACCACTGTTAGCCGTGGCGGAACAGATATTACTAGTGACTCATACCTGTATATAACCGCGACAGTTTCAGGCACAGCTTTAATTCCTATTGATAAACCTATCAAAATGTCAAAAAAATAAACTGTTAAATAAATCATACTAAAATTTGAGACTATCCTAACCCTAACCCCCAACTACAAGTAAGATGTCAGAACGTATCAATATTAGTAGAGAAAACGTATTAGCGCATTATAATGCTGCTATAACATCAAATAAACAAAATTTTATTGAGGGTCATCCAAAAGCTACAAAGGAGTATATTTGGGACAATCAAAAGGAAGATGCACAATTTATAGTTAATAAATTTAATACGAGTGATATCCGAGTTATTAGTGTTCAAAAGAAAACCAAAGTAGGTGCAGATGGTTTAATGATTGAAATTGTTAAACTAATGACTACTCATAGTGATGATGATTTTGTAGTTCATTCTAGCAATGTAAGAATTATTACTGGCATGAGTAATACTGATTGGGAAAAGGACATGATTGATAAAGCACCCCAATGTTTCAAAGATAAAATCTATCATCATGGAAAACTGCAACGCGCCGACCTCATGAATCTCTCTAATGGTCTAATCATTATTGATGAAATTGATACTGGTGATAAAGTAGAGCAAGTATTACATAAAACCCTGAAAGAGGCAGGTGTTCTAAATGTCGAGCATATGAAAAGACATAATAATCATTTTGTACTAATTAGTGCTACTATGATTAAGGAGCTACATGACCTTTACAGATGGGGTAACTTACATGAATGTTATAAGATGACAATTCCAGTATCTTATATTAGTCATAAAGATTTCCTGGACAGAGGTATCATTCAGGAGTTTTATTCCTTGAACACACCTGAGAAAGCTGATAAATGGGTACAAGAAGATATTTTAGACAAATATAAAACGGATTATCGTGTTCATATTGTACGTGTAACTAATAGAAATGTACACATAGTTCAAGATGCATGTATTCGTAAAGATGTTGCATTTAGAAATCATACATCAGATGATAGACTTACAAAAGAGGAAGAGGACGAATTCTTTAATAAACCTCTAACACAACATATTGTTATTGGTGTTAAAGGTTTCTTCCGCCGAGCCAACTTGATTCCCAATTCTTGGAAACTGCGTATTGGTGCAACTCATGAATTGCACACAAACATTGTTGATTACAATGTACAGATTCAAGGATTGACTGGTAGGATGACAGGATATTGGAAAGAGGAGATTGATAATGGGCATATTACTGGTCCTCATCGTACATCTATTAAGGCTATTGAGGAATATGAACGAGCATATGAAGACCCACTTGGTAAACATTCTTATCAAACGTCTGGTTTTAAGAAACGTGAAGGGAAAATTATCAGAAATGATGATGATAGAATGGTTGCACCAAAACACGTAGAGGGGCTTAAAGCAGTAGACCTACCAGTTTTCATTGAACCAGAAGACCCCAATGACCCACGAACAGTTCCCATTGTTATTAATATCACTCCTGAAGAATATGCTACATTTGCACCAAAAGATAAAGATGAAGAGAAAAAGCGTAATAAATGGGATATAGATTTAATCTTTACAGTTATTGCAAAATATAATAGTGGCCTTGTTGATACTTTGAAGACATTGAAAAAAATACAAATTACACAAAATGAGAGAAAAGATACAAACTATAAAAGACGTATTTTGGATTTTGTGAAAGCCAGTACAGAAAATAGAAAATATACTCTTGGAACTGGTGAAGTTGTCTCTGACTCTTATCAGATATTCCTTGACCAATTTGAACATCGGATTGTTGTCAGTATTTATTATGGAAGTAAAAAACAATAATAATATATCGGATACGTCATATTATTATTAATTTATATAGCTCATCAGCTCACACCTCTAATGGTTTTTCTTGTGAGTTCTGCGAACACCCTTTCTTCTTTTGGTTCTACGATTATAGCGCTTACGTCTAGTGCCACCAAACTTACGCTCTTGAATCCAACGACAACGTGCACCATATAAATGTACTTGGCCTATTGGGATTGGTTGATAAATTATATCACGTATATTTGGAATAAAATATTCAGGGCTTCTTATTCTATCACGGTGATTCCACTCAACATGCACTGGTTGATTTAAGTTAAAAAGAGTAGGATAAATTTCTGTATTAAAAGGACGTTTTGCCTTCTGCAATTCAGGGAGTAGAGGCCAAGTAGGCTTAAGTCCCTTTATTGTATTTTTTTCCATTTCTCTCATTGCATTTGAATGAGTAACAATAGCAAATTTATATCTAGAACGGTCACCAGCTATTGGCATAAGTTCTTCTACAATATGATTAATAAATCGTGGTTCATATTCTGTTTCAGTATTTTTATCATATCTGTATATATAACTATAGTCAATAAATGGTCGACCCCCTGGATGTTCCTCTATAGTCCTAAAATACTCTTTTAATTTTTCCAAGCCTACAGAATAGTTTTCACCATCATATTTTTCACCCAAACCAATAAATGATACACCGCGCGTTTTCTTTTCTGAAAGATATGGCATAACCTTAATTGTATCTACATTCTTTGTTCCCAAATCAACTATAATTGACTTCTTATCACGTGTATTGAAAATAGTACTAAAGAATTTTTCAACTGTAGCCTTCGGTGCAAATGCAATGATTGCTGTTTCTATTGCTCTACGTAAATATGATGTAAAAACAATTTCATATTTAAAATCAGCAGAAGTTGCTTTATATCTATTTCGTAATCCTATTGCTTGCATAATACCTGTATTTGATAGAATATGGTCAAGACCCTCGGTCTTTTTTCGTTCTAACACTTTTTCAAAATTAGATTTCTTACCACTGAAATTAAAAAAGCCGCGTTTGGGTGTTGGTGTGCTTTTTGCTAAGTTTCCACAAGAGAATGCATGGCGAATTATATCAATCTCAATTGGTCGGATACGAGCAGGACCAAATGGATTAATATTAGGAGCATTTACAATTAAACCAGCAGCACGACGTTGTTCATTTGTTACAACAGTAGCAGCAGTGGCAGCAGCATCAGCATTAAATGGATGCGTACCGCCAGGAGCACCGCCAGGAGGACCTGTACCACCCTCAGGAGGATTTGTAGCAGCACCATTATTAGCAGCATCAGGAGCAACTATAGCAGCACCTGTACCACCCTCAGGAGGATTTGTAGCAGCACCTGTACCACCCTCAGGAGGATTTGTAGCAGCACCATTATTAGCAGCATCAGGAGCAACTATAGCAGCACCTGTATCACCGCCAGGAGGATTTGTAGCAGCACCTGTACCACCCTCAGGAG
>JACCDP010121318.1_pt1 | contig 16064 bp, 15 predicted proteins | sample 7445841 | NCBI WGS metagenome assembly JACCDP01 (sample SAMN15323441, study PRJNA562643) | freshwater metagenome | isolation source: river surface water | place: USA:Blue River Watershed | collected 2017-08-17 | reverse complement strand
TTGGCCGCCTGAACCCGTATGAAAGTATGGATAGCCTCTTTCAGCAAATCTGCCTTGTTCATTGATGGGTCAGCCAACTCCAGCGCTTGTTCATAGAGCGCATCATCAATCGTGACAGTGGTTCGCATGGGGTCCTCCTGCTGCTTAATTGATGCAATTTTGCATCAAATATCACATCACTGCACCGCACCCCTGGCAGGCTCAGCCCGCTTGGGCATGTCCAAGCTCAGTTGCACGGGTCCACCCAAGCTGGCACCCAAGTGGGCTTGTTGCAAGTTGACCGACTGCAACACCAAGCCAGGCAACACTTCGGTGCCTTTGGCATAGGGCTTGGCGGCTTGGCCGTCCACGGCGATGAGTGCTGAGAATTCTTTGCCGCTTTTGGCAATGCCCAGCAGTGCCAATCGACTGACCAGGCTTGGGGCGGCGGGCTCTGCAACCGCCGACACGCTGACGGCCCCCAAGACCTTGCCCAAGGCAGAGGCGGTATCGGTGCGCAAAGCGCCAGCGCCCATGTTGGCATCTGCAAGCTTGCTGGCGGGGTCCATGGCCACCGGGGTGGCAAGGGGCAAACCGTCGTTCGGCCAAAACGCCAAACCCCAGGCCACAAGGGACGCCGTGGCTGCGCCCCACAAGACAAAAGCAGCGGTTGGCGCGGCCCATGATGGCGAGGCCAACGTGCGGTTGAAGACATGGAATTGACGCATCGGCGCATTATCATGCAGGCTGTCTCTCTCCAGCGAAAAACACCATGAACCACGCCGCGCCAGCCACTCCCAAGCCCTTCACGCACGCACGTCAGCGCGGCTTCACGCTGATCGAGTTGATGGTGGTCCTGGTCATCATTGGCGTGCTGGCAGCGTTGATCGTGCCCAATGTGTTGAACCGCGCCGATGACGCCCGCATCACCGCCGCCCGCACCGATGTGAACAACCTGATGCAAGCCTTGAAGCTGTACCGCTTGGACAACCAACAGTACCCCAGCGCCGAGCAAGGCTTGGCAGCCTTGGTGAGCAAGCCCACGGTGGGCGCTGTACCCACCAACTGGAAGCCTTACGTGGACAAGTTGCCCAACGACCCTTGGGGCCGCGCTTACCAGTACATGAATCCGGGCCTCAAAGGCGAGGTGGATGTGTTGTCCTTTGGCGCAGACGGCCAAGCCGGTGGCGAGGGCAACAAGGCCGACATCGGCAGCTGGGAATAAGTTGGCCTTTGCAGGCCATGTGCTGACCCCCTTCATACGCTGCCCACAAGGCGGCAGAAGCAGCATGTTGCCAAACTTGCCGCACAGCCGCCAACGGCGTTTCACCGTGGGTGGGTTGCCCCCCAAAACCTGTCGCCAACTGGGCTTCACCCTCATCGAACTGCTGGTGGTGCTGGCCTTGGTGGCCATTGGCAGCAGCTTGGTGGTGCTGAGCCTGCGCGACTCGCCACAACAACAACTCCACCAAGAAACCGACCGCCTGATCGCGGTGCTGGAAAACGCCAAAGCCCAAGCCCGCAGCCGCAGCACGCCCTTGCTGTGGCGCGCCGACGCACAAGGCTTCAGTCTGCGCACCCTGCCCGAGCAAGGCCCGCCCTTGCAAACGCTGAAGTGGTTGCACCCCGGCACCCAGGTGTTGCCCACCGAATGGGTCATCAGTGCCGAGCCGGTGCAAGCCGCCATGCAGTTTCAATTGACCCGCAGCAGCGGCAGCTTGCTGCTCAAAAGCGATGGCGTGCAAGCCTTCAAGGTGCAGCCATGAAGGTCAAGGGCTTCACGCTCATCGAGGTGTTGGTGGCGCTGGCGATTTTGGCCATCAGCCTGATGGCGGGTTTGCGCGCCGCCTCGAGCATGACCGGCAATGCCCAACGCCAGTGGCAGGTGCTGTTGGCGCAGGTGTGTGCCGACAACGCCATGCAGCAGTTGCGCTTGTCGCCGCAATTTGCCAATGTCGGCGAGCAAACCCAAGACTGCCCGCAAGCGCAGTTCACATTCAAAGTGGTGTTGACGGTGGCGACCACGCCCAACCCCTCGTTCAGGCGGGTGGACGCCCAAGTGCTGGACCAACAAACGCCCGTGCTGCGCATCACCACGGTGTTGGGGCGGTACTGAGATGAAACAACGAGGCTTCACCTTGGTTGAAGTGCTGGTTGGGTTGGCCCTGATGGCGGTGCTGGCCGTGCTGAGTTGGCGCGGCTTGGACACCATGGTGCGCACCCGCGACAGCACGCAAGCGCGGATTGACGCGGTGGCTGCGGCGCAAATTGGTTTGTCGCAATGGCGCGCCGATTTGAATGCCATGCACGGGGTGCCCGGTGTGTTGGGGGGCAACAGCTTGGCCTGGGATGGCCGGGTGATGCGCTTGCTGCGCCGCAGCGGCAGCCCGCAAGCCCAGGGCCAAGACGCTGGGCTGCAAGTCACGGCCTGGACCGTGCGCGATGGCCAATGGCGGCGCTGGCAATCGGCGGACCTGCGCAACCGCGTGCAAATCGATCAAGCTTGGAGCGAGGCCGCGCAATGGGGTCAAAACCCCAGCAGCCAAGCCCTGCAACAAGAAGCCAAGCTGATGCCAGCGGACCGTTGGCAGTTGTTTTATTTGCGGGACAACGCCTGGGCCAACCCGCTCAGCAGCGATGGCCAACAAACCCAAGCCCTGCTGAAAACGCCGGACGCCATCCGCATGGCCTTGCAACTCGACAGCGGCCAAGACAACACGAACAAGGCCAACAACAGCATGGACCAAGGGGCCATCACCCTCGACTGGGCACGGCCCGATTTCAACCCCAACCGTGGCGGGCCCGGCAGCCGATGAACCCGACCCACCCATCCAAACCGCACCGTTTCAAGTTGCGGGCTGCCCACCAGGTGCAGCCGTTGGGCGGGCAGCCCCTGCAAACCGGTGCCGCCCTGCTGATGGCCCTGCTCACCATCGCCTTGATCGCGGTGCTGGCCTCCTCGGCCTTGTGGCAACAGTGGCGCACCTTGTCGGTGGAAACCGCCGAGCGCGACGCCCAGCAAGCGCAATGGCTGCTGACAGGCGCGCAAGACTGGGCGCGTGTGGTGTTGCGCGAAGACGCGCGCTCGGGCAACACCGATCACTTGGCCGAGCCTTGGGCCACGCCCTTGCGTGAAGCGCGTTTGTCCAGCTTCTTGGCCGCTGCACCGGGGGGCACGCTGACCCTGCGCGATGGCTTGGCCGAGCAGGTGTTTTTGTCGGGCCGCATCAGTGACATGCAAGCGCGCTTGAACGTCGCCAATTTGGTCACTGGCGGCAGCCTGAACAGCCCGGAGTTGCGCAGCTTTGTGCGGCTCTACCAAGCGCTGAATCTGCCCGAAACGGAGTTGTTGTTGTGGGCCAAAAACCTGGAAGCGGCCTTGCAAACCACGCCCAAATTGCAAGCGCCACTGCCGCCGCAACGCCTTGAGCAGTTGGCTTGGTTGGGCCTCAGTGCGCGCAGTTTGGCGCGTTTGTCGCCTTACATCGCGGTCTTGCCCAGCGCCACACCGGTGAACATCAACACCGCCAGCGCCGAGGTGCTGTCGGCCAGCGTGTCGGGCTTGAGTTTGGCGGCGGCGCAAAACTGGGTGCGCGAACGCAACAAGCAGCCGTTTGACAATTTGGAGGACGCGCGCAGCCGCATGGGCACGGAAGCCCATGGCTTGAGCGACAACCGCCACAGCGTCAGCACCCGCTATTTCGAGGTGGTGGGCCAGTTGCGGCAAAACCAGGTGAGCGTGTTGCAACGCGCTTTGGTGGTGCGCGATGGGGTGGACGCCAAGACGGTTTGGCGAGAAGCCCGGCCGTTGCTGGGTGAACCAGGGTGCCTCTCTACAATCGAGCCCCCATGCTGATCATTCACCTGCCCCCCATTGCAAGCACTGCTTTTGACTTTGTCGTCAGCACCGATGGCTTGGGTGTGTCGGGCAGTGGCCAGGCCAGCGCCACGCAACTGCCGCCAAGCAGTGGCGAGGTGGTGGCCGTGGTGCCTTGGCAAGCGCTGTCTTGGCATACCGTGAACCTGCCCCCCGGTGTCGGTCAACGCAGCCAAGCCGTGTTGCAAAGCCTGTTGGAAGAGCAGCTTCTGCAAGACCCCCAAGACATGCATTTGGTGCTGTCACCCCTGTCGGGCAAGGCCTTGCGCCAAGGCGGCCAGGTGCAGGTGTTGGCCTGCGCCAAAAGTTGGTTGCGCCAAAGCTTGGCTCCTTTGCAAGCCGCCGGTGTGCGGGTGCAGCGTTTGGTGCCTGAACTGCAACCCCGCTTCACACCGGCTTTGCATTTGCTCAACGAGAACGGCCAGTTGCAAGCCCTGCTGTGCCAAGCCGACACGGTGTGGCGCTTGCCGCCCCAAGCCAGTGCCGCGGCCAGTGTGGCCAACATCGCCAACACCTCTGTGTGGTCCGAGCCTTCGGTGGCCGAACACGCCAACCGCTGGAACGAACAGCCTGCGCAGCTTCAAACTGCGCAGCAACGTTGGCTGCAAGCCGCGTCCTCCGATTGGAATTTGGCGCAAGGCGAGTGGGCGCAAAACAGCCGTTTGCGCGGCCAACGCTGGCTGCAAGAAAGCTGGCGCACGCTGTGGCACAGCCCCGAATGGCACAGCGCCCGGCGTGCTTTGTTGGCCTTGGTTGTGGTGCAACTCGTCGGCCTGAATGCTTGGGCTTGGCGCGAGCAAAACGCCATCAGCCAACAACAAGCGGCGTTGACCCAGATCTTGAAAGACAGCTTTCCCAACGTGCGGGTGGTGGTGGACGCACCCTTGCAAATGCGGCGCGAACTGCAAGCCCTGCAACAAGGTGCGGGCTTGCCGCAATCGGCCGACTTGGACGCGATGCTGCAAGCGGTGTCGGCGCATTGGCCCAACAACACGCCACCGGCCAAGATCGACTACCGCTTGGGTGAATTGCGCTTGACCGATGTGCCAAGCACCACCTTGCAAGCCCTCTCGCAAGTGCCCTGGTCTGACATGGGCTACCAATTCCGCTTGGACGGTGCTCAAGCCGTGATGCGCACCGAGGCCAAACCATGAACGCCTGGCACGCGTGGTTGTCACAGCGCAGCCCGCGCGAACAAATCGGCATCCAGTGGGCGCTGGGTTTGCTGCTGGTGTTCGTTCTGTGGCAATGGGCGGTGTCGCCAGCACTGCAGGTGCTGCGCACCAGTGAAGCGCAACGCGCCCGCTTGGCCCAGCAAACCGCCCAGATGCAGGCCCTGCAACAACAAGCGCAACAGTTGCGCCAGCAAACCCGCATCAGCCCCGAGCAAGCGGCGCAAAGTTTGCAAAGCATGGCCAGCAACTTGGGTGGCCAAGTCAAATTCAACCGCCAAGGCGAACGTGTCACCTTGGACTTCAAAGCGCTCAGCCCACAGGCTCTGGCTGAACTGCTGACGCAGGCCCGCAGCCAAGCCCATGCCCAAGTGCAAGAGGCACACACACAATTCAAACCCGCAGGTTGGGAGGGGCAGTTGGTGTTCGCACTGCCCATCAAACCATGAACACCGCACGCTTTTCCACATGGGGCATGGCACTGGGTTTGCTGTTGGCGGGCGTGCTGCATGCGCCCGCGCAATGGCTGGCCACCGGTGTGAACGCCGCCAGCCGTGGCCATGTGCAGCTGCGCGACGCGCAAGGCACGGTGTGGCGCGGCAACGCCCAATGGGTGCTGACGAGTGGGCCTGGCGGTCAGGACGCCTTGGCTTTGCCCCAGCGTTTGCATTGGCAATGGCAACCGCAATGGAGCGGCCTGCAACTGCAATTGAAGGCCGACTGCTGCACCCCCGAACCCGTGCTGTTGTCCTTGCAGCCGCAGTGGCTGGGCGTGCGGGTGTCGCTGACATCGCCGCGCAGTGTCTGGCCGGCACAATGGTTGTCGGGCTTGGGCGCGCCTTGGAACACCTTGGCTTTGGCTGGTGTGTTGCAGTTGCACAGTGAAAACATCAGCTGGTCTTGGCGCAGTCAAGCGGCCGGTTGGGGCGCCTTCAGTGGCAGCGCTGAACTGCAGTTGCGGCAACTCACCTCGGGCTTGTCCACCATCAAGCCTTTGGGCAGCTACAGCCTGCGCTTGCAAGGGGGCGACGTGCCCAGCCTGGTGTTGAGCACCACCGATGGCCCTTTGTTGATGCAAGGACGCGGCGCCTTTGGCGCGCGCGGTTTTTCGTTTGAAGGTCAAGCGCGGGCCAACACCGGCTTTGAATCCGCGCTGGCCAATTTGCTGGGCGTGCTGGGTCAGCGCGTTGGCAACCACACTGTTTTGAGATGGGGATGAGCATGTTGAACCGACACACCACGATGGCTTGCTTGCTGAGCGCCACACTCGGCTTGGGCGCACCGGTTTGGGCGCAAACCAAACCGACCAGCGCGCCCATCACCTTGAATTTTGTGAATGCCGAGATTGAAGCCGTGGCGCGCACCTTGGCAGGCTTGACCAAGCGCAGCTTGGTGGTGGACCCGCGTGTCAAAGGCACCATCACCCTCAGCACCGAGAAGCCTGTGTCGGCGCAAGTGGCTTGGAACCAATTTTTAGCAGTGCTGCGTTTGCAGGGCTTTGCGGTGATTGAAACCCAAGGTTTGTACAAAGTGGTGCCCGAGGCGGAAGCCAAATTGCAAGGCGGCCAAGACGCGGTGGTGGTGACCGGCACGCCCAACAACGCACAGGTGATGACCCAAATCTTCAAGCTCAACCACGAGAACGCCAACAACCTCGTCACCGTGTTGCGCCCGCTCATCAGCCCCAACAACACCATCAACGTGACACCCGGCTCGAATGCGCTGGTCATCACCGACTACGCCGACAACTTGCAGCGCTTGGGCAAAATCATCGCGGCACTCGATGTGGCCAACGCCACCGACGTGGAAGTGATTCCGCTCAAACACGCGATTGCCAGCGACATGGCTGCGCTCTTGACGCGCTTGGTGGAAAGCGCTGGTGCAGCCGCCGCGCAAGGGCAAACCGACACCGGCTACAAAACCAGCATCCTGGCTGAGGCGCGCAGCAACGCCATCATCGTGCGCTCGGCCAACCCGGCCAAGCAAGCGCAAGTGCGCTCTTTGATTGAAAAATTAGACCGCCCGGGCAGTGAACTGGCCAACGGCAACATCCATGTGGTGTATTTGAAAAATGCCGACGCCACCAAACTGGCCAACACCTTGCGCGCCGCCATGAGCGCCAACAGTGGTGGCGCTGCCAACAGCGTGCCGAGCACGCCGACTGCATCGCCCACGGGCAATGCCAGCGCCAGCAGCAACAACGCCTTGTCGAATGTGCCCAGCACCGGCGGTCAAATCCAGGCGGACGCCGCCACCAACTCGCTCATCATTTCCGCGCCCGAACCGCAGTACCGCCAACTGCGCGCGGTCATCGACTCCCTCGATCAACGGCGCGCGCAAGTGCTGGTGGAGAGTTTGATTGTGGAAGTGGACTCGGCCAAAGAATCGCAGTTCGGCATCCAGTGGCAAAACCTGATGGGCAACTCAGGGGCGACCAATGTTGGCGTGCTGGGCACCAACTTTGCCAACAACAACTTGTTGGCTTTCAGCACCAACCCCAGCGCAGCAGCCGTGTCGCAAGGCCTGAACATCGGCACGGCCCGCAACATTGACGGCAGGTACATCATGACCTCGCTGGCCAATTTCTTGCAAACCAATGGCGGCAGCAACATCTTGTCGCGCCCCTCCTTGCTGACGCTGGACAACGAAGAAGCCAAGATCGTTGTCGGTCAAAACGTGCCTTTCGTCACCGGCCAATACACCAACAACAACAGCAACAGCGGCGCGGTCAATCCGTTTCAAACCGTGGAACGCAAAGACGTGGGTTTGACCTTGAAGGTGAAGCCGCAAATCAGCGACACCGGCACGGTGAAGCTGACCATTTACCAAGAGGTGTCCAGCGTCAACAGCTCGCGCAAAGACATCGACGGCTTGGTCACCAACAAACGCTCGATCGAATCCAACATCTTGGTCGCCGATGGCGCGGTGGTGGTGCTGGGTGGTTTGTTGTCCGACACCTATGAAGACAACCGCCAGCAAGTGCCCGGCTTGGGCGACATGCCGTTCTTTGGCAATTTGTTCCGCAACGAAAGCCGCAGTCGCAACAAAACCAATTTGATGATCTTCTTGCGCCCGGTGGTGGTGCGTGACGACAACAGCGCCGAGGTGCTCAGCAGCGGCCGCTATGAGCAAATGCAAGGCCTGCAAAAAGACGCGGACAAGCCCGAAACACCGGTGCTGCCCATCCCGAACGACCAGGTGTTGCCGCCCTTCCCGCGCAAAGACAGCGCACCGGCCAACTGACCATGCGCCACCCGCTGCCCTACGCTTTCGCCCGCGCCCACCAGCTGTTGCTGGAGGACGATGGCCGCCACCTCACGTTGTGGCATGCCGAGGCACCGCACGCCGGGGCTTGGAGCGAGGTGCTGCGCTGCCATGCGGTGGACCGCTTCGCTTTGGTGGATGCCGCCACGCTGCTGCAACGCATCGGGGCCAGTTATGCGGGGTCCGAGTCGAGCGCGGCCTTGGTGATGAGCGAGGTGGAAGGCGAAGCCGATTTGAGCCGCATGATGCAAGAGTTGCCCGCCGTGGCCGATCTGCTGGAAGCCTCGGCGGACGCGCCCATCATCCGCATGCTGAACGCCTTGTTGATGCAAGCCGCCCGCGATGGTGCCAGTGACATCCACATCGAGCCCTACGAGCGCCACAGCAGTGTGCGCTTTCGCATTGATGGCACGCTGCGCGAAGTGGTCAGCCCCAACCGCGCTTTGCACGCCGCGCTCATTTCGCGTTTGAAGATCATGGCCGACTTGGACATCGCCGAGAAACGCCTGCCACAAGACGGTCGCATTTCACTGCGCTTAGGCCAACGCGCCATCGATGTGCGCGTCTCCACCCTGCCCAGTGCACACGGCGAACGCGCGGTGCTTCGCTTGCTCGACAAAAGTGAAAGCCGTCTCACGCTGGAAGCGGTGGGCATGCAAGGCGCCACCTTGCAAGGCTTCAACCAGTTGCTGTCGCAGCCGCACGGCATCGTGTTGGTCACCGGCCCCACGGGTTCGGGCAAAACCACCACGCTCTACGCCGCGCTGCAGCAACTCGACGCGGCCCGCTTCAACATCATGACGGTGGAAGACCCGATTGAGTACGAGTTGGCTGGCATTGGCCAAACGCAGGTGAACCCGAAAATCGACCTCGATTTCGCCAAGGCGCTGCGCGCCATCCTGCGGCAAGACCCGGACATCATCATGATTGGCGAGATTCGCGACCACGAGACGGCGCAGATTGCGGTGCAAGCCTCGCTCACCGGGCATTTGGTCTTGGCCACTTTGCACACGAATGACGCGGTGAGCGCTGTGACTCGACTGACCGACATGGGCATCGAACCCTTCTTGCTCAGTTCCTCGCTGTTGGGCGTGTTGGCGCAACGCTTGGTGCGCAAACTCTGTTTGCACTGCCACGGCAAGGGTTGCACCGAATGCGGCCACACCGGCTACCAAGGTCGCACCGGCATTTTTGAGTTGCTGAGTACCAACGAGGCCATGCGCAGCCTGATTCACGACAAGGCCAGCGAACCCCTGCTGCGCGACGCCGCGCAACGCCAAGGCATGACCAGCTTGCGTGAAGACGGGCAGCGCTTGGTCAGCAGTGGTGTCACCTCGATGGAAGAACTGGTGCGCGTGACACGCGACTGAAGCCAACATGCCCGCCTACAGCTACGCCGCCCTCAACGCCCAAGGCCGCACCGAGCAAGGTGTGGTGGAAGCCGACTCGGAACGCGCCGCACGCAGCCAGTTGCGCACCCAAGCCTTGGTGCCCATCAAGGTGTTGCCGGTGGCGGCACCCCAGGCGCGCCCGGGTGACATCGTGCTGTGGAGCGCGCGGGTGTTCAGCCGCACCGACTTGGTGGTGTGGACGCGCCAGTTGGCGAGTTTGGTGGCTGCAGGTTTGCCCCTGGAACGCGCCCTCACGGCTCTCAGTGAAGAAGCCGCCACACCGGCGCAACGCGATTTGGTGGCGCAGTTGCGCGCCGAGGTGAATGCCGGCGCGCCTTTGGCGCAGGCGCTGGCCATGCACCCGCGTGAATTTGATGAACTGTTTGTGGCCGTGATTGGCTCGGGCGAACAAAGCGGACGCTTGGGGCAGGTGCTGGGCCAACTCGCCAACGACTTGGAAGCCGCCCACACCATGCGCAGCAAATTGCTGGCCGCATCGCTGTACCCGGCCATCGTGAGCAGCGTGGCCTTGTTGATCGTGCTGTTTTTATTAGCCTATGTGGTGCCGCAAGTGGCGCAGGTGTTCACCAGCACCCAACGCAGCCTGCCGTGGCTGACGGTGGCCATGCTGGCCATCAGCCAATGGGTGCAAGCGCTGTGGCTGTGGTTGTTGTTGCTCTCAGTTGCCGGCGCGGTGGTCTTGCGTGTGGCCTTGCGCCAGCCCTTGTTTCGCCAACAGTTTGACAACGCCTGGTTGCGCTTGCCGCTGGTGGGACGCTTGAGTTTGGGCTACAACGCGGCGCGCTTTGCCAGCACCTTGGCGCTGTTGGTGGGCGCGGGTGTGCCCATGCTCAAAGCCTTGCAAACCTCGGCGCAAACCCTCTCGAATAGGGCGCTGCGCAACGACGCCATGCAGGCCATTGAACTCGTGCGCGAAGGCGCACCGCTGGCCTCTGCTTTGGCGCACAACAAACGCCTGCCCAGCTTGTTGTCCATGTTCGCCCGCTTGGGTGAGCAAACCGGCCAACTGCCGCAAATGCTGCAACACGCCGCCGACCACTTGGGCAGCGAGGTGCAACGCCGCGCCTTGCAATTGGCCACGGTGCTCGAGCCCTTGCTGATTGTGGTGATGGGCTTGGTGGTCATGCTGATCGTGCTGGCCGTCATGCTGCCCATCATTCAACTCAACCAGTTCGTTCGCTGAAAGCACCTATGGCAAGCACCTTGGACGGCAAATTGGTGGTGGCGATTTCCTCGCGGGCCTTGTTCGACTTCGAGGAAGAAAACCAGGTGTTCGAGCAAAACGACGACCGCGCTTACATGGACTTGCAGTTGGGTCGCTTGGAAGAACCGGCCAAACCGGGCGTGGCGTTTTCATTGGTGAAAAAACTGCTGGCCTTCAACCGTCCCGGCGACGCGCGGGTGGAGGTGGTCATTCTGTCGCGCAACGACCCGGTGAGTGGCATGCGCGTGTTTCGTTCGGCGCAACACTACGGCTTGGACATCCAACGGGGTTCGTTCACGCGTGGGCAGCCGCCTTGGCGCTACCTGAAACCCTTGAACGCGAATTTGTTTTTATCGGCCCACCTGAGCGATGTGCGGGCCGCTTTGGACGCCGGTGTGCCCGCCGCGCAGGTCTATCCGCATTCGGCCCATGCCTCGGCCTCGCACCCGAACGAAGTGCGCATCGCCTTTGACGGCGACGCCGTGTTGTTCTCGGACGAGGCCGAGCGGGTGTTCCAGTCGCATGGCCTGAGCGCGTTTCAGCAGCATGAGAAAGACAAGGCCAGCCAACCACTCTCGGCCGGTCCGTTCAAGCCCTTGTTGGTGGCCCTGCACCGCTTGCAATCGGAAGGCACACCCGCCATTCGCATCCGCACCGCCTTGGTCACGGCCCGCAGTGCCCCCGCCCATGAACGCGCCATCCGCACCCTGATGCAATGGAACATCCAGGTGGACGAAGCCATGTTTTTAGGTGGCTTGGCCAAGGGCGAGTTTTTGCGCGAATTTGAGCCCGATTTTTTCTTCGACGACCAAACCGGTCACATCGAATCTGCGGCCCGGCACGTGCCGGCCGGCCATGTGGCCAGCGGGGTGCAAAATACCCCCCTACCCGATTCAACTTAAGTTTTCATGCGATTGTTCAACCCCATTCGCGCCATGTGGCGCAAAACCCGCGTCCATTTGCGCAATGTGTGGTTTTTGTCCCTGCCGTATTTCCGCTCGGAAGAACGCTGGTCGGCGCGTGCCTTGTTGGTCGCTTGCATTGGTTTGAACCTGGGCATGGTCTATGTGCTGGTCTTGCTCAACGACTGGAACCGGGTCTTCTACGACGCTTTGCAAAACCGGGATGCGCCGGTGTTTTGGGAACAGCTGCAGATGTTTGCCATGTTGGCAGGCGCCTTCATTGTGGTGGCGGTCTACCGTTTTTACCTGACCCAGCTGCTGCAAATCCGCTGGCGGGCGTGGATGACCAAAGACTTTTTGCAACGCTGGACCACGCACCATATTTTTTACCAAATCGAGTTGCGCCAATCGCTGCAAAACCACGACAGCATGAACGGCTCGGACAACCCGGACCAGCGGATTCAAGAAGACATTCAGCAATTCACCGCCGACACCGTGGGCCTGAGCTTGGGGCTGCTGGACGCGCTGGTCACCTTGGGCAGCTTTGTCGGCATTTTGTGGATGTTGTCGGGCGGCTTCAGTTTTCGCGCCGAGGGCTATGTGTTTGAAATTCCCGGCTTCATGGTCTGGATGGCGGTGCTCTACGCCTTGTTTGGCAGCATCTTGGGACATTTCATTGGCCGCAGCATGGCCCCCTTGAATTTCAACCAGCAACGCTTGGAAGCGCATTTCCGCCACCACCTGATACGGGTGCGCGAGTACAGCGAAGCCATCGCCATGGACCGCGGTGCCGCGTTTGAAAACCAGTCCTTGCAACACCGTTTCAAAGACGTGGTGGGCAATTTCATGAACCTGTTGAAAGTGCAAAAGCGCTACACCTGGTTCAGCTCGGCCTACGGCCAAGCCGCCGTGGTGTTTCCCATCGTGGTGGCCGCGCCGCGCTACTTCGCCGGCACGATTCAATTGGGCGAGCTGATGCAAATTTCCTCGGCCTTTGGCCAAGTCCAAGAATCGCTGAGTTGGATTGTGAGCAACTACAGCCGCTTGGCGTCTTGGTCGGCCACCACCCACCGTTTGAGCGTGTTCTTCACGCAAATGGAAACGCTGCGCGCCATTTCATTCGCCGTGGTGCAACCCCCCAGCGCCGACAGCCCCACGCCCACCGACCTGAAAACCGCCGCCCTCACCATCACCTTGCCCGATCGCACTGTGCTGCTCGATGACGTGGTGTTGCAAGTGCGGGCTGGTGACTCGGTGTTGATTCGCGGCCCCTCAGGCAGTGGCAAATCCACGCTGCTGCGGGTGCTGGCTGGCATCTGGCCCTATGTGCGCGGTTGGGATGCGCAGCACCAACCCTTGGCCATTTCAGAGGCGATTGCCCTGCCCGCCAATGCGGTGTTCATTCCCCAGCGCCCCTACTTCCCCGAAGGCACTTTGCGCAACGCGCTGAGCTACCCGAACGCGGTGGGCAGTTACACCGACGAGCAAATGAAGGACGCCTTGGTGCAAGCCTTGTTGCCCAACTTGGCCAACCAACTGGACCAAGTGGGTCAGTGGAGCCAACAGCTGTCGGGCGGCGAAGCGCAGCGCTTGGCCATGGCGCGCGTGTTTTTGAAGCAGCCGAGCTGGGTGTTTGCGGATGAGGCCACCAGCGCCTTGGACGAGGTGACCGAGAAGGTGATTTACGAGCGCCTGCTGCTGATGGTGATGCGCCAAGGCGGCGCGCTCGTGTCGGTGGCCCACCGCCCAAGCGTTGCCGTCTACCACCAGCGCCTGTGGCAACTGGTGAACGTGTCGGAGGGCAGCATCAAGAGCCATGTGCTGCAAGTGAGCCACTGAAGGGGGCTGCCCACGTTCGCCCCCCCGCGGCGACTTGGTTTTCAAGCGGGATTCAAGAAACGGCGACTCCACCCGATTCTGTGTGGGCGAGGGAAGAGATAGCCAGTTTCAGACCGTCCTCGCTCATAGCTCCGGTTTGAGGAGCGCGCCTTGTGCGCCGGGGACGGTCGCCTTTTTTTCCCTGATCTACAGGTCCCAGGCTGGGCAGCTTGAGGGCGTTTTTTGCGCGCCCCAAAACCCTGCTGTTGGCAAAGGCACAATAGCCGAATGCCTACCAATGCCCTGCTCCCACTGCTGCAACAACGCCTGCCCGGCTTGCTGGCGGTTTACGCTTTTGGCAGCCGCGTGAAGCAAGGTGGCGCACAAGCCCGCGCCGACAGCGATTTGGATTTGGCTGTTTTGGTTGAAGGTCGGGCCGACCCGGTGCTGTTGTTTGAACTGATGGGCGAATTGACCGATGTGTGGCTCGGGTCAAAGAACAGTATGCAGCCGACCCCGCCACGTTCGCTGTCAATTTCAGCCGGCAAGACGCCGCCATTTTGAACATCCAGCGCGCGTGTGAAGCCGCGTTGGACATGGGTCAGCATTTGATTCGCCGTGACAAACTGGGTTTGCCGCAAAGCGCACGGGATGTGTTTGTGTTGTTGGAACAGCACCGTTTTCACCACCACTTGGATGAATTTCTGACTTTCGCGGGGCAATTGCTCAAACAAGCACGGGACTGAAGCTGGTTTGCTGTGCTTGCCTTGCCAAGAAGTCACACAAATGCCGCCTGATTTGTAGCTTTCGCTTTGCCTTGAAGTCACGCTCTAGCCGCCCGCCATGGGGACTCATTTTTCTGGTCTTTCGCTCAAAAAATGGTCCCCAGGCCGGACGGCTCTGAAGTGTTTTCATTGGTCAGCGAATCGCCCATGCGCAAATATCAGGCTCACCATCTAAATCACTTCAGCTTGTCGAACATGGTGGGTCGGACCGCGCGAACGTTGCCGCTTGCGGCGGTGAGCGGCGGCCGAGCCCACCGTGGTTGGCAAGCTTGAAATGACTTCAAAGGGCAAGCAGCAGAACCGTGATTGGCAAGCTTGCGTGTCTTCATAGGAGAGCAACAAACCCGTGGTTGGCAAGCCCGCGTGACTTCAAGGAAAACCGTGATGGGCCAGCTCAGCGCGGCTTGAGCCGCATTTCCGCCGCCCGTGCATGGGCTTGCAAGCCCTCGCCATGCGCCAGCACCGAGGCGGTCAGGCCCAGCACCTGCGCGCCCGCCTCGGACACCTCGATCAAGCTGCTGCGCTTTTGGAAGTCGTACACCCCCAATGGCGAACTGAAACGCGCCGTGCCCGAGGTGGGCAGCACGTGGTTGGGGCCAGCGCAATAGTCGCCCAGGCTTTCGCTGGTGAACGCGCCCAGAAAAATAGCGCCCGCGTGCTTGAGCAAGGGCTCCCATTGGTGCGGCTCGTTGCTCGACACCTCCAAGTGCTCGGGGGCAATGCGGTTGCTGATGGCGCAAGCCTCTGCCATGCTGCGGGTGTGGATGAGCGCACCGCGCCCGTTCAAGGACGCACGGATGATGTCTTGGCGCGGCATCTCGGGCAGCAAGCGGTCGATGGCGGCTTGCACCGCGTCGATGTACGCCGCGTCGGGGCAGAGCAAAATGCTTTGCGCCAATTCGTCATGCTCGGCCTGTGAAAAAAGGTCCATGGCCACCCAGTCGGCGGGCGTCGTCCCATCGGCCAAGACCAAAATTTCAGACGGACCAGCAATCATGTCGATGCCGACCGTGCCAAACACGCGGCGCTTGGCAGCGGCGACATAGGCATTGCCGGGGCCGGTGATTTTGTCGACGGCGGGCACGGTGGCGGTGCCGTAGGCCAGCGCGGCCACGGCCTGCGCGCCGCCAATGGTGAAGGCGCGGCTGACGCCCGCCACATAGGCAGCGGCCAACACCAGCGGATTTTTCTCGCCGCGCGATGCGTTGGCACCGCTGCGGTCTTTGGCGGGTGTGGGCACGACCATGATGATGTCTTGCACACCGGCCACATGCGCGGGAATGGCGTTCATCAACACGCTGGAGGGGTAGGCGGCTTTGCCACCGGGCACATAGATGCCCACGCGGTCTAAGGGCGTGACTTTTTGGCCCAGCAAGGAGCCATCGGCGTCGCGGTACTGCCAACTTTCGCCGCAGGCTTTTTTCTGTGCCTCGTGGTAGCTGCGCACGCGCGCGGCAGCGTCTTGCAAAGCGGTTTTTTGCGCGGCGGGCAGGCTCTCAAACGCGGTTTTCAACTCGGCTTGCGTCAGCTCCAAAGCGGCCATGCTGTTGGCTTGCAACCCATCGAAACGCGCGGTGTACTCGAGCACCGCTGCGTCACCGCGCAGCTTCACATCGGCCAGGATGTCAGCCACGCGCTGCTCGATGGCGGC
>JACCDP011246460.1_pt1 | contig 16067 bp, 11 predicted proteins | sample 7445841 | NCBI WGS metagenome assembly JACCDP01 (sample SAMN15323441, study PRJNA562643) | freshwater metagenome | isolation source: river surface water | place: USA:Blue River Watershed | collected 2017-08-17 | reverse complement strand
TGGTTCGAACCCAGATTTACCTGACCCGGGCCGAGCACGGTTTCATTGCGACCGAGGCAGCGCGCCGGGGTGAAACGATGGCGGCGGTGATCCGTGGCTGCATCGACGACAAGATGCGGGTGCCCGAGACCGCGTGGACCGCCAACCCCATGCTGGAGCCAACACCGTCGGCTGCCGGGCCGGGATTACCGGAAGACGCCGCCATCAATCACGACCATTACCTTTACGGAACCCCTAAGAAGTATCTGAAGAAGCGAGGGAAGTGGGTGTTGGCCGAACCGGAGGTGGGACGCTGATGCACGGCCACCGGGTCTTCCTCGATTCGTCGTTCTGGATTGCCTTTCGCGATCCCCGCCAGAGCCATCATGCCACGGCACGCGACTGTCTCGCTGCCCTCTTCCGGGAGCGGACTCACTTTGTCAGCACGTCCTTCGTGTTCGCAGAAATCCACGCAACGTTCGCCCGTTCCTTGGCGGTGCGGGAGAGGGTCATCGCCGACTTCTGGGAAAATCCGTTGCTCCATTTCGCAGAGGTCACCGACGCCGACCACCGGGAAGCCATCCAGTTGCTGCGGCAGCACGCAGACAAGCCATACCCCTTTTGCGATGCGATTTCATTCGTCGTGATGCGGCGGTTGGGAGTGAAGTGGGTCGCCGCCTTTGATGACCACTTCCGGCAGGTCGGTGGGTTTGAGGTGCTTGGGTGATCCGGGAGTCTACGACATGAATGCTTTCCGCCCGCGATCCTGCGCATCTTGACTGCAATTTAATCAAGCATCATGATGCTTGAATGCGCATCACGGTGACATTGGATCGGGATGTCGATCGGATGCTCCAACAAGCCATGCACCGTTCCTGCAACGGCTTCAAAGAGACGCTTAACGCTGCCATCCGAGCAGGGTTGAGACAGAAGCCCCCCACAGCAATGAGCCGTCCCTTCGTCATCCAGGCTCGATCGCTGGGCCTCCGTGCAGGTTTAGATCCGGCAGGCTTCAATCAGTTAGCCGACGATCTGGAACAGTAAGCGGTTCTGGCAAAAACCCGGAGCAAGAAAATCCGGTGATCATTCCCGACAGTGACTCGAGGTCATTTTGCGGCCATCGCTGTCTGAAAGCTCCGGGATCTGCTTTCACCATTTAGAAAAGCCCGATCCCTATCGTTCCCGCTAACCTGCGGCAATGACCTCGCGGACCACGTTGCCGAAGACGTCGGTCAACCGGAAGTCGCGGCCGGCATGTCGGAAGGTCAGGCGTTCGTGGTCGAAACCGAGGAGATGCAGCATCGTTGCGTGCAAATCATGAACCGACACCGGATTCTCGACGGCCCGGAACCCGAAGTCGTCGGTCGCTCCATGGATGGTTCCGCCCTTGATGCCGCCGCCGGCCATCCAGAGCGAGAAGCCCCAATGGTTGTGGTCCCGGCCTTGCGCCGCGCCCGATCCGTTTTGCCCCATCTCCACCGACGGTGTCCTTCCGAACTCCCCGGTACACAAAATGAGCGTGCTCTCCAGCATGCCGCGCTGTTTCAAATCCGTGATCAAGGCCCCGAGGCCCTGATCGCATTCATTGGCGACCTTGCGATGCTCTTCACGGATGTTTGAATGACTGTCCCACGGCTGCAAATTGCCATGCCACGTCTGAACAAAACGCACACCGCGTTCCACGAGGCGACGAGCAATGAGCAGTTGCCGGTTCTGCGGTCCCTCTCCGTAGGCTTTGCGGATGTGTGCCGGCTCCTGATCCACATCGAAGGCGTCGGTCGCCTCCATCTGCATGCGATAGGCCAGCTCAAAGGAGCGGATCCGCGACTCGAGGGCCGCCTCGCCCGGGCGGGAAGCCAAGTGATCGGCGTTGAGTTCCCGCAGCAGGTCGAATTGTCGCTGCTGATCTTGAGGCCCGAGGCGTCCGTTGCGGATGTGGTCGATCAGCTTCCGTGGATCAGCTTGCGATGTATCAACATGGGTTCCCTGATAAGAACCTGGCAAGAAAGCCGAGCGCCAATTGGCCGCTCCCCCCACCGGCATGCCGCCAGGGCACAGGGCGACGAAGGCTGGCAGATTCTGGTTCTCGGATCCCATGCCCCACGTCAGCCACGAACCAAAACTCGGACGCACCAGCCGCTGGTCTCCCGTGTTCATGAGCATCAGCGACAGCTCATGGCTTGGCAGTTCCACATGCATCGAGCGGATCACCGCCAGGTCATCCGCACATCGGGACAGGTGGGGAAACAAGTCGCTGATCGGGATCCCGCTCTGACCATGTTGCCGGAAGGTGAACGGCGACGGGAGGGCCACACCCGTCTTCCGTTCGGTCTGAAGGTTTTCATAGGGCAACATCTGGCCAGCCCGACGCGTGAGCTCCGGTTTGGGATCAAAGGTGTCCACTTGGGACATGCCTCCGTTCAGGAAGACATGAATCACACGCCGAGCCGTGGGTGCGAAATGCGGCACAAGGGTCGCGTCGCCTGCCCAGGCTGGCTGGCAGACCAAATCAGCGAGGGCGAGGGATCCGAAGCCCATGCCGCAACGCTTCAGGAAGTTGCGGCGTGAATGAAGGAGCGGGTTGTTCATGGGTTCCGGTTCAGTCCACGAATGAAAACTCATTGGAGGCCAGCAGCGAATGTGCCGCCTGTTGCCACGCCGCGGCCTGAGCCGTTGCGTCGCCCGTCCTCACGAAACGCAGGAGGCGATCCAACTCTGCAGGGCGGGGTTCGCGGGCCAACACCCGACGGTAGAGTTCCCGAACCCGCAGCGCATCATCGCGTCCTGCAGCCTGACCGGTGAGTGCTGCCAGCGCTTTCGCCCGGTCTTGGACGAACTCCGAATTGAGGGCAAACAAAGCCTGTTGGGGAACCGTGGTGTCCGGTCGGCGGGCGGTGCAGGAGCTCGGATTGGCCACGTCGAAGGTGCTCGCGAGGTTTGCAACGATGTCCCGGTTCACAAAGGCATACACGCTACGGCGCAGCACCCCGGGTTGGGCCTGACGGTCGAAGGGCCTGCCCCCCACGGTCAAATCCAGTTCACCCGACGCCCACAGCATGGAGTCGAGCATCGCTTCCATCTCCAGTCGACGGGTCGGCATACGCCACCAAAGCTGGTTGTCCGGATCGATGTTCCGAGATTTCGCGTTCTCCAGCGACCCTTGCCCATACACGGCCGAGAGCATGATGCGACGGTGCAACCGCTTGAGGGATCCACCATCCTCCGCGAAGACCGACGCCAAATGATCCAGCAATTCCGGATGGGTCGGACGGTTGCCTCTCGTACCCCAGTCGTCGGGCGTCCGGACCAAGCCTTGTCCGAAATGATGCTGCCAGACCCAGTTGACCAGGACCCGCCGTGTGAGGGGATTCTCTGTAGAGACCACGGCCCGAGCCAAACCCAGCCGGCGGGATCCATCAGGGAAATGTTCCGCATCCGTCCGACTCAGCGCGGAGAGGAATCGAGGCATCACCGCCTCGCCCCGGGCCAATGGGTTGCCCCGCTTGAGCACATGGAATGGCGCAGGGGCCGTCGACTCGGTCAACACCATGGCGCGCGCGGGCGATCCGGCCGAATTGAGGTGCAGGTCGTGGATGGCTCCGCGCCGACCACTCAAGGTGTCATTGACGGTGCGGTTCAGGAGTTTCAACGCCACCGCTTCCGAAACTGCAGTCGGAGTGTTGTTCCCATAAAGATGACGTCGCAATTGGCGCTGGACCGGACTGTTGATCTCAGTTTGCCGAGGGTCTTCGTCCGGGATGATCTGGGCTCCCAGCGCCGCTTCGGCCGACGCGGTCATCAGCGCCTTGAGCCATGCCTGATGCACTGCGCCCAACAGCTCCCCATAGGCATCGGCGACCTCTGTCATGGATTTGCAGGGATTCCGCAAAATCGCCTCCAACACCCGGGGGTTCCACCGGGGTGCCTCGGCGGAGAGCCTGTGCAAATCTTTGATCGCGGCAGGATCTCCATTCTCTTTCTGGAGCCCGATCACCAGGTTGGTGCACGCCCGCTCGAAACCGTCAGCCGGCAGCCGGGCCAACCGCACCCAGGGCCCGAACACCGGATCGGAATCGGGCATTGCGGCGAGGTAATCGCGCCAGCGATTGAGGATCAGCGGACGGATGTCGTCGGTCCGGTAAGACAAGAACTCTGTGGAGACATCCTGCTCCGGAACTCCCTTGGCGATCTCCCGCAAATAGAGGCCCACCTGCATCCGCAGGCGGCCCCGCATCACCTCATTGTGCTCCGCGGCCATGTCATCGTGGCGAGTCTGGAGACGCCCCAACTCCCTCTGGTAATCGCGACGGGCGTCGTTGGTCTTGCCGGAATCAATGACTGGCAAGGAATCCGGCACCCCGCTGGCGGCCAAAGCCGCGTACAGCGAATAGTAGTCCCGCGTGGAAATGGCATCGAACTTGTGATCGTGGCATCGGGCGCAAGCCACGGTGAGCCCCATCAGGCCCCGCGTGACCACATCGATCTGGTCGTCGATCACATCGTGCCGATTGCGGTATTGCATGCCAACGGTGAGGAACCCCAACCCCGCCAACGCAGGATCCGTTTCCTTCAGCCCCAGTTGGTCGGCGGCGATTTGCTCGGTCACAAACCGCTCATAAGGCACGTCGGCGTTGAAGGAGCGGATGACGTAATCCCGGTAGGTGTACGAGAAAGGAAACCGCGTGAAACCAATGGCACTCCCACCATGAGTGTCGGCGTAGCGCGCGAGATCGAGCCAGTGACGACCCCAGCGCTCCCCGTAGCGCGGCGAATTGAGCAGCCGATCCAACACCTTCTCGCGGGCATCGGGTGATGCATCTGCCATGAAACACTGAACCTCCTCCCAAGACGGGGGCAGCCCGGTGAGGTCAAACGTGGCCCGTCGAATCCAGTCCGCCCGAGAGGCTGGCTGCGACAGGGACAGGCCGCGGGACTGGAGTGCAGCGACAATGAACCGATCGATGTCGGTGTGGGAGGGATCCGCACTCAGCGGAGGCACCGGGTTCCCCACAGGCCGGTAGGCCCAATGATTGGTGTCGACCACCGCGGCCTGCGCATTCTCCATGGATGCGATCCCGAGTCCGCCGAACAACATCCGAGCGACCCAGAGCGCCAGAACAAAACGCCACATCACACAGCCACGCGATCGGCATGGGATCACCGTGGAATGACTGTGGCAGGGGCTCATGCGCCAAAACGTGTGCCGAAAAACCGCGTCCATCAAGCCTGAGAGCCGCCTGAGCCCACCGCCGCCCACGAATGGGTTCGGGATGCCATCGCATGGTGGTCTGGCAGCTCTGGGCCTCAGCCTCGTCCGGTGAAACAGAAAGCAGCGAAGGCGTGGGGATTGCACGATCTGATCAGCAACGTTGGGGAGTGGCGTGCGGATTGGTATTGAGATGTCACGACGGACAGCTTGATCGACCCAAGGGACACGCGCTTTTCCCTGTCCGTTTCGGGAAGGGAGACCCACCTTTCCTCACCGCCTGAAAGGACCGCAAAACATGAAGCTCGCCTCGGGTCAGAGACACAACGTGAAGTTTTGAGGTCTGTGGCCGATGCTGCACCGCCTCGGCTGAAACCGTCCGGATGCAGGGGAGGTCACTGAGCCCATCCAGCGGTCCAGGCACAGAACCTTAACAGCCATGAATGTTCTCCGTTTGCTTTTCCTGCTGTGCCCCCGATGGCTCATCGCCGCCTTCCTCACTTCCGTCCCGCTCCGCGCCGAGGAGGCCGTTCTGAGCGCGGACTTCTCGGTCCACACCGGGGCCGTCCGCCCGCTCCACGGCATCAACAAGGGGCCGCTGGCACCCGGCGGAATCTTCGACGTCATCCAGCAACAAAAGGAGCTGGGGATTCCATTCACGCGCCTGCACGACTGTGGCTGGCCCAATCCGTATGTCGTCGATCACCACGCGGTTTTCCCGGACCCGAACGCCGATCCGGCACTACCCGAGAGCTATGACTTCCGGTTGACCGACGAATACATCAATGCGGTGCGCCAGACCGGCGCGGAACCGATCTATCGACTGGGCGAAAGCATCGAGCACACGAGCGTCAAGCGTCATGTCCATCCGCCGGCCGACATGGAGAAATGGGCGGCGGTCTGCCTCGGCATCATCCGGCACTACAACGAGGGCTGGGCTGGCGGATTCCATCACCACATCCGCCATTGGGAGATCTGGAACGAACCCGAAAACCGCCCTGCCATGTGGACCGGGACGGACGACGACTACCTGCGGCTCTATCGCACGACATCGCTCGCCATCAAGAGGCAGTTCCCCGCCCTGAAGGTCGGCGGCCCCGCGCTCGGAGCCAGCGGTGTTTTCGTCAAAGGTGAATTCGTGCCCACGGAGTTTGCGGCGAGGTTTTTGGCCATGTGCCGGAAGGACAACGTGCCACTGGATTTCTTCTCCTGGCATTGCTACACGGACAACCCGACGGAATTGACCGCGCGCTCCCGGGCTGTCCGTCGACTTCTGGATGCCTATGGTTTCACCGAAACCGAGAGCCATCTGAACGAATGGAATTTCCTTCCCGGCAACACCTGGCAGCCGATGGACAAGTCCGGCACCGCCAGCGGTCGCAAGCGGTTCTACGGGGACATGGCGGGTGCCCCGGGTGCCGCCTTCGTCGCTGCCTCCCTCATCGAACTGCAGGACGCGCCGATGGATGTCGGCAATTTCTATCATGGCGAATTGGGCGGATTCGGAATCTTCACCGAACAGGGCGTACCGCTGAAGGCCTACCAAGCCCTGCGCGCTTTCCAGGGCCTGGTGGAAACTCCCCGGCGTGTGGCAACCCGCGGTGCCGTCGCGGGCAAGTTGGCCTTCGCCGCCGGCCTCAGCCCGGACGGACGGGAGGCTTCGCTGCTTTTGAGCAACTTCGCCGATCCGCGTTCGGACATCGTCCTCGGCTGGAAGGCCTTCGCCTGGACCGGCGGCGCGACGGCGGAAATCCGCATCGTCGACGCCACCCGGGATTTCTCCGAGGCGTGGACGGAGTCGGTGGCGGATGAGCGTGCGTCCTTGCACCTGACGCTGAAGGCACCGGCCGTCGCTCTGATTCGTCTGCGCCCGACCGCAGGCGCGGCGGCCAAGACGATGCTGTCGGTCACTTCGCCGGCAAACCGGCTTGTCTTTCAGCGCAGCCGGACCGGAGACGCGACGATCCAGGTCGCCGGAAGCTGTGCGTGGCCGGGAGCGGTGATCGAGGCGCGGATGGCGAGCGTTGCCACGGGCAAAGCGGGAGCTTGGACCGTGCTCGGAACGGTGCGGCCGGACTTCAGCTATCGGGGGCAGCTCACGAACTCGGCGGGTTGGTATTCGCTGGAAGTCCGCGCCCGCAGCGGCCGGAAATCCGCCCACGCCTCCGTCGAACGCGTGGGCATTGGCGAAGTATTTTTGGTTGTGGGCCATTCGGTCGCGCACGGCGGACAGATCAATCTTCCCGGAGCCGGAGACGACCGCGTGAGCACCATCGCGCTGCCGGCGGGCGACATGGAATCGCAGCGCCGCTACCAGGCCACGGGCGACCTGCGATTTCTGCCGGAATTGGTCGGCACGCAGTTCGATTCCAACGTTCAACCCGCACCTGCGGGACGTGGGACCTATTTCTGGGCCGCCTTCGCGGAGAAGGTGGCCAAGGCTCAGGACGTTCCGGTTCTGCTGCTGAATGCGGCCTTCGGTGGCACCAGCTTGGAACATTGGGCGAAGTCGGCCCGGGGCGAACCCTTCGAGCACCCATTCGTGAACGCTTCCCTCCGCATGCCCTATCTGCGTCTGGAACACGCGCTGAAGAGGTATTGTGCGGTCACGGGACTGCGCGCGATCCTCGCCGACCAAGGCCAGAACGATTGGCCCGAGAGGGACGAGACCAAGGTGTTTGCCAACTATGTCGCCTGGATAGATCAAGCCCGCCAAGACGCCGGCTTCCCGAACCTGGCCGTGGTCGTGAACCGCCAATCACCTCCCGGCGGTTCCGGTCAGATCCGGCGGGTGCAAAACCGCGTGCTCCGCGAGCACCCCCACTGTTTTCCGGGCCCCGACTACGACACCCTCTCCAAAGAGGACACCACCGACAAGATTCACCTCAGCGAATCGGGCGCAAGGAAAGCCGCACAGCTGTGGGCAGATGCGCTGGACGCGAATTTCTTCCGGGCTGCGGTGCCACTGCCGGCGAAGTAGTCTGTGGCAGCAGCCTTTGGCAAATCGAGGGGAACCTCACCACCGGTGTCCACGCTTCAGGAACCCTCCAACCAGAAGTCAGGTGCCGGCCCAGATCCGTGAAACCGGATTGACGCCGTCGACGTGCGAGACCTTGTCATTGGGGCAGGTTTGCCAAGGCCAGAAACGATCCGTGGAAGTCAGCGGACGGGGTGGGATTCCGGAGGATTTGTTAGTACTGGTATTGGCACTAAACTCAGGAATTTTGAAAACCCCAATCAAAGCGGAATGGTGCCAGTGGGAAGAATCGAACTTCCGACCAAGGGCTTATGAGTCCCCTGCTCTACCGCTGAGCTACACTGGCACAGACTCCGTTCGGAGCGGGCGAATTGGATAGGCCAAGGGGCCCGGTCCACACAAGCCTGATTTCAATCAAACCGCGAGTTTTAGACCGAACCGGTGTGAACACACCCAACGGACTAGACCTTGGTCACCCACTTGAAATCTTCAGCCACCGCCTTGATCGACGTCAGGTTGCGCTTGTCGAACACGTGACGGGCCGCCTGCAGGAATTGGCCCTTCTTGAGGGCCTGCCAAGTGTCCATGGCGCTGACAGCCACGAACTGCAGCACGCTGGGATCGCGGTAGCAGTCGATCATGCACCGGGTACAACCGTCGCGAACAAGTTTGGACTCATCCCACTCGTACACATTGCACATGGGGGTTTCCCAGAAGTGGCAGCGGTACAAGTTGAGATGCCAGTCGAGGTAGAAGTACTTGTAGCCTCCCAGACATCCGAACTGCTCGGTCTCGCCGCGCAAATGCCGCTGCATCTCGTCGAGAGACTCCGTGGGGTTCACCACCGGATAGCCGCTGCGGTGCTTCATCCGCTTGATCTTCTCGAAGACCTCATACAGCTCATCCTTGGTGAAGCTCACGAGTCCGCCTTCGCTGAAGCTCAAGTAACTGCTCTTCAGGTCGGTGAGCGGGTAGCTGAACGTGCAGTTCTCAAAGCCCAGGGATTCCAAGAACTCGGGCAGCTTGTCGTAGTCTTCGATGAGTTTGCTGGCCGTGATGCTGGCGGTGGTCTGGACTCCCAGACTCAAGAAAAACTCATTGGCCCGGCGGATCTTCGCGCAAACATCCTTGAGCCCGCGGTTCTTCTCATGGGCCGCGATGTCGTGTGCGTCGATGGACATGATGACGCTGCTCAGGCCGTCGCTGGCCAGGGCCCGCATGTTCTCCTCGGTCCACAAGCCGCCGTTGGTGCAAATCATGGGCTTGATGCCCTTGCGAGCCGCATAGCGCACCATGGCCCGGAGATCGCGGTGAACCAACGGTTCGCCTCCCACAAACAGCAGGTAGCCGATGTGGTTCCGGACGGCGATGTCGATGACGTCCTTGGCCTCCTTCAGCGTCACCGAGCGGCGCTTCTTCGGGTCGAACTGGCTGCGCGCAAAGCCGCAGAAACCGCAGTCGGCATTGCAAATGTTGGTGATGGCGAACTGGAGATACCCGGGCCCTCCATGATCCAGCACCTCTCCAACGAGCTTGAAGATCGAGGTCTTGGGTCGCGGCACCGGCACCGAAAAATCGTCGTCAGACCCGGCACCGGTTGCTGGGGGATTCACGGACACACTGTCAAAAGCGGCGTCACTCATTGAGTTCTCTGGGACCTTCGGGGGGAAGAGGCCGCGCGGCAATCCTTTGTTCGCAGTGCTTCCCGGTGAAAATCCATCAGGCTCCGCCCGATCGTTCGACCAAAAACACCCCTTCTTCCCCGGATTCCGCGATCCACGATTGCGTGAGACGCAAACCCCGGCCCCGCAATCCCAACTCAATGGACTGGGGCGTGTGCCGGATGGAAAAGAACAGGCGGACTCGTTCACCCGGTTCCCAAGGGAAGGACTCGCGATCCAGAACACATTCCGAACTCCGGGCCACCACCCAGTCGGCCGCGATGCGCGCGCAACTCGGTAAACCTGGGACAGGTTCGATGTGGAACACCACTGAACCAGCATCCGCCACAACCCCGTGGTCTTCGAGGATGGTCCGCAGCCAGACCTGGGTTTCAGGATTGTCGTATTGCGGTAACACTGTCCGCACCCCCGCCTCCAACTCAGAACCCGGGGCCAAATTGGCGCTGAAGAGCATGCGATCTCCGGGACGCAGCCACGAGGCCATGCGCCCGAAAATGAACTCCGGCTCAAAGTTCGGGAGCATCCCAAAGAGGGTGAAAAAACGGCCTACCCCCGAGGGCAACAACGAATCAATGACCACGGAGAGATCCGACACGTCGGTGAGGTCGGCGGCGATCGGATGGACCGTGAGGTTCGGGACCTGGGCCAGCGCTGCCTCTCGAGAGATCAATACCAGTGGCACGCTCACATCCAGCGGCAGGTAGGTCACCGAAGATCCCCGCGCCGCCAAGGCCGCGACAACGCGGGCCTCCTTGTGACCACTTCCACAACCCAATCCAATGCAACCCCAAGGTCCTGGTTGCAAGCCTACGACCGACTCGCGGGCCGCTTGGTCATAAATGGACCGGGCATCGTCGGCCGTGACCGCGGGAGAATGGGCCGCATGCACCTGCATCCAGCGGTGAGCGCGGCGGGCCGTGTCGTAATGAAACGCCCCATGAATGCGACGGGTCTGAAACGAAGCCCGTAACCGGGCGTGGACCGCCTCCGGAAACAGGCTGGGATGGATGGCCACCGAAACGCAGGGCGAGGTCATTCGTTCCGGGAGCAAACGGGTGGCCGGCCTTCGCATCAAGCTCCAAGGCCAACTCCAAGGCCAACTCCAAGGCCAACTCCAGGGCCAGGCCCAGGCCAGACCGAGCATGATCCTAGCCCGATCGTCCGGCACTCCCACCGGGAGCCATCAACTCATGGACTGCTTCCGAGCCCGCTGCGGCCATCATATCCGCTGCGGCCAACATTCGACCCCCACCTTCTTCGCGGCCTTGCGCAAATCGGTATCCAGCGTGGCCAGCGGGATCTTGTTTCTCATCGCGAGCTCCAAATAGGCCGCGTCGTACTGCGTGAGAGAATGGGTGCGAGCCAAGGCGAAGGTCTCTGAAAACGCGCGTGCACCGGTCTCTCGGTCCACATCGATCGCGAGCGAACTCAAGATCCCCATGAAATGGGCGGAATCGGACGGCATGCAGCGCTTGCGGCGTTCACCCATCAGCAAAGTGTTGGTCACCTCCAAAGGCCAATGTGCGGCCACGATAGCCGATCCCGACTGATTGAGGTGATCCAGAATCTCATCGGTCAACGACGTCGCCTCTCCGTCGAAAAACCAAGCCATTGTCACCGAACAATCCAACACGAAGGCGCCTTTCATCGCCGGCCCTCTCCACGCCACTGGCGAAGTTCCTCAACCGAAGCGGACCGCATCGCCCGACCGGCCCGCATCCGGGCGATAGAATCAGCCGCCTCGGCGCGACCGGACCGATGGACCGGGGACAGACGCGCCATCTCCGTATCATGCCGCGTGATGATGAACTCCTCCCCCTGCCCCACCCGCTCGATGAGCTCGGACAACTTGCTCTTCGCCTCGGCCAAAGGCACCGAAATCACGCTGCTATTCATTGAAGCGAACCGTAAGACTAGTTCGAGACTAGTCTAATCTATTTTGGAAAGAATGGATTTCTTCCCAAGACTCCGGAGCCGTCCTCTGCTTCGATTTCGGGCGTTGAGCGCAAAACGGACCCAACCCGAACCCTCTCACCGCAGCCTTTCACGCCGTGACTGGATCACCGGCCTGATGGTCATCCCGACTTGGCTGTCGGGCTCTCGGATTCTGGCAGACGCACCCAAAAAAGCGTGGGTTCCGCATCCCGAACGGGTGGTTCGTGAAATTGAAGGCTGGACGGTCCGGATCGACACCCGACTGTGGTCTGAGCAACGCGCCGCCACCGAAAAAGCCTTGGAACTCCTGGCGGTCCAACTGCGTGAGATCATCCAGGTGGTTCCCGCGCCGGCCGTCCAACACCTGCTCAAGATCACCCTCTGGTTCACCCGCACCTATGCCGGCGAAGGCGGACGGGCCGAGTACCACCCGGGTGCCGGATGGTTGCGCGACAACGGCCGGGATCCCGCCATGGTCCACGGTGTCGAATTCACCGACATCCCGGACTTCGAATCCGAGACCCGGCGCATGCCCAACTTCACGCTGCATGAATTGGCCCACGCCTATCACGACCGCGTGCTGCCCGGTGGATTCTCCAACACCGAAATCGCCGCCGCCTACAAAGCCGCCAAGGCCAGCCAACGCTACGAGCGCGTTCAACGCAAAGATGCGGCCGGCAAAATCCACTGGGACCGCTCCTACGCCATGACCAACCCCATGGAGTACTTCGCCGAATGCACCGAGGCCTTCTTTTCCCGCAACGATTTCTACCCATTCAACCGCACCGAACTTCAACAGCACGATCCCGACGTGGACGCCCTGCTCGTCCGTTTATGGGGCCGTAAATCCTGATTTCATCAACCCATTCCCATGACCATCAAGCGCATCTTCGCCCATCAGGTCGACCTCCCGCTTCACGAGACCACCTACAAGTGGTCTGGCGGCAAATCGGTCACCGTGTTCGACAGCACCATCGTCGGTGTCGAGACCGACACCGGACTCATCGGCTACGGCGAGGTCTGTCCGCTCGGGCCCTTCTATTTGCCGGCCTACGCCGCCGGCGTGCGAGCGGGTCTGCTCGAATTGGGCCCCCTGCTCATCGGCGAAAACCCGCTGGAACTCGGCAAGCTCAACCACCGCATGGACGCCGCACTGAAGGGGCATCCGTACGTGAAGTCGGGCATCGATATCGCCTGCTGGGACATCTTGGGCAAGGCGACCGGCCTGCCCGTGTGCACCCTGCTTGGCGGCCGCTACGGCGATCGCGTGCGTCTCTACCGGGCCATTTCGCAGGAAGACCCGGAGACCATGGCTGCCAAGGTGGCCGGCTACCGGGCGGAGGGCTACACCCGCTTCCAGCTCAAGGTCGGTGGCGATCCGGATGTGGACATCGCCCGCATCCGTGCGGTGCGCGGCATCTTGAAGGGCGGCGAACGCCTGGTGGCCGACGCCAATACCGGTTGGACCCAGCATGAAGCCGTCCGCGTGGTGCGGGCCGTGCGTGACCTTGACGTGTACATCGAGCAACCGTGCCTGACCTACGAGGAATGCCTCGCGGTACGTCGCCAGACCGATCACCCGTTCGTGCTCGATGAAAACGTGGACAGCCTCGACCTGCTCTTGCGAGCCAAGGCCGACCTGGCCATGGACGTGGTGAATCTCAAGATCAGCAAGCTCGGCGGCCTCACCAAGACCAAGCAGGCTCGTGACTTGTGCGTCAGCATGGGCATCGCCATGACGCTCGAAGACAGTTGGGGCGGCGACATCACTACGGCCGCCATCGCCCATCTCGCGCACAGCACGCCCGAGGCCTACCGCTTCACCAGCACCGACTTCAACAGCTACGTCACCGTGAGCACCGCTGAAGGCGCACCACAACGGGTCGATGGCTACATGGAGGCCCCGAATCGCCCCGGCCTGGGCTTCACCCCGCGCATGGAGGTGCTGGGACCGCGCGTCGTGGACATCCACTGAGCCCCATCATTTCGCACCGATGAACCCCTCCCTGCCGAATTTTCAATCGCGCCCACTCCGGAGCCTGTCCCTTGGGCACGGAATCCTGCTCGCCGTCCTCCTCGCGCTGGGCACGACTCCGATCGTATCCACCATCGGCCGCGCCGCCGAGGCCGGCAGCACCAACGCCCCCAACCCGCTCCTCACTGTGGAGCGAATCTTCAAGGGCGGCGAATTCGGGGGCGAAGGGTTTGGCGGCCACTGGCTGGAGGACAGTTCGGGCTATGTCACCTGGGAGAAGCCCGCCAGCGGTGGTCCCGGTCAGGACTTGGTTCGGCATGACCCGGCCACCGACAAACGCGACGTGCTGCTCGCCGCCTCCGAATTGATCCCGGCCGGCAAGACCCAACCGTTGTCGGTGGACGACTACGCCTGGTCGACCGATCGCTCCAAGGTGCTCATTTACACCAACAGCAAAAAGGTGTGGCGCACCCACGCCCGCGGTGATTATTGGGTGCTCGATCGCACCAGCCACGAGCTCTTCCAAATTGGCGGCCATGCCCCGGACTCGAGCCTGATGTTCGCCAAGTTCTCGCCCGACGGCACCCACGTGGCCTACGTCCGCGACCGCAATCTGTACTCCCAAGATCTGCGCTCCCGCAAGGTCACCACCCTCACCGACACGCCGAACGAGCACCTCATTCACGGAGCGTTCGACTGGGTTTACGAGGAGGAGTTCTCCATGCAAGACGGCTTCCGCTGGAGCCCCGACAGCAAATCCATTGCCTTCTGGCAGTTGGACACGGAGGGCGTCCGCGAAGTTTCCTTGGTCAACAACACCGACAGCCTGTACCCGCAGGTTCAGCGCATTCCCTATCCCAAGACGGGCGAACTCAACTCCGCCTGCCGCATCGGCGTGGTGGATGCCGCCGGTGGCGACATCCGCTGGGTGAAAACCCCGGGCGACCCGCGTGAACATTATATCCACGACCTCCAGTGGATCCCTCGCACCCGGCGCCTGCTGCTCCAGCAATTGAACCGCCTGCAGAACACCAACCGCGTGTTCGTGGCCGAGTCCGCCACGGGCGAAGTCACCCCGCTGCTGGTCGACTCCGACAAAGCCTGGGTCGAGGCCCACAACGACCTCACCTGGCACAGCGACGGCCGCCGCTTCCTGTTCTGGAGTGAACGGGACCAGTGGCAGCACCTCTACTGGGCCGGTCTGAAGAAGGGCAAACTCAAGCCCGCCACGCGCGGCGCCTTCGATGTGACGGAACTGGTCCGGGTGCTCGAGGCTCGCCAGGAGCTCTACTTCATGGCCTCCCCGGACAACCCGACCCAGCGGTACCTTTACCGCAGTTCCTTTCGTGGCGGCAGCCCTCAACGCCTTACGCCCACCAATGCTCCGGGCACCCACAAGTACGTGGCCTCACCCGATGGCCGGTGGGCCTTCCACACGGTGTCGTCGTTCACGGTGCCGCCGAAGACTGAGCTCATTTCGCTGCCCGACCACAAGACGGTTCGGGTGCTGGCCGACAACCAGAAGATCCGCGAGAAGCTGGCCACCTTGAAAGTTCCCACCACGGAGTTCTTCCGGGTTCCGGTGGGTGACGGCCTTGAAATCGACGGCTGGTGCGTGCTGCCGCCGGAGTTCGACCGCACGAAGAAACACCCCCTCCTCGTGCATGTTTACGGCGAACCAGCCGGACAAACCGTGAAGGACCAATGGGGCGGAGCCAGCCAACTCTGGCACTGGATGCTCGCCCAGCAGGGCTATGTGGTGATGAGTTTCGACAACCGCGGCACGGCCACGCCGCGGGGCCACGACTGGCGCAAATCCATCTATCGCCAGGTGGGCATTCTCGCCTCGCAAGATCAGGCGGCCGCCCTCAAGCACGTGCTGGCCGCGCGTCCGTACCTCGACCCCCAGCGCGTCGGCATTTGGGGTTGGAGCGGCGGCGGGTCCATGACGCTCAACGCCCTGCTCCGCCATCCCGACCTCTACACGGCGGGCATCTCCATCGCGTCGGTCCCCAACATGCGCCTGTACGACACCATTTACCAAGAGCGCTACATGGGCCTGCCCTCCGACAACGCCGAAGGCTATCGGCAAGGCTCGCCGCTGACCTTAGCCGACCGCCTGCAAGGCAAGCTGCTGCTCATCCACGGCACTGGCGACGACAACTGCCACTACCAGGGAGCCGAAGCGCTCGTGAACGCCTTCATCACCCACGGCAAGCAGTTCCGCATGATGTCGTACCCCAACCGCTCCCACTCCATCAGCGAAGGCCTCAACACCAGCGTCCACCTCCGCCAACTGATGACCGACTTCCT
>JACCDP010740990.1_pt1 | contig 16071 bp, 10 predicted proteins | sample 7445841 | NCBI WGS metagenome assembly JACCDP01 (sample SAMN15323441, study PRJNA562643) | freshwater metagenome | isolation source: river surface water | place: USA:Blue River Watershed | collected 2017-08-17 | reverse complement strand
TGGCGTGCGTCTCCCGGTCGCACGGCACGACCGCGAGGCGGCCGCGCGTGTCGATGGCTCCGTCGGTGGTATGGTAGGTGTCGATGAGCTGGCAGAGCATGTCCAGGCCGTCTTCCGGCTTGCGCACGACGTGGACGGTCGACGCGAAATCCTTCCACGGAGTGCCGACGCCCTTCGTCCAGACCTCTTCCTTCGGTCGGCCCCATTCGTTGAACTTGTCCGCGTCGGTCTTCTCGTCGGCGGCGATCAGCACGTTGATCTTGGCCGTAGTGAGGCGGTTCTGCAGGGCCGTCTCCAGCAGCGGCTGCGGGTCGATCACGCAGGCCAGCCAGACGGTGTCGATGCCTGCCGGCAGGGAGGGGGCCATGGCGACCTTCAAGCGATGCAGGTTGTGGTCCGCGAAGCCATTGCTGCCGAGTTGCTTCAGGTAGAGCTTCTCGAGGGTGGCGAGCGCCTTCCAGCGCTTGACGCGGCTCAGGCTGCCATCGCCCTTGGGCGAGGTGCGGATGATTTCGGCGACTTCATCGAAGCTTAGCCCCGAGGCGGCGGCGTTCAGTTCGTCGCGCAGCTTCATCAGGTCCTGGCCGAAGGCGATGGCGCCCTCTGACTCGAAGGGCCCCTTTTGCTTGGCCGTGAAGAGCGCGGCGAATTCTTCGCCGCTTCGGTCGATCTGGCGGGTCAGGACTTCCACCCAGGCGAGCAGTATCGCTTCCTTGCTCGCCGGTTCGTCGTCCATGTCCTGGTCGGGATCGTCGGTCGGCTCCGGCTTCTGCGACAGGAAGTGGTGCGGCGTGGTGATGCGCGGCATCATCAGCGCGCCTGCTTGCTTGGCGAAGGCCTCTTGGATGAGGCGGCCGGAGAAAGCCGAAGGCGCGATGATCAGATGGTTGCCTAGGTCGCGCAGTCCGTCCTTGGCGGGATGGGAACCTAGGATCGTCGAGGCGACGACCTCGGCCAACGGAGTTTCCCAGCCGATGAATGTGCGTGACGGAATGGCGGACTGATTCGACATGGCGAATGATTGGGGTAAGGCACTGTTCTACCCAGGGATGGCGCCGGCGCAACCTTGGCAAGAGGGTGAGGGCAGATTATTATCGGTTGATTGTGCTGCGATAGGGCAGGTCGGGCCTGACATGACATGCTCGGACGAGGCCAAACATTGTCTTTCGGGTGTTTTGCTCCGTGTCTTGATGTGTTTCGGTTAGGTTGACCTATCGCTAGAGCAGTTCATATTAATCTTATGAAAAGGCATAACGTACTCGGTATGGCGGTTGGCTGCTATCTGGCAGCATTCAAGAAGGACGAGAGAGGGCCGCTCCTCCTTGGGTTTGGCCATGAGAATGAGGTTAAGGCCAAGGCGGCTGAGGTTCTTGGTGTTGCGCCCGAGTCGGTGAAGAACTGGATGCAGGAATTCATCCCCTATTGGTCTAAGTCAGCTCGTCGAGAGGCTTTCCCTGGCTGGTTGCCTAGCGATCTGACAGGCAGGCCTAGGGAGGTCGGGCAGACGCGCGAATCACGCGATAGGATGTTCGCTGATTTCGAGATGATGCCTGAACACGAACTCGTAGAGATGTGCAAAGCTATTTTGGACATGTCTACCGACCCGAAGTTCGACCGGGTATTCTTTGATCGTCTAGCTGAGCCTTATCTTGATAAGTCCGAGAAGCAGACGGTTTTCAGCAGCGTTGAGGTAGCTGAAAGGGCGGCCGCGAATGAACTCCCCGCTGTTGCCAAGAAGCCTGCAGGTAACGCTAAGCCGGAAAAGAGGAGAGCGGGGGCGGCAGGCTTTGTCTTTGCTCGGGACCTTGAGGTCGTCAGCTGGGCTCTTCAGCGCGCAAACGGCTACTGCGAATTGTGCGCCAACCCCGGTCCATTCCCTACTTCAGCAGGTGGTCGATTCCTTGAGGTCCACCACGTCACCCCACTTTACCAGGGCGGGCCGGATACCGTTGATAACGTCGCAGCGGTTTGCCCCAACTGCCATCGCGCCTGCCATCTTGCCCCGAATAGGGCGGAGTTAGGTCAGTTGCTAAAATCCCGCGTTGTTTAATAACGTTACGACTTATTCTTAATAGGTTGCTGGGCCCTAGCGGACAACAGTTAAGACGATAATAATGAGTACAGGATGGCGCTGCTTATTCCGATTATGAGTATAATGTTATAAATATTGCAGTGATTTTTTATCCCGTTATCAATGTCACATGGCAACTGATTCAAAAAAGCCCATAGAGGTGCCTTTCGGTGAGATTCCATCATGTAGCTTGCATGTCGATGCGGTTCTGAAAGGTGGACATGGCATCGGCAAGGGTTTCGAACCCCTAAATAAGATATTGCCCGGGATAGGCAATGAGGGTGGTTTTAGACCTATTTGGACGAAAGATAAGACCCGTGTCATTGCGTGTATCCTGGTAACTTCCGGCAGGGACCTTGATTGGCCTGACTATTTGGATGAGACCAGTGGGGTTCTCACTTACTATGGTGATAATCGTAAGGCAGGCTCGGCGGATTTCAGGAAGACACGTAAGCGTGGCAATGAGATCTTGGAGTCAGTTTACGAATGGCAGCAGTCGCACGATGTGGAGATCCGCAGGAAGATTCCTCCGTTACTGGTGTTTCAGAAGTCAGACAACGGACACGACTACCAATTCAAAGGACTGGCCGTTCCCTCTGTTAATGGCCTTGGTCATTCTGAGTGTCTGACCGCAGTCTGGAAGATAGATGAAGCGCGGCAAAGGTTCCTGAACTATCGAGCACGGATGACTATTCTTAATTTAAGCACTGTTTCACGTGCCTGGCTTAATGAGATGCTTATCGAGCAGCACTCGCTTTGCCGCTCAACTCCGCCTGAGTGGAGAGCTTATGTTCAAGAAGGCTTATTTTCCCCGCTTGAAGGAAGTCGGTCCAAGCTTTTCAGGAGCAGCGTTGAGCAGATTCCTGACCCGAAGAAGAATCCAGATGAGTACATAGTGTTGAAATCTCTCTATGATATCCTTCATGCTAAGGGTAAGCATGGAGATCGCATATTTGAGTACTGTGCGATACAGCTTTGTCGATGGTGTGACCCTAACATCAAGAAGCTTGAGATAACTCGCACTACCCGAGATGGTGGTAGAGATGGTATCGGCCACTACAAGATTGGTAACGAGCGCTCGAGTCACTGCTTCGTTGACGTCGAATTTTATCTGGAGGCTAAGAAATATGACCCTTGGGGTGGCGGGGTCGGTGTCGGGGAGACTTCGAGATTGATTTCCCGGATTAAGAATCGGCAATTTGGGTTTCTGATTACAACTGGCTTTGTCTCCAAGCAGGCATACGACGAGATCATCGATGACCGTCATCCTGTTGTCATTATGTCTGGGAGGGACGTTGCCCGTTTGCTCATTGAGCACGATATCAAAACTAGAGAAGCGGTCGTTGGTTGGATTGATGCTCTTTCTGCCGCAGCTGACTGTGGCGTTAACAGGTAGATTATTCTTAGAATTCCGAATTTGTCTTAAAAGCAAAACGATTAATTCATCGTTTATTTAAGGGTTTATCGGTGTTTTTGCATGACAACTTCCGTCGCCTTTAAAACCAATGAGCGTGCTCAAATAAGCAGTGCCGGTTTTCACCACGGCATATACTAGTAGATCAAGGTAATCAATTCCGCACGGACAATTGCTTCCGATGGTACGTAAGTCTTGATTTGTGCTTGGGGGGTCTTGCCCTCGATGTGACTCTTAACCTGTCTTCCGAGTTCGAAAGCTAGCCGAGGTGGAATCGCATTTCCGATCTGCTTGTGCATGGATCTCACATGGCGTCCCTTGAACTCGTACCAGTCAGGGAAGCTCTGGATTCTGGCGCAATCTCGGACGCTCATTACCATGTTAGAGCAAGGGTTCCAGATGCATGAATTCTCGGGCGTGAAAGATGCGGTCATCGTCCCGCAGATCTCGTTCTTGCTGAACTTCCGGTAGAACTTCGGGGCATGGTACCGCTTCATCTGTCTTCTGATCTTCTTGAAGCGCGCAGGCAGCTTGTTGGCCGGGATGTCTTTCCAGGATCCTCCGACTGGGACCATGCTGAGTACACGTTGAGTTTGCGGGCTGAGGGTAACTCTGTCGCCAGAATTGGGCGCGTGATGGTTTGGTGCTCCAAGCACATGCTTGATTTCCAGTTGGTCGCGGGGTTTTTCTTTGGGGAAGATGAAGTGAGTTTTCATCCTTGTTCCGACGATGATAAGTCGGAGGCGTCGCTGGCCTACGCGATGATCTGAAGCGTCCAGCAACTTGAAGGACGTCAGGTATCCTAGTTTCTTGAGGTGATTCATGATGATCTGGATCACCGGTTTACCTGCGTGCGTGGAGGTCGTGATGCCGCGAACGTTCTCAAGCATAACTACCTTGGGCTTATACTTTTTTACGATCTCCATCACCCTTATGTAGAGTTTTCCTCTCGGATCAGATGTGCCTTTGCGGGATCCTGCATTCGAGAAAGGCTGGCACGGAAATCCTGCAGTTAGCAGGTCGATGGAGCCTTTCAGTCTCGGTAGTTTGATTTTGGTTATGTCACCGCAGGTAGCATGCAGCTGAGCTTCGGGATTATTGTGCAAGTAGGTGTCAACGGCGTCTTGTTCGATGTCGTTGCTGAAAACTGTTTTGAATCCTGCGTACTCCAGGCCGATATCGGTACCTCCGGCCCCTGAGAATAAGCTGATGTGCTGGTAGCGCCGTGGCGGCTTCTTGCCTTTTTTGAATGGGGACCAAGGCAGGCTACTCCGGATGGCTTTCTTGCTCGGCATTAGTTGTTGGGCCAATGCAAATCGATTTATGGTGATTTAACAAACGCGAAAGTATGCGGCGTGACTTGAAAGGCCCTCGGCGCTTTCCCCCCCGGTGGCGTAGGCAGGTAATCTTGGAGCGTGCTGTTATTCTGCTGCTTCTCTTTAATGTGGGCTTTGATGGCTTTACCCAGTTCGAAGGCGAGCCTGGGGGGGATGGCGTTGCCGATCTGCTTGTACTTGCTGCGGACGGTCGTTCCGTGAAATTCGTACCAGTCAGGGAAGCTTTGGATACGAGCGCATTCCCTGACGGTGAAGACGCGGGAAGCAACGGGATTCCAGATGCAAGAGTTCTCGGGAGTGAACGAAGCCGTCACTGTTCCGCTTATGTCGTTAGGTGAGAATTTCCGGTAAAACTTCGGGGAGTGATACCGATTCATGTTCATGAAGATCTTCTTGAACCTTTCGGGCAAGGAGTCCGGATCTTCCTTCGCAACGCTCTTCCATGAGCCGCCAACGGGTATCTTATCTAGCATCTTCTCCGCTTGCGGTGTCAGCCGGATTTTCTCTTCGATGTTTTTGGCGTCCGGGTGCAAGGGGTAAGTCATGATTGCCCCGAGGTGTAATTGACTTTTATCTGTGATCGCCGGCGGGAAGCAAAATCTGCCTTCTTTGCTTGCCGCGATAAAAAGACGAAGCCTCCTTTGCGGGACTCCGTAGTCGGATGCGTCGATGAGTTTGAAGGTAACGTTGTAACCAAGTTGGGTGAGCTCATTCATGATCACGTCAACGACTCGCTTTCCTTCATGCTGGGAGGTTGTGATCCCTCGTACGTTTTCGAGGAGGATGAAAGCGGGATTAAGCATCCGCACGGTGCTGATGACCGTCTGGTAGAGGCGTCCTTTGTCTTCTGACGTGCCCTTGCGTGAGCCGGCGTTAGAAAACGGCTGGCACGGGAAGCCCCCTGTCAGCAGGGAGACCCCTTCGCCTGTCGTTATGGTTTGGTAGATCGTGGTGATGTCTCCTTCTTTAAATATATTATTATCAGGATCGAGGTTCCTGCGGAAAGTCAGGGCGGCATTTTTGTCGATATCATTGGCGAAAACCGTCCTGAATCCTGCCTGATGCAGTCCGAGATCCGTTCCGCCAGCCCCTGAGAATAGGCTCACATGCGTGGGGGCGCCTTCCTCGAAGAGGGTGGGGGACTTCGTGAAAATACTCCACGGGGGATGGCTGATATCGGATGACATCGAATCCGATGCTTGCATGTAGTGCCGGCATGGCAAGGATTCCTGAGTGGCATCTGTGCGCGGAAGACTCCCTGACGTTCTGGTGAAAGACGCTTTGCATTCCCTTGCGAAGCGCAGGCCTGTTGCCGGCAATAACAAGGAGGAGACCTCCGCCGTCCTCTACTTTTTTTCCCTTGCGGCTGCTGCACGAGAAATTGAGGCGGATTTCACCACGGGACTTGATTTAGGTTCCAGGAGTAATCCGGAAGGGAGAGGCCATTTCCTTCGGCACTTCCGAATATTTCATCAGGTTGGCAAGTCTCAGTGCTTCATCTCCGAATTGGGTGATGTTCATGGAAGCGACAAGAGTTCTGATCAGGTTGCCCGTGCTAATTTCCTATCAACCTTCCTCGAGCGGGCCGCCAAGGTGGGACCTTCGGGGCTCGATTACCCGTCTAGGCCTAAGGATGCTTTCCTCATAAAAGGCGGGGTGCAGGTATCGGATTCTCGTTTTGGCGTTCGCGTGTTGCCACAATGGAAGGGCGCCCTGGTGAAGATTCTTTCCTTCAGGCAAACGACAACCCCCTGGCACAGCCTGGCGATCGTCCTTTTCAGGAAATATGAATTCGAATCCGGCGTCGAGTTGACGGACCTGCTCATCGCTAGGACCGGTAAACTGTTCGTCTCCCCGGTGGCTGAGGTCTTCCAGGATATGCTTCGGGCTGAGCGTGGCAGGTTTAAGTCACAGAACATCAAACTGGCCGGCGGATCGGATGACCCCTTGGCCGGATGCGCACCATCGGAGGAGGGTGGTGGAGATCTCTGGGAGGCAAGGCGACGTATTGGCATCCTAGAAGCATTCATCAGGCAGAAAGGGTTTGACCTACCTTCGTAGGGCGGGAGTATATTTGTATTATGACGACACAATCTACGTGGCCTTCTATTGTTCTCGCTACCCCTGCTCCGCGTTTAGAAGTTATCAGCGTATCACGTGTGGCAACACCGGTCTGGAGCGGAAAGGTCAAGGTTTCTGACATCAAGGGTTGGACTGATAATCCAAGAATCCGTGTGTTGAAGGCCCAATTCTTAAATAATTTCGGCAGAGAGCCTAATCAGGATGACATTTATGAGCTATTAAAGGGCGATGAAGAGTCGAAACTGGCGGTACTTAAGGATGACATTTTAAATAATGGGGTACGTCATCCGGTGTGGCTGAGTAAGGATGGTAAGTTGCTTGACGGTAACAGAAGGTTTTTCGCAGTACGCTTTGCGTTGGAATGCCTACCTGAATCTGATCCTCGCCGAGCGACGATAGGCACGGTGCCGGCATACGTTTTGACCGAGGCGTCAACGGCAGACGACGAATGGCGCGTTGTTGTACAGATGAACTTCTCAGATGACTTCAAGCAGCCTTGGCCGGATCTTGTTAAGGCTATGGCAGTGTATGAGGACCATCAAAAGGGTTTAGGTGAGCCCGCTTTAAAGGCTAAATACGATTGGAATGTTTCAAAGATTAGGAGCGCAATCAGAACGTATGGTATCATCGAAGAGTTCCTTGATTTTGCGACCGAAGAGGCGAACCCTGAAGACCCTATGGCAGGAGGTCTCGGTAAAACTGAGAACCAAGCAAATGATATCGCGAACAAGCATTATCAGAAATTTAACGAAGCCCAGAAATCTTTCCGCGAAGCGCTTGATACGGATTTCGATTTCAAGCGCCTCTTCTTTCGCCTTCTGGCCGGAAACAAATTCCAGAGTTGGGCAGAGGTGAGGACTGCGCATTCGGCTTACCAGGATCCTGTAATTCGCCCTATTCTTCTTTCCCCTGATCCTGAGGCGGCTGACAAGGCCCGTATCATGGTCGAGGCAAAGAAGAAAGGGGTTTCCGTTGCCGCGACAAATGAACAGCGGATCAAGGATTTCGTCACTTTTTTGAACAAGCTTAAAATGGAAGAGATTCGTAAATTGCCTTCTGGTGCTTTTACGGAATTATTTGTCGCATTGCGTGAATTGAACACGGTAGTTGGCTCCGCTGCGGCTGCTGTTGAGAAGTCAGAGCAGTGAGTAGTTGGGGGCAATCAGTTGAGCTTAGCGGTGCAAGCGCATCCAAGCTTAAGAGTGAGTTATTAAAGAGAGGTGTGCTGCCTTTGAATTTGAGCCTTAGGCGGGTAGGGCCTGGAAGGATGAGCATATCTGTCAGGCCTAATGACGAGATGATATTGCGTGAGGCCTTAACTGCAACTGGTGGGCCGACGAGTGCAACATCACCCGAGAGTCAACTTCTCTCCGAGAGATGGCGTGAGCATCGGCTTGCTTGGCATAGTGCGGAGGAATCCTACCTAAACGGAGATATTTCACGAATTACTGAGGACTGGGCCAAGGTTTTGGATCCTGCTCAGTGTACTGCGGTGAATGCTATGTTGGAACCCGGCTTACTAGGCTTTTGTCTATTTGATGAACAAGGAACGGGAAAAACCTTCATGGGCCTTGGGCTCATTCACCACTTGTTCACCACAGGTCGAGCAAATCAACTTCTGGTTCTTTGCCCCGCATCGATGACTGGCGAGTGGGTCGGGCGGCTGGGATCGGTCGAGGCCTTGACACCTAAGATACGTGGCCTTGTTTCCCTGCACGAGTCAGGACAAAACATTCTTAACACTTGCAGCCGTTCCGTTGGCATCGTCACGAACTACCATCAGGCTTCGGCGAATGCCCAGGTGCTCGCGACCTGGGCACGTCGTGCCTTGTCTAACGTAGACGAGGCGAAGACGTTGCTTATCATCGACGAATCCTTCGTAGTAAAAAACGAGGACGCGCAGATGTCGCAGGCCGTCATGGCCATCCGCGAGCATTGTAGTTTCGGTCTGGTGCTTTGCGGTACGCCGGCGCCGAACCGGCCGGATGATATCGTTCACCAGTTTAACATCGCAGACCTTGGGGCGACTCTCGGCCTTTATCGTCCTACCGACGATCTTCACCGCAATCTTGAAGAAATCTCTGCACGGATCGATGAGAATGGCGCCTTCCTGCGTAGGCTTAAAAAGGATGTTTTAACTGATCTTCCTGCCAAAAGCTTTGTATTTCATAAGCTTGGGATGACTCAATTACATCGTGCGGAATATGATAAGACCAAGCGGTCATATAGGGCAGATTTGCTTGGTTTAGGAAGTGGTTCCCTTGGATCAAGCTTTCGAAGTTTCCTCAATAGACGAATGGAGCTTATTAGGCTTTGTGCATTTCCTGACACAAATCTCATTCCTTCTGAATTAAATTCTAAATTCTCTGCACTACAGGGTCTGCTGAACAAGGTTTGTGTTCAGGGCGGAGGAAAGCTAATTATATGGAGTAGCTACGTGGATAGTCTGGACGAGATTGAACGCCTTACGCGTGCCATGGGGCTTGCTATAGGTCGTATCGATGGTTCGGTTTCGCCGCAGGTGAGGACTGATATCGTTAAGTCGTTTCAGGAGACATCCACACCTCAAGTAATTGTTGCCAATCCCTCGGCGGCCGGCGCAGGCCTAACGCTTCATGCAGCATCCCATGCGGTTTATATGAGCTATCCTTCGCAGGCCGCACATTTCCTTCAATCCATCGATCGTATCCACAGGCGAGGTCAGCGTGCGAATGAGACTATTTTCCACTTTCTCGTTTTCGAAAAAACCATTGAGGAAAAGGAGCTTACTCGTCTATTTCGAAAAGAATCAACACAGGCAGATCTGCTCGGGGATGTATTCTCTCTTCCTAGAACTGTGAGCGATTTCATCGCGGAGATTGATGATTAATTTTGTAGAATATCTAGGACGAGAGCTGAATTTTCGTAGAGGTATTGAGCTTAGGGTAGACTCGATGCCTCCTATGATGATTCAGGAGCTTGATGCAAGACGTAAGGTGGGCATTTGGTGGCTTCAGCCAGATGACGAATATACCTTCAAGGTGATCGGTAGGAGCGTAATAGGTTCATACCACTTAAGCCATGGTTCTGATCGCCGCGAATCGGCCTTCATGGATCCAGACCTTTCCGAGAGCTATTCCTGCCTCGGTTCATTGGGAAGGCGTGCAATCGTAAAAGTTCCTGGCTTAGTTTTAGCAGGACAAAACTTCCATTTGATTGATCATGTAACTCATTCGCTCATCTCATGTGCCGTCAGGGATAGCACAAAGATCACATTATCGAAAACCAAAGGCTATATTCCTGGACGCGAGACTCTGCAGCCTGACGAAAAAATCGCCTCAGTTACTCGCTCATTGTTTTTAAGAGAATTTGAGCTTAACGTGAATGAAGCGTATTTGTCTCGAAGGCAGGATACGCATAATCACGTTTCTGCTTCAGGTATTTCTGTTATCGAACGGCTCATAAGTGAATTCGGAGTTGAGCCCTCAGTTGCCTATGATGCTGTCTTAAGTTTTGACCCGATTTGTAGGGATTTCACAAAGCAAGAAGGAAGGACAGATCCGCCAGTCCATGGGGACCGAAAATTAATTCAAAGCATTCTGATCGACGAGGAGCGCATTTTGCCTGAGCCCTACGTTGAGCTTACCGACGATGCGTTGGCCGCTAGGACGTATTCAGATCCTTTGAGCTTTCATGAGGGCATGGCCGCTACCCAGCGAGCAGAGGATGTTCATCAGGCTATGCTTAGATCGATCAACCAGTGCCTTCGGGAGAGGGGAGGGTATCGCATTCTTTACAATAAATTTGCCGACCTGGCTTTGAGCACGGTCGCTAATGATACTCCGTGTCATATCATCGAAATCAAATCGATAACGCCCGCGAACCTCGAAAGCCAGATTTCTAAGGGACTTATCCAGCTTTCGAGGCTGCAGTTCATGCACCGTGGGTCGGATGTCCAATTCCACTTGGTTGCCGAAGGCATCGCCGTGCCTCCTCCCCAGTACCTTAAATCCCTGTCGGATCGTCTAGGAATTTCGCTGCATCGGTTCGATCAGGGTCTCCATGGTCAGAATGCTTGCAAAACGCTTTACGCTAAAATATACGATTCTAATGGAAGCCCCTAAGATTGACGCAAAGGTAAGCAGTCTCCGTGAAATCCTTACGGAATTATCTGATATCGATGTGCCTTGGTATCAGCGCACTTATAAGTGGGAAAATTCCCAAGTAGACGACATTTTCCACGATGTAGTTTTCTATGCTTGGGATGCCGGTCGCAGTGGGGCATTCTTGGGTTCAATTGTTTTCGCCCCGGGCGAAAAAGATGGTGCGTGGGAAATCATCGATGGCCAGCAGCGTGTTACTACTTTGACGGTCCTTCTATCAGTTTTGGCTCACTCTCTTATGGATAATGCACCCACTTCACCAAAGATCGGTGAGGTGTTCATGCTCCTTCACCGGAAGGACGGTACGCCAAGGCTTCAACCCAAGGAATTGGATCTGGTGATCTACACAGAAATCGTCGCTAAGTATCGCAAGGGTGTTTTGCAGAAATATGAGCAAGGAGACAAGGACGCAGCTGCTTTTCTCGAGCAGAGTATTCTCTTTAAGGCTTATGAGCGAGTTCAGGAAATGGTCGATGGCGCGGTTTCCGCTGCTTGTCGTGAGCGCGGCATCGAACGTCAGCAAGCAACAGAACAACTGATCTACTCCCTGCTCGATGCGGTTCGCCTGGTGCGGATTCTTGCTCCTGATAACTCTGACGGAATCAAGATCTTTGAATCCTTGAATGCTTCCGGTATGCCCCTTGAGGAGGACGAACTCATCAAGAGCACTTTCTACATGCACGCAAAAGTGGATGGTTACTCCAAGGGTCGTGTTCAAGAGCTGTGGGAGGGTACGAGGGGGAGTATTTCCAGCATGCTTACGACAAGTGCCAAGCGTTCTCGGTTCTTGCGTAGTTACTGGCTAAGCAACCACCGTTTCGTGCGTAAAGACGGACTTTTTGACGCCTTTAATCAATGGATAATCGGTTGCGTAAATCAGGCCGGAGCTTCCAACGCGTTCAAGGATAACTGCGCCCACATCGAGCGCAGTCTGCATGCCTACTCTAACATGGAAAAGGCTGCGCCTGGTTACGAGTTCATGAAGGTGCAGAACTACATGGGGGCTACCATGTTCAGGACGGTCTTGCTCGCGGTATATGATCTCATGTACGATGGGGCGGAAGTACAAAGGATCGAGTCCATCAAGCGGGTGGGGTACGTCCTTGAGTCCGTTTTGGTTCGCATGTCCGTTGCCGGTCAAACAACTAACGTGCTCGAGAAGTCTTTATCGGATCTTGCGATCAAGATTCGCGCGGGCGAGCTAGGCATGGGGCCTGATATGCTTGAGGAGAAAGTCCGGAGTTTCTTCCAGCAGCAGCACCTTGGCATTCCTACCGACAGCCTCTTTGCCTCTGCTTTTGTCAGTTCTTCTCTCGAAGGCGGGAAGTCTCGCAAATGGTTGCCGATTTTCTATCGGCTCAACAGGGCCTTGAAGTATCCGAATTCGATATCTGCCATGTTCAAGGATAATCCGGATTTTGCAGATTGGACTATCTGCAGTGTTCGTGCCCCTTTAGAGGTCCCTTCGGCTAGTCATTGTAAGGATCTTGGTTTCAAGGGCATCAACGATTACCTCGCTTCGCTCAATAGCCCAGGTAATTTCGTAGTTGAGACCCCGAAGGGTGAGGAACTGCCTTTAAATATGAAATTCTCGCAACATTGTGCGGACGCCGACGGGATCTCTGATCGTAACGATAAGCTCGCCGAGATTGCCGTAAAAGTCTGGCCGATATGGTGAGTGTCGCTTGCTCTTGAAATTAGGGTTATTGATTCCAGGCTGAATACGACTTTAGGACGTGCCTTAGGAGGGGCCGAACACGGGGGCAGGCCGTTACTGTTCAGGTACTCATACAAAACCCGTCGATAATCTGAGCATTTGGTATCAGGGAGGTTTTAGTAACTGGCTTCACCTTTGGCCTGGCCCGTCCGGGATAGGCTATGGCCTTAATGCGGACCTTGCCCATAGGGTGTGGGGTCGAAACATCCGCTCTAGTTCTAAGGTCTTTGTTCGGACTTCCCGGCCTACGATCCTGCCCTCTCAGAGGCGGTATAGGCATCGCCGGACTGATTACCTGAGGGTGACGGCCAGGCAGACTGGCATAGAGATAAGCAAGTGGCAGGCCCAAGATGGATACGCTACCCCTAACTCGGACAATCTTTCACTCCCTTGCAGGGGGGTAATTTAGCAAAATGTCTAAGTAAGTTAGGCTTTAATTTAACACTGAAGGACGCTTATGCGCTTGGGGGGTTCTAGTCGGTCGCTATAGATACCTGTAACATAAAATCATGTCTTCTACCCATGTTGAGCAAGCCGGAGAGTCAGGCCAAGTAATTGATAACATCCTCGAATCAATCCCACGTGGATATCGTCAAGTGTGGGATAGGATGACCCAAGCTCAGCGCGCCGAAGCATGCGATTCCATATTCATCAATTTGGATTACGACAAGAAGCAGGCGCAAAGATCGGTCTTGGTCGAAATCTCCAAGCATAGGGGCTGGAGGAGTGGTATGCAGTTCAAGGAAATAGCCAGAAACCTAAGTGCATCCGACAAAGGCCAGGCCTGCTTCGAAGTGGCTACGGCTCATCAAATGAGCGACAGTTTCTACTCGAAGGCCATATGCGAGTGGTTGCTGGTCAAGCATCTTCCTGCGATCGGCCTCTATCTGGATAAGGCGGGGATTCCTAATCAGGCAGGCTTGATGAATAGCATCAAGGGTTCAATCGAGGAGGAGAAGCTGGTGAACCTCCTCATCGCGCATCGGGATCAACCCGCAGATTTCTCACCCGCTTATCTCGCGTATCTCATGGCCGAGAGCCGTGCCAAGAAGAACAAACTGTGGTTGAACGCTGAAAAGGCACTGGCGACGGTTTGGGGTAAGCCAGCAGAAAAGCCCGCGGTGCCCGTGCATCCTGTTTCTAAGGCTGAGCCTGCCGTACCCGAGCCGCTTACATTCCCAAAGAGCACGCTTTCGATGTACGAGCGTGCCCTCATCAGGACATTGGTTGATGGTGCCATCAGCCGTACGTCGAACCTGAAGGCGGAAGAGGCTGAACAGATGGTACGGCAACTCATCGACGCAGCACCTCGGCAGATCAGTCACTGTTTCTTGCTAGGCTTTGCCCAGGCCCTGCATGGCCGCGCCATCGCGATGATTGAAAATGGGTCGACTGTCGGCCGTGTCCGGTGGCATCTCGCCGGCTATGTGCTCGGACGTGCTCGAGACGGGAAGCACAAAGAGACCTACGATGCGCTCATGACGACAGAGGCTCATCTAGACAGATTGCTCGAAGACGAAAGAGTCCCTCATCCGGAGCTTATCGAGTGCGGCGTAGTTTTGGCGAAGATGTTCGCCGCGGCCGAGGATCATGCAAGGTTGGCCAAGCTTTGTGGCATGCTCCGCGCGACGCAGTTGGCCCTCGCGACGTTTGTCATCGTGGGAGCGGCACTGGAACTTGCGTCTAAGCTGACATCCGATGAGAAATACGATGCTGCGGTCGAGCTCATCGCCGCAGCGATTTCTGCGATAGATAGCATCGAGGGAGGAACCTCGGACGACGAAGTCAAAGCATACTACCGCGACATGGCGGATTATCAAAGGGCGGCGGCCATGCTCGGCATGAAGAAGTTTAAAGATGCGCAAGCCATCTACACTAGGTTCATAAACGAACCTGATTCAGGCCACCGGATGGGCGCACGGGTCTGGATGTCGCTGTCGAAGGCCGGGGTCTCGCGCATCGAGGAAATCTTCCCTCAGGGAACTAAGGATAAGTTTGCTGAGGTCATGCGTAAACTGGAGATCGTTTCCAAGGAAGTCGCTAGTGTCGGCGTTTCGAGGCATCGTTTGGCTCAAATCTGCAACGGCCTATGGTTGCAACATTCGGGCAAGCACGCTGATGCCATCAAGGCATTCGACCTCGCCTTGGCCGGCATGCCAGCGGATTCATCCTATCGCCGTCGCAAAATCCAACAGTGGACCAGCCTTTGCCGAGCCGTGTCCTTGGTCCATGAGCTGAACGACGACTATCGACATGACATCAAGGCAGCGCTGCGCGAGGCGAAGGAGGCTGGGTTGAAGCCGGCTAGCTGGTATCTGTTGGATATCGCCTCTCCGCTTGGGGTCTTCAATGACTACGAATTGGTCGACCTACTTGGCGATCTGCTCCCGGAAGGCGATTTGCCGAGCTTCAACAGAACCCAATGGTCTTCGGGCGCCGTGGAGTCGGACCCACGATTGCAGGTTACCTACCTTGCTTGGTTGGAGTCATCGAGTGAGCCGACGCAGACTAAGTGGGATCAGGCGGCGGTGTTGCTTGGAGCCGGATGGAAGAACGGTGGCGCAGCCCCGGAGGATGCATTGGATTTCCTTTCCTTCCTCGCATTCCAAGATGAACACCATGCCGGACGGCTGATCAATCTCTTGGCCGAACTAGGCCCATCAGACAGCATGCTGAGCCACCAGGAAGTGATTACGCTCCAGGCGCGCCTCCACGCCTCCCGAGGCGAGATGCCGCAGGCAATCGCACTACTTACCCCTCTGTTCTTCAACGTCGCCAACGCGCCAGACCAATACCTCCAGCAGATGGCTTTGGCCATCTACGATGACATCAAGGAGATGCGAGGAGATGTCCAGGCCTTGGACTCTTTGAGAAGCAAGCTCCGTGAGCGCTTCGAGCCTGACGCTGAGATTAGTCCGGACATCGTCGCCGAGGCCGGCGACATGATCATCCTCTATGTCGGTGGCAACGAGACGCAGAAGCGATACGAAGAAGAAGTGAGAGCAACACTTGGCGCCAAGTATCCCAATGTACGAATCGAATACTTCTGCCCAGGCTGGTCATCCAACTGGAACAAGGTCGTCGACGTCGTTAAGCCCAGGCTGCTCAAGGCGGATGGACTAGTCTTGAGCTATTACGTCAGGACGATGTTCGGACGCACAATACGCAAGGCCTGCCCGGATAATTGTCCATGGTGGGGCGCTGAAGGCCACGGCAAAGCCTCGATCATCCGCGGGCTTGAAAAAGCCATCCAGCAAGCGGCTTTGCGTAGGGCTGGGAAGTCGTGACCATGAAAGGCCTGGCCCTTG
>JACCDP010623577.1_pt1 | contig 16071 bp, 29 predicted proteins | sample 7445841 | NCBI WGS metagenome assembly JACCDP01 (sample SAMN15323441, study PRJNA562643) | freshwater metagenome | isolation source: river surface water | place: USA:Blue River Watershed | collected 2017-08-17 | reverse complement strand
TAGTCACTCTTAATTTAATCATTTACTCCCCTTAGAATGTACCTGTTGTTGCAACGGCTACTGCGCCGTTAACAGTCCATGTTACATCCTGAGTACCAAGATCGCCAACTCCGCCGTTAATGTCGGTTGTGTTGTTAATCAAGCAAGTCATTGTATAAAGAGGGTTGGTTGCTGAAACTGCTGTTCCTTTTTCTTGCAAAAGAACGACAGTTACTGAAGTGCCCCATGCAGCTTGCAATGTTGCTAAAACGTTTGCTGAAGCGGTGTCATTTAGGAAGCTGATAGAAACGCTTGAAGTCTCTAACCCCTTGACATATTTTTCCCCAGTATCACCCATAGCTGTTACAGCCAGCTCATTGAATGATCTGTTTAGGGTTACGCTTGTTACGTGGTCTGAAAGATCGACGGAGTTAACCTTTACGCCGACCTTATTATTTAGAAATACAGCCATTGGTTATTCCTCGTCTTTCTTTGAGATTGGTTTTGGCTTTTCTGATTTTGTTACTTGCCCGACTTTTTCAAGCCAAGCTTTATCCTCGGAAGGAACATCATAAATATCGCTCATGTTTTAACTCCAACTTGTCATTATAGAAATCGATAAATCTGCACTTAACATTTCTCCTGCGCTAGCTGATAAAACATTGGGTGCAGATATGTTGCCAACGCTAATCTTGAGGGCTGTAATTGATGCCAGTTTATTAAATATACCGACAACAAAATCCTCAATTCCGTTTAAGTTTCCTTGATTGTCTAGCATTGGAACAATCATTACTAAACGAAAATTTACTTTTGGTGCAACGCTTGAGTAAATGTTATTGCTTGGTTCAATATAAGGGTCATCCGGTTGGATAATTAAAGAATTGGCAATGGGTGAGGCAGGTGGATATGAAAACACCTGCCAAACCCCGCTATTTTCCAATAGCGTCGCAAGGGTTGATCTGAGAGTTGTAACGGCAACTGTCATCAGCCAACCAAACCTTTAGGTGCTAAATGATTTGCTATGAGACCCCTGATTCTTGCGATCAATGTTGAACCCATGCGGTAAGGTGATGGTTGAAAATCGGGAGACACTCCACCATTAGCTGCTGTTTGTTGTCTTGCTTGCCAAATGTCAATGGCAATCATTAAAGTACCTTCTCTGATTTCTGCAACTGTGCTGTAATCAATATGTGTAGTTGCTGATGCAGTTCCGTAGGGTACAATTTGGTGTTTTAATTCTACTGTGCCGTTAACAATTGTATAAGTCATTGAATAATCTGTTACTGCGGTTATTGTTTTTGAACCATTATATTTTGCACCACAATTTTGAACAACTACTGTTTCGCCTACCAAAACATTATGTTTTGCATCCGTATAAATAGTTGCTGAAGTTGCGGAAGTAATTTCAGACGCAATTACGTTGTAATCGTTGTACCACAAATAGCCTTTAATTATGTTTTCAGCAGCTTGACAACATTCCTCAACGACGGCGCTACTGTATAAATTTCCAATTCCCAACGCTGAACGAAGTTCCGCTTCGGTACAAAATGTCGCAGCCATGCTGTCCTTTCTTGAAGTAAAGGGGCGAAGGCTTCCAACGCCCCTTTACAGATGATTCCTATTTAGGAAAGTTTATGCAACCATCCACTTATAAGCACCGGCAGCAACCTTAGTTGCGATTGCGCCATAGCCATAGTAAGAAACTTCAATTTGACCGGTTGAGATCAAGTTGGATTCCAAGCGATACTTGGTTGATTCGTACCATGTGTAAGATGATGGATTTAGAACGATAATTGAGTTATCGCCAGTTCCTGATAATGCACGTGAAACGCGTAGGTTTAATCCACCAATGTTTCCGCGAACGTTAGTTGGTGTTAAGTTTCCTGAAGCGTTCTGTGGGTTAATGGTTTGTACAAATACTGCACGATTTGAACCATCAACTAGACCCATCAATGCGCCCCATTGCTCAGGTGAAACTACAATGTTTTCAGCGAATCCGAGAGTTCCTGAATAAATAGAAACTGCTGCGTCTGAAATAAAGTCTTGAATATTTGCTGCTGACATTGTGCGGTTACCGCCATCAGTTCCACCAGTAATAATTGCAGAACCTACTGCTGAATCAGTTGCCTTAGCATAAGCAAACTCCATTTGACGAACTAGCTCTGAGAAAAATGCAGGGCTAGAACGATCTAATAATTCTACGGAGAATTTCTGACTGCCAGCGTACTTGCCAACATTTACTGACAAGAAGGAAATGTTTTGATCTTGCTCAGATGGTGCAGCGCCTTCAGCTGTTAATGCAACTGTTGGTACTTGAGTAAGTTTTGGAATTTCAAAAGTCATTCCAGCGTCAGGCAAGGCAGCCGTACTAATCGAATCAATAAATGGTCTGTCTGCGTTTGAAAGTGGGTTAATTACCTCAGTCAATTGACGTGTTGGAATTAAACCTGCGTTATCTGTTGTATCTGCTGCTGCTCGGATATATTGACGAGCATCCTCATCATTTAGATATTGGGCACGAAGTGTATTTTCTAGGAATTTTTCCTTTGAAAACTCAAGACGTGGCTTTGCGTAAATTGGTGCTGCAACTGTTGGGCGAGAGGCTTCAACCGCAGGGGTCTCTACTACCTCATTCGCAACAGTTGTTTCAGGTGTTGTGTTTTCCACAATTGCCTCATTTTCTGTTTTGGTTTCGGTTGATTCTGCCTCTGCGTTTGACGCAGCGACTGAAGTGACCGCAGCACTTGAAAAAGCGGCAGCTTGAACCAAGCTGACCTCAATAAGTTTTGCGGCACTAACTCTATAAACTCCGTTACTATTTTTTCCTTTAATAACTTCCACTCCAACACTTAAGCCGGAACGTAGGTTTTCAGATGCCTCAATGAGGCTATCAGTACCCTTAGTGGTATTACTAACCTTGAACTCTGCATAAATTCCTGAATCATCCTCGTTAACGTTTTTCATTCTACCAATAGGAGATTTTGGGTCATGCTCTAAAAGTAATTTAACTTTGCTTGGTTCGCTAATTTCAATTGAACCACGCTCGAATATAACCTTTCCAACTGAAGTATTACCAATTTCGTTTTCAAACGGCACAATTTTTCCTGCAATTATTCGACGAGATTCTGAAGCCTCTAAATCTGCGCTGAAGTTAATTATTTCCATTTGGGCTTAACTCTTCCATTTCTCTAGCTTGTTCAACTGTAATTAATTCGAGTGCTAACATTTTTTCAATTACTGCTAGACGCTCAAGTGGGTTTGCTCTTAAAAATCCGGAATCCATGTCAAACGCAACAAATTGTGTGTTAGGCGTCAGATCATCCATGCTGAGACGATTCTCTATTGCCGAAATGTATGGTTGCAAAGATAGCGCCACAAACTGACGTCTTTCGTCTTGCACGTTGGAATAGGTTAATGAATTATTCATGTCTGCACTTATATAATATGCCGGAATATTGCAAAGACGTGCGATTTGAGTTGCCATGTATTGTAATGAATCATTATAGGTCATATCCTTCGGTGAAAAGGAAGTTGGTTGAAATTCTAAGCTTGAAGTTAAATAAGCGGTTGATCTTTCAGCACGACTACGACGCCAAGCTGCCAATAAACCTGCAACTTCTTTTTCCCCTAAATCTGCACCATTATTTTTTAAGATTCCCGCAGGAGTAGGAACTGATGCTGCGTTTGCTGCCGCTTTTTCTAAATCAATTGCAGCTCGCAAAATTCTTGAACCTGCATGTAAAATTCCATCAATTGGTGATTGAAATGTAACGAGTGAGCCAATTCCGGATTGTGGTCGTTGAACGCCATCTACTGTGTAGAAATCGACAAAAGTGTTATTTTTATTTAATTGAACTTGAACTCTAGTGTTATTAACAAAATCAAAACGTGCAGGGCGGTTATCATCTTGATAAACCTCAGTTACCTCTAAATAAGCAGTTCCGTAAAATAAAAGTGCGTCAACCAATGCAGTAACAATAATTGAATTGGGCGCAGACTTAGATAATTGATTTACCCAAGGTAAATTTGGTAATTCCTCTTTAGTTGCTTTGGAATATGTTTCGAGTTCCATGACGCCAATTGTTGTGGCGATTAAGTTTCTGCAACGCATAACGGCTGGGACGGAAATCGCTTCAGCTCTACTAACAGATTGAAATGGAGTAAATTGTGAATAATACGTGAATGGGTCAGTTACAACAGGCGGGGCTAATTCCGCTTTAATATTTGTTTTTGGTGATAAACCGACTAAATCTCGAAAAAATCCCATTGGTGAAGTATATCACAAACGTTAGACAAAAATCTTAGGTACTGAGATTGGTTTGCTCAATATGTGGACAATCATTGCCGTCGAAATCGCTGACGCAACACATCCGGCGGATTTACGTCGAATGATTCTCCAAGAACTGTCATTATATTTAGCTGCACAATTATTCATTGAATTTACCCATTCCGGTTGCCCTGAATGTAATAGTCTCAAATTTGAAAGACTGTCAGCAAGTTCTCCGCAAGCTTGATAAAAGGCTTGCCCGCTTATGTCAATCAATTTATGTCCCGATTGTTCAAGTTTTTGCGCAATTGAGGCGGTGGCATATCTATCATAAGCAATTTGGACTGGTCGATATTTTAATGCCCATTCATTTATAGAACTTGCCATTTTAACTTCATCAATTGCTACTTCGGAACTAAATGTTTCCATAACGCCAATTGCAATCTTGCCATCAACTATTTGACCGGCAACAAGCGCACCGGTTCGTTTGCTTGGACTAACATCAAACGCCATTACAGTCATTGCCCCAACTGGCAAAATCAATTCTGAGACTGAACAAGCTTCAATTGCGCCAAATGTCCAAGGGCTTACCTGAGAATCAATCCACATACAAAGCGTTTCCGTAAGAGTGGCTTCAATTGAGTTGGTGGCTATTGATTCCTCAATTGCTTCCTCAGTAATTGTGTAACCAAGGGCGGGGTTAGCCATTGCCCAATATTTTTTATTTCTAATGTCTTGCCTTGCAGCTATTGGTGCTGAGTATTCCCAAAATCCGAATGTTTTGCTCGGATAATCAAGGGCGCGTTCGCGCATATCATTCAAAACAGTTGAGAACGCATCACCGGCGTTACTAGTCATTAAAGTTTGGGAATTTGGTCTTGCTCTAGTTGTAGGAACGGCAGCTTTGAAAGCTTCCTCACTTATTTCGCGTAACTCGTCAATGTAAAGAAAATCAGCAGTCTTACCGCGTGAGCCGTCGCGAGTGGCTGCAACAATTTCATATCTTGCGCCATTGAGCAAAGTAATTGATTCTTGTCCGTTGGCGTATCTGATCTGCCTTACTTGCGCTTTTAGAAACTCATTGTCCTCAATTGTGTTTGCAACCTGCCTAAAAGTATCTAACGCCATATTTCGATTGGATGACATTGCAATTATGTTTTTTTCATTAAACAAAAATAAACCCGCCAAAATTCTCATGCGAGCAAGGTGAGTCTTACCTACCTGCCTTGCGCATAACAATAAATTTGACTTGCGCTGGAAATTACCTTGTTTATCAATTGTCAACATGTCCTCAAGTACGTAATGCTGCCAAGGCAACAATGGCATACCAATTTTCTCAGCTAGTTCAGCCACTTCAGCAATTCGAGAAGCACCTTTAAGCGGTGGTGTTTGGATTCTTGGTTTTGTGCTACCTAAGAGCTGTTTTTTCGTCGCCCCTCGTTGCGGCGGTTTGCGCTTGGCTTTTATTGGCTTTGTGTCGGCTGTCATGGCTTTTGAAAAGGCGACAAAGGTCGTGTGATCTGCGTCTCAGGGAGAGATGAGTCTGGAGAGACAGGGGGGGTAGAACGTCCCCTTAAAAAACGGCTACCCTTACGGCTATTACACGATTTGCAAGCTGAGGTTAGGTTCTCCATATCAAAGAGACTGCCCCCGACCTTGCGTGAAGTTATGTGATCTACTGTTGCGTTAGCACCTTCAAGGTGTACGCCACAATATGTGCAAACAAAGCCATCCCTTGCAAGGACACGCAATCGCAAAGACTTCCACTTGGCAGAACCTAAAGCTTTATTACTCAATGCCATCCTTTAAGTTGCCAATGTTTTAATGCTGCACATGCGTTGATATATCCATCCTTATCGATACCAAACTTATTAGCTATGTATGACAAACCCCAATCAATTTGTTCATAACCATTTGCTGTTCGCAGATACTCACTCTTTCCCTGAGGAATACCATAAACACGTTTAGTACCATTCAGATTACCAACAGCTTTTTCATTCCAAGAACTTTCTTTGCCATATAATGTACTAAGACATTTATATTGAACTACGCTTTCAATACGCATTTGAGCATATTCTTTATAGCTAATAGGTTCATGTCTTACCAAAGCATTAACGGAATTAATCTCTTTCGACAAAAGACTTAATGCAATTAAGACAAAAGCTACCCCAAATGCTGCAAGCCACGAACTCGCGAGCAATCCGCTACGGCGGCTCGCGTTCGCGCTTTTAGGCGCGTCGCTTGCTTGAAGCATAATCGCCTTGTCAAATCCTTTACGCATGACTTTCCTTTCCGTCTCACTATATGAGATGTGATTTACACCACATATAAGCACAACTTATTCTTAAGTCATCTCCTTCCGCCCATGTTTCGTCCCAACCGGCTTGGCTCATATACTCGTCCAGCCTATGTAGCTTGAATCAGGATTATCTTTTAACCATTGTTCTCTAAGTTCATTTTGATAAACCCAATCAATATCAGTTGATTCTTTATCCATAACCTTCACTCCATTCATGTCCACAATCATTACATTCATGGAAATAATCTTTGTTGTAATTCGTAGTTGTAGTGTTATATCTCAAGCACTCAGGGCATTGATCTTTGCGCATATAGGGCAGGTCATACCTTCCATAAGCCATTGACCACACTTCTTGCAGCGTACCGGCTCACTCATGTAGTACCTTCATGAAATCTCTCATTGGAATTAGTACCACGTAATCCTCAACCTTCTCGCCCTGCCCATTGCAGCGCAATACTACGAAGGCAAGTTTATCGGATTTACGCTCTTTTATCTGTTTTATCCAGCCTAAAGGACTGAATTTTGTTACAGCTTTAACCTCTACGTCATAAGGAGTGCCTAGGATGTCACTCCCTTGACGCCCAGCGCCTGTTGGCTCGGCATACGGATACCAAGCCCGCAGGTAATCTGCTACAACTTTTTGAGTTCGATAACCTCGGTGTTTACGTGATTGGGTTGACATGAGGGTACTCAATGTGATTTATGCTCGTACAAAATGGGCAAACTTTAACTCCATCAACATTAATCATGCGGGGGTCATTGCACATTTCGCAGCACTCAGACAATGGCACAATATCAAGCTGCACGCCATCATCTTTGAACGTGGCTTTAACGCCATGCTCGTCAATCATTTCCATTTCACCCATTTTCATATCCTTCCTCAAAATACCAAATTCCGTTTTGAGTTTGCTTAGCCCACTTGGCATGAGCATCCACACCTTTTTTACATACATATCCGTAGTAAGGTTTTCCCTTTCCCTTTGATATGCCCTGTTTAAGGATATGCCCATGCTCGCATGGTTGAGGTTCTTTAGGTTTTGCATTGCTAATCGCATTAACAGCTTCACCTATGCCCCAAGAAACCGGCTGAGGTTCTCTCGGCTCAACCGGCTTTTTGGTTTCCTCGTTGATAGGCATACGAGATTCTAGTTTTTCCTTAAAAGTTAATGGCTTTTGTTCCGCAGCAACAACCTTCGCCATTTCGCTTTGACTTGGTCGTTTACCTTTGGCTGCGTAACCGGCATTGGCAAGGCTGCGTCCAAGGCTAGAGGTTTCTGCATTTTCAAGCGCAGATGTAGAATTGACGCCTCTATCCGTAATAACTTCAAAAGCCAAGCCAGTTGAGAAAGGAACTGCGTCAGCATATGTCCGATAAATTGCAGAACGGACAATAAAACGAGTATCGGAAGCCTCAATAAGCTGAGTATCAATCCGAAAATCAGGATAATCGCTAATAAATCGAGCAAGTCTCACCTCTACTGTCTCGTAATCATCTAAATTAAATGCCATCTACCTCACCTTTATATTCTGTGTCATACTCTTTGAGTATTTGATTGTATATCGCAAGGTAGCCGATTCCGTCCTTAATTGAATCAACATGTGTAGGTGACTCCGTGAGACGACTGACTTTGACGAGCAACATGCAACAACTGACCTGCATTGGTGAAATGTAATCTCCAAGATAGGCACTCCACAGCTCAGAAATTCTTTCGTGGTTGGTTCTTGCAGAACCATAGATTTTGCCTCGATTCTGCAAGGTTAATTTAACCTCGTCTAATAGGTCATCAGTTCTGTTCATAGTCAAACACCTTATCTGTTGTAATTTTGTTTTCGATCATACGGCGGTGCATATTCCATCCATCCCGACGACCAATCCAGTAATAACGTGCTTCAGCTTGAGCTTTAATTCCAACATAAATCCAAACCAAAGTTATCATTCCGACTATCGACCATAGCCACATAAGTCCAGCTTCTTTTAGGCTCATACTCCAACCATCCAAGAAGCATAATCGGTAGTAATTACCCAATCTCGCGTTGCATTGTCATACGAAATTGAGTAATCATGTTTTTGATCTACTAAATATTGAACTGCTACCAATGCGCTAACATAAGTATCAACCCAATAAATAAATTTGTGCTTCCAATTGATGTCCTCATCAAATCGGTCTTTTTGTTCAATCCAACCATCATTGCTAGCAAACTCCATTTGGCAACTGGTTAGGCGTTCAAAATCTAAAGCAGTAATTTTCATAATGAATCTGCCTTTTTTATTAAAGTAATTATTTCAGCGCGTGTGAAATATCCACGTTGTACACCAATTAACAATTCTTTAATTTTGAATTGAATTAAAGATGGTTTTACTCCCTGAGCGGAAAGATATTCAAAAGCTTTTCGCTCAATTAACTTATCTAATGCGTTTTGCATTTTTCTCCTTAACACCAAGTCCGTTAACTTGGATAAGAGAATCATGACAGATATGACAGACAAAATCAGTTAATTTAATGAAAGTTGTATAACGATTTTGTTACTTGTAAATCTTGCCCTCAAAAATGAATTGATGGTTATTTATAGGTATAGGAATTACCTGAACTTTACGCTCTTGAACGTAGGCAACCGCGAATCCTTGCTGCCAGTTGGCGTAGCCCCTTGTATAAGCCATGCCGCTTGAAGCTAGGTCAACTAAATTGCCGACCTCTAAACCCCACACAGTACGCCCTAATTGGCCTCTAGATGCCTCTGTAAAGGCCGATAACCCTAATCTGTGGGTGTGACCACACACCACGCTCTTTCCTAGCCTTCTAGCGCCATTTAGGGCCGTTTGTGAAGGTACTTGGCTAAGAGGGAAAGCGTCCCCATGAACTGCCGTCCAACCATGCGCCCAGTCAAGTCCGTATGGGTGAAAGTTGATACCGAGTTTGTCATATCCCATAAAACGTGGATAGTGCATTTCGGGTAAATTGAGAAAGCTTGGGAGTCGCTTTTTGATTGATCGATAAAGTCTGATTCCATGATTGCTGCCTAGAACATCAGTAACACCAAGATACTGCAAAACCTCTTGGGTGAACTTTCTGTCATCATCTAAGTTTCCAACCATTTCGTCAATCGTGCCGGCATTGAATCCGCCTAATTGTGGTAAATCTATTTCGTCACCAATTTGAATGGTGCGGTGAGGTTTCCATTTTTGCAAAAAACGTCCTACTACTTTGACTGACTTCTCATCTATAAAAGGAGACTGCAAGTCACTAATGAAGGCAATTCTCTTTATGCTAATCGTCATCCTCGTCAGGTGTGGGAATGACTGGGATTATGGCATCAGGCTTATCGTTCGCTACCCAGTCTGGTAACGCCGACGGCTCTTGCATAAAGAACCAAGCCAACTCATTGCTAAAACCAGCTTTCTTTGCTGCTTTGTATATTTCATGTTTTGTAATGAAATAAACGTCTAGCTTTGATAAAGGCTCAGGAGACTTTCTTACAACTCTCCTGTTGACCTTTTTGCGTTTCTTTGTGTTTGCCATAATTAAATTCTACTTCCTGCTAATGACAATAAAGAGTTCATCCATTCTTTGTTCAAGGCGTGTCACTTGATCTTTTAGACTTTCTCCGCCATTTGGTCTAAGTTCATTTAGCCAACCTTTAACAAGCCAGCGCAAGCCAGCAAGTAATCCAATTAATGTGGTGGTAATTCCAGCAGCAAAGCCAGCCCACTCAAGGGCTGTCATTATTTCTTAGCGCCTAAACCAAAAGCCTCATCATCAGGATTCATAGCTCTTAAAATAGGTGCTGCAAAAGCGACTAGAAAAGCCTTCCAAATGTCATCAAATGAACCTGAAGGATTGGTTACGTAAACAGTTGCAAGACAAACAAATGCGCTGCGTCCGTATGACTGTATTGCTGCGATTACTTTCTTATTCATTGCTACCCCCTAGTAGTGGTATGTTAAAAAACTCTGAGTTATTGTCTTGATCTTTTCTAAACGAAATATGTATGTGGTGATCGTGGCGGTTATAGCCGCGATAGCGTCTCCATTTGTAATTTAATATTGGCGAAGCAATTTGACCTAAATGAATCACATACAAAATACGTCCGTTATGTTTGGCGTATTGTCGTAACTGATCTGCCAAATATGCTGAAGTTCTTTTGTCGTCAGAAAGGCGAGCGTCAACGTCGATAGCACGTACAACTGCTGTTTTTGGGTCGGGGATGTGATCGCTTTTACCTCTTGATTGATGCAACAAATCAGCAATCCACCCATCAGATTTACGTAGACGATCAGCGAAGGTGTCGTCAATTTGTTCTCTTAACTGAACCGCAGCTTTTGACAACCAAGGTTTCATTAACTTAAAAGAAGTTTTGCTTCATCCTCGGTAATGCCTAAACGCTCAAGTAATGCCGCTTTTGTTGCTGCTTGCGTTGCATCCTGCTCTGCTTTCCAAGCATCATACTGAGCAAACCCATCTACAAATTGTTTTTTAGAAATTGGATTAACTCCATCATCATAACGAATTGAATCAAAGTCATCTCCGTAAATGACCCAACCGCCATTGGGCAATAACATTTCTAATACTTCACGACTTTTAGCCATTATGCACCTATTTCCATTACGATAATTGTTGAAACTCCCCAATCATTAACCCACACGCTGGCAGCATTTGCATAAGCCGCTAATTGAATTTTGTAAGTTGTTGCCGAGGTAGTTGCTGGACTGTCTAAATATGCTGCACTAAATGTAGTTTCAAATCTTAATGAACCACCAGTATAAGTATTTAATTCGTGAATTTGTTGAATGTCGGTGCTGTTTCTTACTAATTTTAATCCAATGCCTTGAGAACTGTTGGCATTAGAACGACCACAAGTGCCATTTACCAAAACCAAAACTTTGCTTGTAGCAGATGATGGAGTTATTGAAACGCTCAAACCTGTATCCGCATAAGTGCTGGATGATGAAGTGGTTGCGCTTGTTTGAGTGTCTTGAATAACTTGCAAAACTTTGCCACCGCCACCAGCGGGAGCAGCCCATTTAAGTCCAGTTGCTTCAGCACTATCGGCAGTTAAAATATAAGTATTAGTTCCAACGGCTAAACGACTAAAAGTGTCTGCACCTGTTCCAACAATTAAATCACCTTTAGCATCTATTGCTGTTGCCATTGAGTTAGTGACTGTTACTGTTCCTGAAGTACCACCACCGCTTATTCCGACACCGGCGGAAACTCCTTCAATATCACCCGTTGCACCTGAACTAACCCAAGCACTTCCTGAGTAATACCATAATCCGTTAGTGTCTTTAGTGTATGCAAACTGTCCTTCTTGAGGTGAAGTGATTGCTGCATCTCTAGCGGTTGCGTCTGCAAACACCAAAACGCCTTGCATTAAATATCCATTAACGTCGGCTGCGCTTAAAACGTCTCCGGTGTTAAAGGTCTTAAAACCTAATCCTGCTGCCATGTGTAATTCTCCTTAGGGTCTAATTATATCCTAGTATGACAAAACATCCTCGCCAATAACCCCATAATAGGCACTTCCGAGGATAAATCCATCAACTATTGGTTCGAGGGTTGTTAAAGTGGTAATCCAAGAGCTTGAGGTTATATCGTGAGCAATACCTTGAACCTGTAAATTCTTTGTAATCGTTGAACCATCAGGTTGAATATTGGAAATCAAAACATTATCAAAATAATCAAAATCGAGCATTGTCGCTGTTGGTACATCAGGGTCAAAAAGATCAACGCTCATTTCATCAATTCTTATTGTGGTTGAACTTCGAGTGGCAACATAAATTTTAGCAATGTTAAGGGCGTTTGCATCTGTATCAATAATTAGATCAGGAACTGAAATTGTATGTGGAAAATAAGTTGCGATTGAAGTAGCATCTGAAGCTGTTTGCGCAGTTCCACCTGATCTAGTCATTGTGGCTGAATTAATAATCAATTTATCATCAAAAGCAAATTTAAGGTTTTTGTAAGGTATCCCAGTCGTTTGATTAAATTCAGTCGGAGTAACACTTGCGCTTGCAATTACTGTACTGCGATTTTTGAAAACAATATTACCTTCAGGGCTGATAAATAGCGCCCCTTGTTCGCTGAACTCTGCGTTTTGCATAGCATTAAGAGAAGTTCTTAAATTTGCTGGGTCAGCAATAGTTAAGCTATTACCTGTTTCAATATCTCTCATTGTGGTTGGGAATGAAACAGTATCCAAAATTTTATTGATTCTAGTTCCGGTATCTTGATTTGCGGCTTGTCCAGTAACTGTAATGACTGAAGCTAAATTGAATAATCTAAAAGCGTCGCTTGCTGAAATATCCACATAAGCCATATTTTCAGCTTGATCGTATGAATAAACATAAGAAGTCGTGTAACCACTAAATAAATAATAAGTTGTTCCGCTTACGGAAGCTGAAATTCTAATTTTTCTTAATGGTTCTAATTGTCCAAAGTAAGGGGAACTAGGATTTTGAGGATTGAAGTCTGAATTTGGGTCATAGATTCTAACAATGCAAGTGCCAGCCTCGTAAATATCGCGAGCTACATTTCGACCACGTCTAATGCTTATTCTGCGAGTTCGATCAGTTAGATTTACTACCAATGCGGGTGAAGTTGAATCGGACAAAATATTTGTACCCAAAACTCCATTAGCAGGGTCATCTAATGTAAATGGAATCCCAAAAGTCGCACCTGAACTAAAGTTAAGCGATACGTCTATTGTTGCGGGTAACGTCATGGTTGGAAAGCACCGAGCAATCTACCAACCGAACTAGCAGAACCTGAAAGATTGGAGTTTAACAATCCATTTCTTATTTGATCTACCAAATCCGCGTCAGTAACTGTACTTCCGGCATTGTTGATTGTTATGTTTATGCTTGGTGTTTTAATTCCTAAATCACCCATGACTCCAGTTATGGAAGCATATTCGGCTGAAGCTTGAGGTGCATTAGCAAGAACGCTTGCTGCGGTTGTTTGCGTTAGCGGAACTCTTACCTTGCCTGAAATAACTTCCTCAGGACGCATTTGCAACAGACGATACATTTCAATCATCTTAGCGAGTAAATTATCGATCTCAGAACCCCAGCCCTTAAATGGATTTAGTGCCATAGGTATTTTGGCAATAGCACCAGCAAGGTCGGTGGTCTGCAATTGAACAATTGCTAATTGTTTTCCTAGTCTTTCAGCTTCGGAAGCATTACCTTGAAGCAAAGCTAACTGTAAATTAAGCCTAAGTTTTTCTTGCTCGGTAATTTTACCTTGCAAAGCGGCAAAAATTTCAATTTGTTCCGTATCAAACAAACTTCCAAATTGTTTTATTTTTTGCTGATCTTTAAGAAGTTGTTGTTGCTTTTTTAGTAAATCTTGCTCTTTTTTGATTGCCAATAACCGGTCTTTTGCTGCCTTGGCTGCTGCATCTTTAAGTCTTTTTTCCTCAGCCCTTAAAGCCTCATAATCAAACTTGGCACTCATAGGGTCATAAGGTTTATCAAAATTCATTTTGTATTCAAAAGAATTTTTGTCAAACGCTTGACCTGTTACAAGTAAAGCATTACCTTTAATAAATTTACTTACATACTCAAAAGCAGTTACAGTCTTTTTGGCAAGGCTTTCCATAATCCCGCCGGTCTTTTGAGCGTTGATATTTAAGTCCTCAAAAGCGTTAACTAATCCTTCTCCTATAATTTCCCTAACAACGTCCATGCTTGCGGCTAGGATTGCCATTTGACCAGCAGCGCCGGCGGCTGAGGCTTCCCCTTGTCCTGCAAATTGTTTGTTTAATTGAGCTTGAACCTCTGCAAAACTTTTGCCCTTTAATGAAGCGGTGCTATAACCAATGTTCAAACCAACCAGAGCTTTATTGTTTCCAAGGTAAGATTTAGTCAAAGCATCAACCGCAGTACCAAGATCAACGCCAGCGCCAGCCGATAAATCTAAAGCTGTTAAAAGAATGTCTTGAGACAATTTGGCATCTAAAGTGGTTGAAACCAATTGACGCATAGCCGGACGAAGTTCATCATCAAGTATTCCGCGAGTTTTTTGAATCCTTTGAATGAATTGTTCTGTTGCTAAAATCTCAAATGACATACCAAGATTGCCTAAGGTTAGAGCTAGAGACTTGGCTGATTTTTCCTCTTGAGCGAAAGCTTGAACGGATGACTTTGCAAACTTAACAATTTGATTTACGCCAAAAGCAACGCCAAATGCACCGGCTAACTTGTTGGCACTTTTGCTTAATTTGGTTAAAGAATTTTGGGCTTGCCTTGCACCTTTGTCTTTATAGGTTGAGGTGATTGCAATATCTATTGGTGAAAAACTTACCATTATGCCGCCCTATCAAATGATTTATATTGTGCTTGAGAAACTCTTTGTTGCCATCTAGTCTTAGCCTTTTCAATTGCTTTCATAACCGCGTCCTGAACTTTGCCATGATCGTCATAAAATGCTTTGTAAAGTAAACGTCCTTCTCTTTTACGACCCCTACCAATACTGACTAGTTTTTGTTGGTTGTTCAAAGCTCGAACAAATTGATAACCGGCTAATGGGTTATTGCTTGCATATTGTCCAGTTTTGCGTCTTAAAAATTGTTGATTAAATTTGTAAGTGCCTTCATATCCTTGCACCTGACCTTTTTTATCTCCAGTTATATTTACAAATGGCGCTCGCCCTTGAGGGTTCTTACGTCCTGCGGTTTCATAAATAGCACCTGAAGCGCTATGGTTTTGCAAAATAAATGTTTGAACAAATCCTGAGCGATTACGTTTTGTACTTCCTAAATCGTAACCTAAGCCTTTTCTAATTTTCCAAGGGTCATATTTAGGAAATCCACGTTTGCGTGATGATCTAGATTTTGCTTCTCTACCTTGACTAGTCCAGCCTTCGTTTAGCCCTGAAATCCTTGCTCGCACCATGCCTTTAGCTCTATCAGAAATACTCTGCATTGCAGGGTCAATTTCCTCAAGCATGTCTTTATAGAGGTCAGGGGCAAAGTTCTTAAGACTGTATAAAGTCTCATCTAGACCTGCGACCTCTACCGGCATTTTCCATCCTTTTTGCGTCCTCTTTTAGAACGTTAAGTGTTGCTAAAAGTAACGATCTATCCATGTTGATATATTCGCTATGCGGTATGCCTGTTCTAACTGCTAATAGAGCAATTAAATACGTCGTGTCATACCGCGTTACCCATTTGGGGCGTCGGCATCCAAAATCTCTACTTTAGATAGAGTTGATAAATACGAATCCCCAAATGGCGGAACTGTATTGCCAGCACGTCTTTCAGCTTCCCAAGCAAGCCAATAAATGTCTGACTGTCTTTCCTCGTCTCTGAATCTCTTATGAAACCCAGTCTTAAATTGTTGTTCAAATGAATATTCGAGTGCAGGGCTAATATCAAAATCTGATACGTCCCCTGAAGCCTTAGTCACTCTTAATTTAATCATTTACTCCCCTTAGAATGTACCTGTTGTTGCAACGGCTACTGCGCCGTTAACAGTCCATGTTACATCCTGAGTACCAAGATCGCCAACTCCGCCGTTAATGTCGGT
>JACCDP010415840.1_pt1 | contig 16080 bp, 4 predicted proteins | sample 7445841 | NCBI WGS metagenome assembly JACCDP01 (sample SAMN15323441, study PRJNA562643) | freshwater metagenome | isolation source: river surface water | place: USA:Blue River Watershed | collected 2017-08-17 | reverse complement strand
GCTGCCTTTACGGCACAGTATTTTCCACAAAATCAAACCTTAGGTAATAACCTGTCGGGTAACCTTGCCGCCATCAGTACCTGCGAGTACTGGACACTGGCGCGAAATGCGGGATCTGCCAATGTTCGTGTCACTTTATTTTGGAACAGTACCACCTGTACTTCATTTAACACCACAGCAGACCTGTGCCTCGCACACTGGAGTCCGCCCAACAATTATTGGGAAACCCTGGGCAACAATGTTCAATCATTATCGCCCTTATATGTTACCTCACAAAAATTTGTACCCTTTACCGGAACTACCAATACCTTTTTAGTTACAGCCAATGCCAATCTCTTGCTCAATTTTCCTCCCTTGTTGAGGAAATTGGATGGTGGATATTTTATGGCAAAGAAAAGGAAACTAAGGTTTAAGTATGAAGAAGAATACAATGATTTAAATAAAAAACTCACTTACCGTATTTTGGATAAAACCAATAAAGTATTGCTCAATGATGCAACTTTACAACAAAACGTGGTGTTTGGCGACAACCGCTACAGTATTGACCTCCTTCCTTATGCCGCTTCTTTTAGCGATCAGGATGTGTATATGCTGGAAGTAACGAATGAAAAGAACGAAAAATTTTATTTAAGGTTTAAATACCTGATAGGAGAATTTTAAAAACGAAAAAAATGGAAAAAGTAGGAAGAATGACCTTATGGGTGTTGGTAGTGGGCTTGTTGGCTATGGTTGTTTACCTGTGGAAACAGCAACCAAAAATTGCCTATGTAAGATTGAATAAAGTATATGAGGGATTTGACTTAACCAAAGAAGTGGAAAAAAAATACGATGCCGTTAGCGCTGCCCGGCAAAATATTTTAGATAGTATGGAGTTACAGTTAAAATCCCTGGGAAGAAAAATAGAAACACTGAAAGAAAATGAAAGAAAAGGGCTGATAATGGAGTTTGAAGCTAAGCGTAATGAGTACCTCGGTAAAAAGCAACAATTTACAGCGGATAATGATAAAACAGTGGAGCAATACAATGAACAAATTTGGAAACAACTGAATCAATATTTAGAGGATTTTGGAAAAGAAGCGGGTTACAGTTTTATTTTGGGAGCAGAAGGCTCTGGAAGCATTATGTACGGTGAAAGCGGAAAAGATGTTACTGAGGAAGTAAAAGTATATGTAAACAAAAAATACAAAGGTCAATAATTAACAAATGAAAAAGAGTAGTAGAAACATAGTTTGGACAGGTGGGTTGGCAATACTGCTACTGTTGGTTTGGTTGGGCTTATATGCTTTCCGTAGCGATCAGTTAACGAAAACGGAATACATAGCCTGGGTCAATAACCCGGATAACGGCTTGAACGTAAAGAAACAAATTGGAGAATACAGTTTTTCGGTACTGTATAAGCCAGCTGACTATATTATTGCCATGGAAAATAAGGATATTCCTTTAAGTACGGAACAATGGCAAAAAGAAAAAGATCGTTTAAAAGATATGCAATATTATACCCTTAAAATTGAAGCCGATAATGGGGAGGAAGTTTTAAAGAAAGGTATTGAAAGCGATGCGGAATATTATGAACGGTTGGAATATTTTATGAGCATGATGCAGGAAGATATTTCATTAATAGAGAAACAGGATACTTTACCTTGTATTTTGTATCATTTTGAAAGAAATTACGGAGCGGCGCCTTTTACACAAATGGTGCTGGCATTTGAGAAAAGTGAAGAAGAAAAACAGAGCACCAGGAAATGTGAAGATAAAACAATCAGGATCAATGACCGGATACTGGGCATAGGCAGTTTGAGTATGCGGGTTTCCGGAAGTGATATTCAACAATTACCAAAATTGAAAATAAATTAATTATGAGTTCAGGAAGGATTAAATTTTACAGGTACCTGTCGGTTTTTTTAGTAGTAAACATACTGGCAGAACTTATTTCCCCAACAGTAGCACTGGCACTTACTTCGGGGCCTACCCAACCAGAGGTAGAAAGCTTTGAACCCGTTGGTACCAGCGAAATGGTGGACGCTTTTACGGGAGATTTTAACTACAATATCCCGCTCATTACGGTGCCTGGCCCTAATGGAGGATACCCGATTAACTTAGCATACCATGCCGGAATTAGCATGGAGCAGGAAGCTAGTTGGGTCGGTTTGGGCTGGAACATTAACCCCGGAGAAATTACCCGGCAAATGCGTGGAATACCAGATGATTTTAGCGGTGAAAAAATAACCAAAACCCAAACCCAAAAGCCAAATGTTACGGTGGGTGTTGGCTTTGGAATGGATAATGAGGTGGTGGGTTTTCAGTATAGACCACCGTTTTCGGGTAATGTCTATTATAATAATTATAAAGGTTTAGGATTTAGTGTAAGCGCTCAGGGTCAAACTGGGACTAAATCTGGATTCATGCAAAAAGTTAAAAAAGTTACGAAAAATAAACTGAATTTTTTCGGAATAAACTTTAAAATGGATTCCCAGGGCGGAACCAGCTTACAACCCAGTGTTAGCGCCTTCAATTTCGGTAAAAATGGGAAAAGAAGTATTGAAGCTTCAGTGGGTTTCAGCTCCCGTCATGGATTAAATACTTTTAATTTTCAGATGAGAAAGAGTGGAAAAGATAGAAGTCTCTGGGCTGTTAATAAGGAACAAACAGGTGGGGAATTGATAACGTATTCTTCGGGCGGTTCTTCGCTAGGAATGACTTTTGCTGGAAGTGATTATACTCCTGGTTCTTCTACTTCTATGTATGGATATTCGGGAAACTTCGCTTTCAGCTGGGGCACAGCTCATGCTGCTACCTACAAAGGTACTACTGTAAAAGCCAATGTTTCTTATGAAGGTATATCAAATAAGACAGTTGACTATCCGGCTTTTGGGTATAATTATTCGCAAAACAGAAATAATGCTGAAGACAACGCTATGCTGGATTTTAACAGGGCCAATGAATACCCTGTTACTCAATCAACTCCGGCCTTGCCAGTTCCCGTTTTCACTCATGATGTTTACATGATCAAGGGTCAGGGAATTGGGGGAGCCTTCCGCCCGCACCGCTCAGATTTAGGTGTACTGTATGATCCTAAATCTACTTCCAACTTTGGAGGTTTAAATGCAAATGTAGAAGTTGGCGCTACACCGCCTATAGGTCTTCACGTAGCTATTGAAGCAGATGTGAATTATAGCCATAGCTACTCCGGTAAATGGAAAGCAGGAGATGAAGAGGTATATGACAATTGCAAGTTTTTACCTTCCGATAACAATAGTGGTACTAAAGAACCCTACTATTACCGGGCCTCTGGCGAACGTACTGCCGATAGCGATCTGGAAGATGAAGCCGGAAGGTTTTCAGGAAAAACCCTCAATTCGTTTAATGTGGATATGCCCTATTTTGAAGATGTATGGCCCAGCTTCAGACCCAAAGCCTATAATTCAGACCCCAATACCAACGCTACTGTGGTTAGCTCTAATTTCAGGAGTCACAGGGCAAAAAGAATTCAGGCTATTGAAGAAAAATTAAGAAGGGAAATCTTTTACCATCAAAACTACAGCAACAGGCCAGCCCATATTTATACCGGAGCCAATGGTACCTGGGCGGCCATAAGCAGCAACAGCAGTACTACCGATACTTATGACCAATATTCCTTTGATGTTTCCGGAGCCTATTCCGGACACCATACCGGATCAATTAACGTAGTAAACCCAGATGGAAACCGTTATGAGTATGCTTTACCGGCTTATAATACCAAACAAAGAGATGTGGTTTTTGCTACCAATAATGCCCAGCAATTGGGAGCCTCTGACTATTACAAGACTAAAATTACGGCTTATGATGCCGCAGATGCCAGTGCTTCCAATACAGATGGTACCGACCATTTCTATTCCTCTACCGAAACCCCGGCATACAGCCATTGCTTCCTGCTTACCGCTATCTATTCTCCAGACTATGTAGACTTAACGGGCGATGGCCCCAGCACAGATGACCTGGGATATTTTGTGAAAATGAATTATTATAAAAAGGCAGATGCGGCTGATCCCTTTAAATGGAGAGCACCCATTGCAGGGGCTAACCTGAATAAAGGATTTTACTCCAACAAAAATGATGATAAAGGGGTATATACTTACGGAGAAAAAGAATTGTATTATGTACATTCCATAGAAACGAAAACCCATGTAGCTGTATTTTCTTTAAGCGAGCGTAGGGATGGCTTTGGGGTTAATGGCCCTGAACAAACTACTGTTACCCCTTCCCTGGGTACTAAAGCACTTCAGAAATTAGATAAAATTACTTTATATAGTAAAAAGAATTTGAGTTTACCCATTAAGGTGGTAAATTTCGAATACAATTATTCCTTATGCCCCGGAGTACCGAATAACAGCGGTGTTGCAGAAACCTATAACGGCGCGAATATTAATCAGAATAAAGGAAAACTTACCCTGAAGAAAGTTTGGTTCGAGTATTTAGGAAACAGTAAAGGACGTTTAAGCCCTTATGTATTTGATTATGATGAATCAAATACGGAAGCCAATCCTTCATTTACCCTGGGGCAAATGGACAGGTGGGGCAATTTTAAAAGGGACAACAATTACAGTGCGGCCTATAACTTCGAAAATCAGGATAACCCTTACACCATTCAGGAAAATGCTACTTCTACTGCCAACCTTAATCGTACCGAGGTAGACAAATACCACGGAGTGTGGAACCTGAAAAAAATTACCTTGCCTTCTGGCGGACTTATTTCAGTGGAGTATGAGGCCGATGATTACGCTTTTGTACAGGATAAGCAAGCCATGCAAATGTATAAAATACTGGCTGTTGGCAAACCCACCGATAGTCCGTCAACTGTATTAAGCAATATACAAAGCGGAAAAGGGCTCTTGTCTGACAATACCAATGATTACACAGCAATTTATGTTGCAGCTGAAAGAAATGAAGCAAACCCGGCCAAGCCTTATGATAATACAGATATTCAAAGGTATATCAGCGGCATAAACCACATGTATTTTAAAATATATACTAAACTAAAAAAGAAACCTGATTTCTCGGCCGTAGCCAGAGATTATGTGGAAGGTTATGCCGAGGTAGACGATACACAATGCGGTTTTGTTGATACCAATGCAGACGGTATTGCTGAAACAGTGAAAATTGTAGTGAAGCTGGTGAAAATAAAGCGTATGGTGAATAAGGTGCATCCTTTCCGCAAAGCTGCCTGGGAATACATTAAAAACCAAAGACCCGATTTATTGTATCCTACAGATCTGGTAACAGACGTTCAATCCATTGGAAAATCATTTATCATGAACTTAGTGAGCATGGTAAAAGATGTAGTGCCATTGATTACCGGTTATTACCGCTCTTGTAAAGTTTATGGTTACGCCCGCGAGTTAGATTTATCCAGCGGAGATACCCGCCCTTCTTTCATTCGTTTAAATACACCCGATAAAATAAAAGCAGGAGGCGGGCACCGTGTAAAAACCATTAAGGTTTCTGATAACTGGAATGCCATGACCACCAATGCCGGTGGAGCTGAAGCTTCTTCAGACTACGGACAAACATACAGCTATCGTTTAGCCGATGGAACTAGTTCAGGCGTGGCAGAATATGAACCATTGGTTGGCGGAGATGAAATACCGCACCACCTGCCCAGTGATATGTATAAGAGTCGTGATTTTCTTTTTGCGAGCCCTGATTTATACCTGGTACAACCCTACGGAGAACAGTACTTCCCGGCACCAGGTGTAGGCTATAGCTCAGTAACAGTAAAAAGTTTAGGTTCTACTAATCTCAATAAAAAAACAGCTTCCGGTATTACCATCAACGAATTTTATACAGCTAAAGACTTTCCGGTATTGGTTGAACAAACGGAAGTAGCGGCTTGTAAATTTTCTCCTACCATAAATATACCTGGTATTGGCTCAGTAGATATAGACAATAAGGGATACAGCCAGGGCTACCTGATACAGCTGAACGACATGCACGGCAAACAAAAATCAGTGTCTACCTACCCTTATCAGGCTAACATGAGCAGTTTTAATACACCACCGGTTTCAAAGGTAGAGTATTTATACAATACCGATTCCCAGGGCAAACTCAGTAGTACCGTTTCTGTATTAGATAATGATGGTAGTGTGAGGCAGGGCAAGCTTGGTGAAACCTCGGAGATGCTGGTAGACATGATAGAGCATAGTAATTTCTACCTGTCGGCAGGAGCGGCAGCAAATATTGATGTACCGGTGTTTAGTATATGGCCATCGTTTAGTTATTCGCACGCTATGCACCGCTCGGTAGTGAACGTAAAATTAGTGAACAAAGTGGGTACACTGGTAAGAACCCAGGCCACACAAGACGGTACGCTTATTACCACCAATAATTTGTTGTTTGACAGTGAAACAGGTCAACCCCTATACACTTCGGTTACCAACAACTTCGATGAACCGGTGTATACCTACAACTATGCTGCACACTGGTATTACCCGGGAATGAAGGCAGCTTACCGCAATATAGGAGCCAGGTATTCTTTTAGCGGAATAACACAAAATACCTCACAGGAATACTTATTTAACGGACTTCCGCATGCCGAATGTTTTATGCGTGGAGATGAAGTGCTGATTAATACCGGAAGTTTATTTGCGCCCAGTTACCGTACGTATTGGGTAAGTGTAGCTAACTCAGCTTTAGTAAATGGCTCTTATAATTATAATGTGAAATTTATTGATGAAACAGGCACTCCATTAACCAATACCAATAATCCCGTTGATTTAAAAATTGTGCACTCTGGTTTCAGAAACCAGCAATCAGCTTCTTCGGGGAAATTGGTAACATTACAGGATATGTTTAATATAAGTGGAGGAAATGCAAATGCTAACTCTTCTTTTTTTCAAATGATCAATTCTGATTTGGATGCGGGGTTACCAGTATTTAATGGAGCCATGCGTTCAGGGAATTTATGTAATGTCGGTATATGTGAATATGGTTGTATTTACCTTAATAACACTACTTCACCTCCAGTAACAAATATTAGATTGGTTAAATCTTGTAATCCTAATAGCGGCTCATTTATTGTAAATGTTCAGGGTATTTCGTATTCAACCATGACAGACCTCTCAAAATTAAGATTTTATTATTCTCCTTCACAAGGGGTTTATGTTAAGAATATTTCTACTGGAACTACTTATAATTGTTTGGTTGATGGTTCTGGTGTTTTAACTCCTGCTGTTTTAGCTATTTTAACCCCGTCTTGCTTTAATCCTTATTCAAGAATCCTCCACGCAGAAGCCTATACCTTCTCTGATAACTGGAGCAATATGAATTATACCGATGCCGGAAGCCCCATGGTAAATGGCACCACAACGCTGGCTTCCAGAGCAACCTTAAATCCTTACCGTTACGGTACATTAGGTATATGGCGCAACTGGCAAAAATACCTGTACCATGTAGATCGCCTGCAGGCACAGGGCAATAGCCCCACCAACATTGCCAAAGACGGGGAGTACCGTACGTTTGTTCCCTTTAAATGGTTAAACCTTTCCGGTAACAATACCTGGAGTTTTGTTTCGGAAGTTACCCGCTACAATCCTTATGGCTATGAGTTGGAAAATAAAGATGCCCTTGGCCTTTATTCATCGGCCATGTATGGTTATGATAATTCGGTGGTAACAGCAGTGTCGGCCAATTGCCCTTATTTTGAAATGGCTTTTGATGGTTTTGAAGACTACACCAATAATACCTACGGAAGTTTCGGACATGGCCATGCATACTTTAGCGGTGGGGTTTCGGTGAATACCACTAATGCACACAGTGGCTCTAAATCCCTTGGTATTCCGGTTTCGGGAGCAACTTTGGCTTTGAGTACAACTACACAAAACACCTATTTTACCAATTCCAATACCAAAAAATACCTTATCAGCGCCTGGTTTAAGCAAAAGGCCGGAGCTACTCCTAACATCAGTATTACTGCCGGAGTTGGAACCACCATTACCCCCGGATCTTTAGTATTGGGGCCTGTTGTAGAGGGTTGGCAAAAGGTAGAGCTTACGGGCTTTCTTATTAATGGAGCCAATGCCAACATCAGTTTCACCGGAGCCGATGTTATTGACGATGTGCGTATACAACCCATGGAAAGCTCGCTTACCACTTATGTGTACGACCCCATCACATTAAAACTTTTAGCCGAGTTAGACAACCGCAACTTTGCTACCTTCTACAATTACGATCAGGAAGGAAGTTTGGTACAGGTGAAAAAAGAAACTGAAAAAGGAGTAATGACCATAAAAACAACACGTAACAACATTAAACGTATTCCTTAATCAGAAAAAATGGAATTAATAAGAGTAAGGTAGCTAAAAACAGTAACGAAAAAGAAAAAATGAGAGCTGGTGTGAAATATTGGATAATGTGCGTGGGCAGTATGCTTTTGTTTGCACTACAGGTAGTGGCCGATGAGCGGGAAGATATTAAAGCCATGAACAAGGCTTACCGCGACACCAAAAACTACAGCATGGAGGTAGAAATGCAACTGTTTAATGAGCAGGGCAAAATGCTGAAAACGACAAAAGGCTTTATCCGAAAAATGGAAATGAATTATGCCACCTCTATTTTAGGTAAGCAAACTGTATACAATACCAGCGGCAGAATTATTATTGATGAACAGGAAAAAATCATGATTTATGCCGATCCTCTGTCTCCGGAATATTTTGCACAAATGAATAATGAGCGTTTGTTGAGTGATTCTTTATTATTTTCTCCCGAAGCAACATATACCTACATCCGGAAGGATGCCTTGCATACCAGCATTCAGATTACAGAAAAGGAAAAAGGAGAATACGATAAAATTGAAATTACCCTGAACAGCAAAACACATTTTCTGGAAGAAGTGGTGTATTACTACAACCAAAGTATAGAAGATGAGGGGGAGGTAATAAAAAATGATTCAGGCATTTCAAAAATAATAGTACGCTACAACTCCATTAAAATTAATGCCAAAATAGACGGAAGTGTTTTTTCAGAAAAAATGTACCTGGAAAATAAAGCGGGTAAACTTACAGGAGTGGGTAAATACAGCTCATTTACCGTAGTAGACCAAAGAAAAAAATCGGGCAAAACAACAAAGTAAAGTAAAAGAAAAAATTATATGTACATGAAGTTAACAGCATGCAATAACAGAGGGTTTAGTTTTCAGGCTTTAGTTTACCTACTCGCATTAACTTTTCTTTATGCAGTTCAGGCAAAGGCTACAGAAGAAATACTGATAGGGAGTTGTAGCGGTAAATTGGCTAAACCCATAGTGGCAGGAGCCAGTATAAACACCGAGGCACAGTGGTACAATTACATGGCATTTTATCCTGCCTATGGTGCTACAACCATTAATCAGCTATTATATACCAATAAGGCCGGTAGCAGGGTAATGCTTCGCTGGGACAATACCCAACGGGCGGCAGTTAATAAGAACTGGAAAATAGAAGTAGACTATACCTTAAAACAATATGATCAGAATGGCAATGTGCAGACTTTCAGTGCACAAACCATCGCCATTAATTACAATTTTTCAGAAAACGTTAACTATACCGACAGGGCAGTAAAAACCTATTTTCATGCAGCCTCACAATTACCCAATATTGTGGCCATGAACACCTATAAGTCTGAATTAAGCGTTACGGCTGTTCGTTATTATGAATGCAGCGGGCTTAACTGTACTTTACCCACAACACCCACCGCTAATGCTATACCAGCCTTTTTAAGCGATGTGTATTTAGATGTAGAGCAGGTTCACAATTATCATTATGCCCTCGACCCCTCAGGAACAGCACCATTGGTAAAATATGAAAATGGCTACACCTACTCTTCAACGAATAAAGAACTTAAACTTTCCTGGAATTATATACAGGGTGCGGAGAGTTATGATTTGGAATGGGTGTTTATTGATGTTACCAAACATACCACAGCAACAGGCTCTGTATTGGAAGCCCTGAATGCTGCCAATATCAGTTACACGTTTGCAAATGCAACCCGCATTAATTTAAATGAAAACAGTTATACCATACCTTTAGCATTTCCACGTGGCATAGTAGTGTACAGGGTTAGGGCAGTAGGTTATTATGATAAAGTGAACGCAGGTAAATTGGTTTATGGCCCCTGGAGTTTTGGTAATGGAATCACAAACTTAAATACGTTAAGTAATACCTTGCCGCTAACTGAAAACTACCGCTTTGATACCGATGGGCTGGAGGCCGGATTTAACTGGCAATACAGTGCCACCTTTGCCGAGCAGGGTAAACGAAAAGAAGTCATCAGTTTCTTCGACGGAAGTTTGCATAACCGCCAAACCCTTACCTTATTAAATAGCGATAACAATGTTATAGTTGGCGAAACCAAATATGATTATGAAGGAAGGGCTGCGGTAAATATGCTACCTACACCTTTAAAAAGTACGGGTATAAAATTTTATACCAATTTTAATTCGGGCTTCGACAAAACACAGTTCGATTTGGATGCCAATTCACAAAACCCTTCTCCCATCAGTGGAAGCAATAATACTACGAATACCTATTATAATGTGAATTCACAAACAACAGGTGTGGAGGCCTATACTCCTTCGGCGGAAGGCTTCCCTTATACCCGTAGCTTATTTACAACCGATGGTACAGGGCGTGTAAAAATGCAGAGCGGTGTTGGACTCAACCATAAAATTGGTAGCGGACATGAAACCCGTTATGTTTACGGAAAACCTACTCAGAGTGAATTAGACAGGTTATTTGGTAATGAAGTTGGGCAACACAGCCATTACCATAAAAACTTAGTAAAGGATGCCAATGGCCAGGTATCGGTAACCTATACCGACCAGGAGGGAAGAACCATTGCTACAGCCATTGCTGGTGATGGAACAGGAACCAATTTACTTACCGTAGATGGTAAGCCTGGATCCATTGCAGTAACACAAAGTATACTTAACAATGCCGCACCGGCCAATGATGCCATTGTTTCTGTACATACCGAAACAGTAGACCAAATGGGAAAACCTTATTCCTTTAATTACACCTTAGGTGCCTCCTGTGTAAATGATAATTGTGTGGCAGCGGTAAGTACCTGTGTAGACTGTGAGTATGATCTGGAAATACGTATCACAGACGAAGACGGAAACCTGGTGAACAATGTAAACATAACTTCCCAAACCTGTACCCCATCTGTAACAGGCAACCCAATTGTTTGCAACCGTATTAAATCGGGAACCTATGCCTTTAATACCAATTTAAACTTTGGCAGCTATACCATCACTAAAGTACTAAGAGTAAATGCGGCTTCTGTTGCGGCGTATAAAAAGGCTTATACCGACTATCAAAACCTGAATCACAACTGTGTGCATGTACCATTAATAGCCGTTCCACCACTTACCAATGATTGTAACTCTGCCTGTACCGAACAATTTATCAAGAGAAATAGCACAGGGCAACCTTTAAAAGATGCTAATGGTAATATTATTTATTTTGATCCTGCTACAGGTTTGGCTTTTGCAGACCAAAGCGCTACCTATATCAATGGACTAATCAATACCTGTTTGGCAAATTGCAATAAAACCAATGCAAGCCAAATCTCCAGCGATTGCGATGCCAAACGCCGTGTGCTGATAATGGACATGAGTCCGGGCGGTCAGTATTTTGACAACACCCCTTTTATTAATAAATACGATGCCAGTGGCAACCTTATACCTAACCCCAATTACAGCAAAAACGATTGGTTGCTGAATGTATTAAGCACCGCTAATCAGGATGCAGCATTTACCAGTGCTAATGCAGCAATTGCTGGTTTAGGACTTATAGTACCTGCAGGATCAGTGACGGATAGAAACAATAACTGGAATAAAATTCGTACCGCATGGACGATAACTAATGCTACCACATTAGAAAATATTTTAATTACTTATCATCCAGAGTACGCCGCATACAAACACAATTGTTTACAAATGATTTGTTCTGGAACTGTTCACGGCAATACTTATGTAGACATTGCCGGTTCAATTGCCTTTGATGCGGCCATGTATAGCCCAACTGCTACAGCTAACTTTTTACCGTTTGATTTAGCTTTTACTCCGGTTACTACCAGTGCAGGGGCTAATGTCAATAACATTAATTATTGTACAGCGCCCACCACCAGCCCTAAAGATCCATATTTTACCAGTTGTTCTGAAAGCATTGCAGCCTGTGATGTTGTTACTACCAGAAATACTGTAATTAATCAATATTTCAGGTATTTTGCCGGATTTCCTTTAAACGGGTCAACAGTTTATTATAGTATCTGGTATGTATTAGATAATCCCAATAATCTTCATACAGCATCTGGTGTAAGTGCAGAAGCAAAAAAATTCTTTCAGGATTTATATGGTGATGGTACAGCAGCAAACCCTGGTATTATTGGCAATGGGCCAGGTCAAATAACTAAATACCAATATTTTTTATCAGCCTATCAATTCGTTAAGAAAATGCTGATTTATAGAACCAATCCCAATGCTTTACTCACTTCACAGGATAATTCTATATATACTGCGCCTAATAATAGCCCTGCACCCACCGCATTTACCAGCTATACGGGTACTTATCCTCCTCAGTACCAAATCAGGTATTTGAAAAACGCCATATTTGATCAGATAAATTTATGTGGGAATAACCCGATCAACCTTACGAATATAGGTAACAATATCAACAACACTAATTTTTCAAGTCAATGTCAGTCTACCTGCGATGGTTATATTAATGAGTGGATGGAAAAAATACAATGGGTAAAAAGTTTAACAGCCACGCAAAAACAAAATATAGCTAAAGACCTGGCAAAAGTATGTGTAGCTAATTGCGGAAGTGCAAACCCTTATGGTACCTCTGGGTGTAGTACTTGTCCGGTAGTTACAGTATCAGACGGTACGGCAAACACCGTTAAATCTTTTGATGATGTAATTAATTATTACCTCGGCGCCGGCACCAGCACCAATTTACAACTTAAGCATCCTAATTTTGTAGCTGGTACCCAGGATATAGACGGTGGCCCCTGTTCCTGTAAAAACCTGAATGACTTTGTAAATAACAATTACCTCACCGGCACAGGTTTTGCACCTGGTGTAATTGCACAAATTGCAGCAGATCTTAATGCTACTAATGGTACTAACTATACCACCGCCAATGTGGTAAGCTGGCTCAATACCTGCGGTTTAGTAATAGAACCTACTGTACAAGGACTTGCCAGTACCGTACCACAGGCCACTTATTCTTATGCCTATAATTACAGTAGTGGTTCACCGGTAAGAACAAGTTTCCTGCCCAAATACATTACTCCTTCTAACACTGCTCTGAATAATTTACCGGCAGACTTATTTTGCAGTAATGATAATACCACAACTACAACCTATAACTCAGCCGAATGTAGTTGCGATAACCTCAATTACTTTATTAATGCCTTTAACCTTGATCCTGCAAACAACCCTGCGCATATAGCCATTGTTGCAGCTCACATGAATGATGCCCTGGGTTTAAGCGGCGCTAACCTGATTACTACAACAATGGTAACCGGGTGGCTAAACAACTGTAACAGCTTAAACCCAACAACAACTGCTTTGGCAGGTTTACCCAATATGTTTATTTGTGCCAGCCCGGCTGCCAACGCTACTGAAGAGGCTATTGATGAAGTTGCTACAGCCAATGAAAATTATCAGGAAAACTTTCAGTCGGTAGTACAGGCTGCAGTTAATGCCTACAACAAACTGCTGACCGATAAAGCAAACGAAGCTGAAATTAATTTTAAGAAAACCTGTTTAAACAGCGCACTTAGCAAAGAAACCTTCACGCAAACTAAAACTCAGGATGAATATTTGTACACTCTGTATTATTACGATCAGGCAGGAAATTTGGTGAAAACAGTGCCTCCGCAGGGAGTAAAAACCTTGTCTGCTGCCGACATCACTCTGGTGCAAAACTACAGAGCTAATCCTTCAGCCAATACTCCTAAGTACCCGGCTCATGAAATGATAACTTTGTATACTTACAACAGTTTTCAAAAAGTAATAAAACAAAGTACACCAGATGGTGGTCAAACAGACTTTTATTACGATGACCTGGTAAGGTTAGTGGTATCGCAAAACGATAACCAAAAAATCACTACCGCTTCTGGAAGCAGCATACAACCTTATTCCGGATTTACCAATGCCTCATACAGCTATACGGTTTATGATAACTTAGGAAGAATAAAAGAAGTAGGAGAAACCCAAAACACAGCTCCGTTACATAACTACAACCGTATTTCGGCAACTAACTTAAGTACCTGGCAAAATAATGTAAGCTATACCCCAACACGCAGACAAATAACCAAAACATTTTACGATGAAAACCCCGGTATTTTATCTTCGGTTGCCACCGCTTTTGGGGCTGGCGGACAAGAAAACCTGCGTAACCGGGTAGCATATATCACCTATTCGGAAGCAAACAGCACTAACCCGTATACCAATGCTTCCTATTATAGTTACGACATACACGGCAACGTAAAAACGTTGGTAACAGACAATTTAGATGCCAGCATAGGTACTGGAAATCCTAATTTTACCAGCACCAAACGAACCGATTATTTATATGATTTGGTGAGTGGTAATGTGAATGAAGTAAAATACCAGGAAAGTAAACCTGATCAGTTTTATCACCGTTATTGTTATGATGCCGATAACCGAATAACTCAAGTGTTTTCCAGTAACAATAATGTAACCTGGAACCGTGAAGCCAAGTATTTTTATTACCCGCATGGTCCTTTAGCCAGAACAGAAATTGGGCGTAAACAAGTAGCTGGAAATGACTATGTGTACACTATACAGGGCTGGATAAAGGGAGTTAATAGCAATACCCTGGCCAAAGACCGTGATATGGGCTACGACGGAGTAAACCTTAGTGCAGTAAACATGAATGCCAACTTTGCCGGTGATGCCTACGGTTATAGTCTGGGCTATTTTAGTAATGATTATAAAGGAAAAAACGTAACAAGACAATTTGAGGCAGCGGAAAATGCAATTACTGGAAATCCATTTAAAACAAGTTTGTTTGATTTGTTTAATGGCAACATCAGCCGCATGGTAACAGCCTTACAGGATAACTTACAGAGGCCGGTTGAGATACAAGGAAACTCATACCGCTACGACCAGTTAAACCGTATCAAGCAGTCGGGTTCATACTACGACAACAGCCTGTTTAAAACCAATAACTGGAGCGGTACAGCTAATACCGCTTCAAATAAATACAAAGAAAATTTCAGTTATGATTTTAACGGAAATATTACTACTTTAACACGCAATTACAGCAATGGAGCCGTAATGGACAACCTCACGTACAAATACGAAAATACAGGAAATGGTTTTGGTAGCAATACCAACAAGCTGCGTGCTGTGCAGGATGCAGTAACAACAGATGGTAACGGAGCCAACCTGAATATACCGGATGACATTGAATCGGGCCAGGTATTTGATGCCGTTACCCAGGCAAATAACAATTACCAGTACGACAAAGTGGGGAACCTGATTGCCGACAAAAAAGAAGAGATTGCGAATATAGAATGGACAGTGTATGGCAAGATAAAAAAGATAACCCGCACTGCAAGTAGTTTAAAACCTGATTTAGAATTTGTATATGATAGTCAGGGTAACCGTATCATAAAAATAGTAAAGCCTAAAGGAATAAACACTAACCCCAAATACACATACTACCAGCGTGATGCGCAGGGTAATGTATTGGCAGCATATAGAAGAGAATTTAATACTTTTTCAGGGTTTACGGAGATATTACTAGATGAACAGCACATCTACGGTAGCTCCCGAGTAGGCCTTTTTAAGCCTGATTTAAACCTTACTTCTTCTTTTACTTACCCTGCCAATCCGGTAGACTTTAGTGATGTACTCGGTAAAAGAAACTACGAGCAAACAAATCACCTTGGTAATGTACTCACAGTTATAACAGATAATAAACTACCTGCGCAAACAGTTAACACCTTCGATAACGGAAGTTTAGATGGCTGGGCTGCCAACAACGGCGGAACACAATCTACCGTAACCAGCAGCGCAGGCGCTTTACAGGT
>JACCDP010309245.1_pt1 | contig 16084 bp, 6 predicted proteins | sample 7445841 | NCBI WGS metagenome assembly JACCDP01 (sample SAMN15323441, study PRJNA562643) | freshwater metagenome | isolation source: river surface water | place: USA:Blue River Watershed | collected 2017-08-17 | reverse complement strand
GTAATTAATGATTCAAGTTCTTCGATAACAGTCACATTTGGTTCTACGGAAACAATAGCTGCTAATCAAACTAAGAATTTAACTTTTAATGACGACGGCTCTTCTAAGACAATAGTATCGAATAAAACCTATTCAAATATCGCGGCTCAAGACACTGAAATTTATCATCCTAAAGATGGCTTTGTCAACTTCAATCATACTACTGGATCTTTTAGCCCAGCAGATATTTATAGCAATTTGCCAGTATATAATTTTTCGCAAGAGACGCTGAAGATCAATAATTTAGTCGTAACCCCTGATTCTTTCAATTATGTTTCGTGGAATGGCTCTGTAGCTTCCAAAGCTCAAAAGAGTTATTTTGATGATTTAAAAATTTATCTTAAGGGTACAGAAACTACAGCGGACAGCATAAAGTTACTCAAAGATGATTCAGAAATTATCTTATCTCAATTTGCTACGACCCCAGGTATTACTAGAGAGTATTTTTTCCTGAAAGATGAATCTATAAATAGAGCCTTAAATATCAAAATTACGAATGGTTCTGCCGTAGAAGTTCTTTCCAAGCAAAGACAAGACTTCAAATTGACTGTCAATAGAAATAACGACTCTTCAATTTCTTATTCTATAATTTATCCATCTGGGAATCCATTCTTTGAGATTTCAAATTCTACAGAGCAGTTAGTATTGCTAAAAGGAAATCTTATACAAAATATTGATCTAAAGTCTCTGGATTCTGGATTAAAACAAGGTTCTTTCGTTTATTTTGTAAATAAAAATAGCTCTAACGTTTATTTCTATAGAGATAAGCAGGAAAACATAATCTATACATTGGCTGAAAATCAAATAGCTAGAGCCATGTTATCGACTGTAGGATCTACTAGAATTGTAAGACTAGAGATCCTGAATGATGCTTTTAGTCATTTTTATTTTGACGCCAGTCAATACATAGATTCTCCAATAAATATCCTAGATTTAAATTTCTGCGCCACTCAGATTTCTTTGCCTTCCGCTTCGCAGCTACATAATAAAGATCTGTTCCTGGTTTGCAGAAATAGATTCATTCCGAATAAAATAAATAAAGAAAAAATTAAAGATGTAAATTCTATAGTTTCTACAGAAGATAATCCTTCTACGCTGGAGATAAATGAGATAGGTGATTTGGCAAGTAATTCTATAGCTTTAAGAGTATTCGAAAAAACGCCAGGAGACGCTTTGCCTACAGTAGAAAGGACAAGTTTTTCTCAAAGGACATTCTTAGATCCAGAAGACCAAGTATTAAGCGAAGACGCTTCTAGGTTTTTTTACATAAGAAATGAAGATATAGACACATTTACAATCAAAGACTTCTATAATAGAAAAAATGACTATAATGGCAAAATCTTCTTGCCAGTCTCGGATAAGTCTTTAGTGGTTCAATCGTTTGATTCTGCCGATGGAAACAATCTATTCAGAGCGAGAAAGTCAAGTTCTATAGATTTTGATTATTCTCCAGATGGATATGTTAATGGAAGACTTCAAGTTTCCGCACCAGACGTTCTAGATTCTAAAATTTATAGCTACCAAAGCGAAGCGGGATCTACGGCGAAAGCCTTTCCGAATGCATTGGCGACAGATCAAATATTAATGAATTTTGCTTATGATACAGTTACTGTATCAGTAGACTCTTCTACAGTTACTCTAAAGAAAAATAGATTGGTAAAAAATTCTGGAGCTAATTATGTATATCCAATATACAATAAAAAAGAATTCTTCATAGCTCTAGTTAATTCCGAAAGAACTAACACAGTAGTCAATGGCGGAACAACTTTTTATTATGTAATAAAATCAAATGTAATAGATGTAGATTCTATAGTGTTGCCAGATATTTCTGCTACGGTTTCTTTTGCGATTAAAAATGAATCTGGAAGACTATATCAAGTTAAAACATTAAGCGGCACGAATGTTTATTTATTAGCCCCAAATGATAAGAAGCTATTCACTTATACAGGATCTCCATATACGGTAACAAATGATACGACAGATTTTGATGATCGTTCAGTAATAAATGAGCCGACTTCTATACAATCATCAAATCAGTATCTTGAATTAGATAGTGAACATCCATTGTCGTCTTTATGGAGTAGCTCTTTTGCTATTGATACTATAGAAAACGCTTTCATAGGAGAAACTGGAGATGAAACATCTATTTTGTTGACCAGCAGTGGCTTGGTGACAAATTATAGAATATTTGATGTTTATTCTGCTGTTCCATCTTCCAATCTTGCGGTGATATATTGCTACGGAAGAAAGCCCGTAAATTTAACTTCAGTAGAAAAATACACTGTAAATGATTTTTATCTTTTCGTAAAACATAACGAGATAATAATCCGAAAAGAACAGTTTTATTTGTCCGAAGTCACAAAAACGCTAGAGCAATCAGTTTACAATTTAAATATTATAGACACCCAGCATTTTGATTTAACTAAGTTGTTTGATTCTCAAAATACAATAAGCGATCTTCCAGATATAATTTTCGTTCCTATAACAAAATACTCCTCTAAATTCTATTTGCCAAATTTAAGCGTAGACATTGATGGATCTACCCTAGGGTCTTTGATATCTACAAAGAGAATATTATTTGTAAATCTGATTAAGTCAGACGCTTCGGGAGCGAACTCAATATATAATTATTCTGATAGCACAACTACTAATTTATTAGATATCAATTCTTTAGCTTTGTTTAAGATACAAAGCGGGCAATGGGTGAAAGAAACCTCCAGCTTGCCTCAAGTCAAGAAAGTATTTCCTACTATAAAAAACATAAAAGGAATTTCAGGGCTTTCCACAACGGAAGTGTCTAGTGGTAAAGAATTTGTTTATCTTCCAAATTTTAATAGATTTAATGTAGATCAAAATAGCTTCGAAGATCGTTCTTTTAGAGATTTTTACGTCTTTAATTCTTGCAAGTATAGAATGTATGTAGGCTCTAATAATTCTATGTTAGGAACTGGAGCTTTCACAAAAGTATCTAGAGATTTCACTCAAAATTTATTTTTGGGTGTTGATTTAGATTTGAATGCTTCTTCTATATTTTCTGTTGTTAATTTTAATTATGCCGAAGGAAGAGCTCCTGAAAATCTTACAAACGTTGTCAACTCTTCATTTCCAAATTTAAAATTCGGCACAAAAATAAAAGTGATTCAAACAGTTGGAAACAGTTCGGAGACTCATTTCTTCGAGTATAACTCTAATGGAGTCGCAAGTGAAATACAAATACAAAATAAGAATTATGGAATATTAGATGTAAAAGATTTGTTAGATTATTCTCCAAATAATAAACTTTTTGTTTTTGGGTCTTCCCAAATAAATGATACAGGTAATTATTTTGACTCTTATTATTTAAAATTGCTGAGAGCCACTCAATTGGGATCTGAAAAATTCTACGTCTATAATAATACGCCTTTCTTTTTATCAATTTATTTTGATTCAGAAGTAGAGTTATCTCTGCTTGTTCCGCCAAGAATTTTGGCAGAGGTTAGTAATTCTGGATTAAGATTTTTGGATACTTATGAAAAAGGCAAGCTTACAATCTCTAAAAAACAAACTAATGTAAACTATATTTTAAAATCAGATTTAAAGTTATCAATAAATGGGTTGCTAGACTATACAAATTTTAGAGATGGGCAAGAAGACGCGGATCAAGTAAAAAACATTTTGATAACCAATGTTGTAAAAGATGAGCAATACGTGGACTGCTCTTATTTTACCTCCGATAAGATATTTATAGATAGCGCATTTGATAATTTTAAAACAGTATCGATGCCAAGTTTGGGTTCTATGGCTATATCAAGCTCTACTGTAATTAAAAATATAATCAAACCAGTATATAGCATAAACTCAGCAGGGCATTATTTGTTTAATGACAATAATAATGACATCTCAGTAAGCATTCCAGCTTCTGGAGAAGTGTTTTTAATAAATAATTGTCCAAGAGACATATTCGTAAATATACTAAGCCCAGAAAGAAGCAGGGGCAAGCTTTACAGGAATTCTGTTCTTGTTTTGAAGGTGGTTGATACGAATAAAGCAAGCTTAAGATATCTCAAGAAGTCAAAAGCTAGAGATGAGTTCTACTGCATTTTTAATCCAAACACAGCCATCTCGACGCAAAGAGAAATAACTCTAAAATTGGGAATAATAAGAAACGAAGATCTATTACCTATATTAGACGACGATCAAGTAGAGCAAAAATCATACGTTAAACTATTAGCTAAGGATGGTTCTTCTAGTAAAATAAATTTAGCGTTGCGCAATTACTATAATGGTAAGGATATACCAACGGATTCGCCGAATAATGTTGTTGGGTATGAAGTGGGAATAGGGCATGAGACAATTTATAGATTTTTGTTTTTTGATGCTTCTATATCTACCTACACATTGCCAGGAATCCAAAAAGGAATAAAATATCAAGTAAGCATCGATAAGAGTTTCTTCGACAATATAAACATACGAACAGAAAACTCATTCACTAACACTCAAGAAGTACCATTCTTGAAATATGATGGAAATATTTATGGTGATGGCGATACATTCGAAGGAAATGGAGTGGAAGTTTACGAAATAAAATATCCAAATTTTGTAAGACTATATAAAGTAGTAGAGGATATAAATAGACCATTCACCGAAGCAGAGACCAAAGGCGAAGCAGATGGCATAGACCCAAGCATAACTGAAGAAGAGCAGATTTTAACCAGCGAGCTGGAATTGTTCAGAGAAGCGATTCTAGGCCAGTATAGGGGAGCTGCAAATAGCATCATAACTTGGATACCTGAAAAATACTCAGCGTTTTGGCTAGAGTCAAACTATTCTGACGATTGGTGGGTTTTAGATAAAATAGATGCGACTCAAACATTAACTATAGCTTTGCCTGATACTAATAAAACAATAACATTTACAAAATGCCAAATCAAAAAGACAGGATTAAAAACAACTCTTTTCAAATATGACTACTCTTATTATTCAGCCCTGCAAACAGTGAGGCAGATGCCGAATAATCAAGATTTGACTATAGGTTTGGATGCTGATTTAAATCCAGCGCAAATACAAAGAATCAAAATTTTATTAGGTCAAGAGCAAGACGCTCAAGATACATTATTGCCTAAGAGTCAAATGGAGATAGGAGGTCTTTATATTGCAAGTCTTTTCCCAGAGTCTGAACTAGTGCAAAATAGCGAAATAACATCTCAAACTATAATAAACTCTGATTTTAATGTTACTGTCTCCGTAAGCAAACTAAAAAATATGCCAGATATTTCTTTCCAAGATTTCTCTGAATCATCTATAATTAAAATAATAAACAAAAAATAGTATGTCGTATTTTTATTTAAGATCGGATTTTTTTGGAGATGGAACTCTTTCTGGAGACGCATTTGGATCTCTATTCCAAGACAATCAATATCTAGTAGTAAGCTCTGAAAATTTTAATAATAGTGCATTTATAAGAAACATTTCGACTAGATATTTAGAGAGTATTAATATTGTAAATAATGGTTCAATTTTATATCAAGAGCCTATTGGTTTAGCAAATAATGGGGCCGCTTTTGATGTTCTTAATTTATATTTACTTTCTACTTATAAAGCTGGCCAGTTAAATTGCGTCAACGAAGATACTAGGAATACACTATCAAATGCGCGATTAAAAAGCCCTGTTTATATAAATAATATATCTCTTTTAGGAGACGACAAAACAATATCTTATAATGTTTTAGTTTATTCTTATGAAGGGGCTGTTGTGAATAAGGCTTACCATAGAATGCTGCCGTCTGGCGATGGAAGCTCCGCTACAATGCTATCTATAAATATGACTGCTGAAGAAATCCAGAAAGTCCCTACGAATAATATATATACAAACTATAGCAATTGTAAGGTTCTAAATTTGCTTATTGAATCTTCTAATAACACAGGATCTTTTTACTATAAAAATTTAATAATTATAGAAGACAAGTCGCTAGATTACTTGGAAGATTTTTCTGGAAAATTTTACTATGACGCAGGGACTCAAAGATATTATTTAGATGATGCTCTCACAGAATGCTCTGTGAAGGTTTACGATTACTATCATCCGTATATTCTTTTAGTGTCATCAGATGTTTGGGCTTCTAAAAGCGTATTTCACGGGCCTGTAAAATTGCAATTAGAAACTACAAACGACACAGCTTTAGACGACATATCATCAGAAATCAGTTATTTATATGTTAATATATGCAACTCTTCTACTACTGTAGCTAGTAACAATACAATTTCATGCACTAGCAATGCTGGGGAAGTTTCTGTTAATGTAAATGGAGTGATTAAGCTTTTTGATGATCAGCAAATTTGTCCAATCAATGGAACAGCAAAAACTGTAATCGCAGTATTTTCTTTAAAGCCTTTGGAAACTTTAACTTTATACAAAGATTTCTCTTCAATAACTACAGTAAAATCAGACATTTGGGGATATAATTTTAGATATATAAAATACTACGATGGAACAAATTACTATTCATTTAAAGATAATGGTAGCGTTGCTTCAGCTACGGTGCATTATATAGATGAAACTTTAGACCTGTCTAAATATTTTAGTATAAAAGAAGTTTCAGATGGTTTAACATTATCAGACGCTGGAAAAATAGAGGCAATAACTTTAGCATTTAAAGTCTATAAAATAGCGGCAACAGACGCTGATGCAACTGATTATTACATAGATATACCCATAAATGTATTATCTCCAGAAATTATATCTATAGAAGAAGACACGGAAACAAGTCTAATAACAATAAAAACAAATTACGCTACAAGGCTAACTTATAAATTCAATGACGAATCAAGCATTTCCGTTAGCGTAACGGATACGGCGGATGGCACTAATCAAACGACAGTCATAAGCTCTAGTGGCAAATTTGGGACTTTTTATTGTAAAGCTTTTAATTATTATTATGATTTCCAAGGACTGATTAGACAGCTTTATTCTTCAGAAGAAAAATCTTTAGAGCTGATAAGAACCATAACCATTCCGTCTTTTACTTTGACAGTAAAAATAGGAGCATCTACAAAAACAATATATGATAGCCAAGGAGGATCACAATCTTCTTTAGCTTTTACTAATCTGGCACAAGATGCAATGTATACATATACTGTATATTCTGATTATATTACAGATACTGGAGATTATACTTTTCAACTTGCGTATAGTTTATCTAACACTCAATATTCATCAATGTTTTTAAGGCTGGGAAATAATCCTACTTTACATCCAATGATTTTGTCTGGAGGGGTATCAAAATACGTTATATCAAAAAAAGATTTATTTGAGTCTTTGGATGTGAATAATGGCATTACTCTTTCTTTCTTGGCCGATAAAAAAGTTGCTTTTGATTTCCCATTTACATTTTTGAACACATCGCAAGCTAATCTTCCAGTATGCAACGCCTTTTCTTTATCTATAGTACAGTTAACTTATCCACAAGTTTCGATAGGATTTACTTTATCTTATACCTATGCAGATGAAATACAATACTCAGTAATAGATCAGGATGGAAATATTCTAAATCAAATAGTAATAAGAGAAAGATTTAGAGATATAGAGTCTTATTTTTTGCTAGGAGCAACTAGGCAAAGAACTATACAAGTTAACAATCTTGTTCTAAATGAAAGCGTCACTTCTTTGAGAGTCTCTGCCACAGCTAGTAATTTATATTCCGCTGCTGATCCTACAAAAAGAGAAGATACAGAAATCTCTAGTCCAACATATTATTTACCGTTAAAGATAGGCGAGGCAGAGGTTATTCTGTATTCTGATTCTGGACTAACTAATGAATTAACTGAAATAGTTAAAGGCCAAGAGTTTTGGGCTTTCTTAAGAATCAAAGATATAGATGGAAATACAGTTTCGCTTATAAATTATTCAAATTATATAGCTCAAGGATATAAACCAGAGATTTTCATTTTAGAGTCAAGAGGTGACGCTAATAATGATCTAGAAGGTGTAACTTCAAGTAGAGTGGATAACTATACTTTTAAATTTACAATAAATAATGGAAGTAAATTTGATGACACTGCGGCAGTGTTTCAAGCTCAATACATTCCAGTAATTGATCCGGAGATTGTCTAATGGGAATAAGAACAACAGCAAAGAAAAGCTATCCAATAGCAGGAAGCGGAGAAATTCCGGGAACGTCTTCTTTGCCAACGGCAGAATTCAGATATAGATCTTATGAAGATTTGAATAAGTTTGATCTTATATTTGTAGTGTCTAATGCTTTGGCGGTTTCTTTGTCTAAGCAATTCAGAGATGGATCTTCGGGTGCTTTAATTGGAGAGCCAGAAATTAGTGATGTCAAAGACTTTGGATTTCAAACTTTTACTAAAAATAGATCTTATACTACTGTATTTATTTTAACTGCGACAAATTCTATTGGATCTGTATCAACTTTACCTTTGTATATTGATCCAGCGATTCCAAATATTATAGATTTGCCGGATGAGATTGTTTCTGATTTTAAAATATCTAGAGAAACAGACTCTTATGATTTAATAAACTCTCAGCTTGCGCTATCAATTACTGATGTTTTTGATATATCAAAGCTTTCTTCTTTAGAATTATTTTATAAAAGAAAAGATTTTGAACAGTGGAAGTCTTTAATTTTAAGTAAAGATAATCCTGTTGTATTAAAAAGTAATAACGGTTCAGAATCTGGATACGTTTTTGACTTCAAGAAACAGCCTATTTCAAGGCCAAATTCAGGAGGATATTTTGATTTTTATATAAAAATAAATCTTTCAAATATAGAGCCTGTATACACAAGCACAAAGACTCTATTTTTTGATAATCTAGATGACACAGCGCCTCAAAGACCTAAAGATTCTTCTATTTCTACAAATATTATAGACATAGAAAATCCTGCTACATTAAGATACGAAATATCTACTAAATTTTCTGAAGTATATACAATCACTAACAATTCTAGTTCTATAGACCAAAATGATATCCAATCATCTCCAGCGGATTCTTATTCTCATGGATTTTTGGACACTAATAAATTTAAAGGTTTATCTATAGGATCTTATACTTTTTTAAATGAGAACGGGAAAAATTTATTCTATTATGAATATGATAATGCCGGAACAAAAGGGTATTTTTATCCAGCATCAGTTTCAGAAATATATCCATGCATAGTGACTAATAAAGAGGGCGGTTCTAATAAATCCATCGTTCTATATTGGAAAGTAAATGATGACTTTTTTGATTACAGTTTTTTTGAGAATAATATATCAATAACTACAACAAATTTTCAAGTAAAACTACAATATAAAGACTCTAGTTCTTATGTGGATCTAACTAATGCAATAAAGATAACTAAAGATCCAGTTCAAATGTCAGCCAATGAGAACACTAAATTTGGCTTTTTTTCTAAATATCAAAAGTTTGTTTTATCAATAGAGAGAGATGTAGATATTAAAAATAATGCAGCTAAGTCTTTATTCGATAGAATAAGCGAGTCGGATAATTCAAGCGATAATTTAAGGCTTATAGTTTTAAAGCATGATGTAGATTGCTATTCAGGTGGAGTTACAAGAAGCTATTTTTTTGATAAAATGCTAATGCCTCCTAATTGGAAGTACATAGCTTATGATAAATATATTACAAATGAATACATTACAAATACTGATCTAGAAATAAGGACCGCTTCTGATAAAAAAATCAATCTTGATTTAGCGAGTCCAATTTTAAGAGGTATAAGACTGCCAGATATTGGATTTTATAAGTATGATCAGTTAAAGGGATTGAAAGTAAAATTCTCAGATTCTTATGGAAATAGCGCAGTAACTACCTTTGATTTTAAGATTTTATATAAGTTATCGTGCGAGTATGATGTATTTTATAGAGATCCAGTTTTAGAGGGGACAGTTAATTCAATTTTATTGCCGTCTATACCGAGTGATGTTTTCTTAATACCGCCGACTTTAAAAGTTTCTCCTCCAAATTTAGTCCCAGAATCACAAGGCGGAAAGCAGGCTGAAGGAATAGTAAAATTAAATGAATATGGCAAAATAGTAGGTCTACAGATAACTGATCCCGGGCATGGTTATTCGTTATTCAAAACACTCCAAAGCAAGAGAGAGCAAACTTTTACAGATTTAGTACCTTTTGTTAAAAAGTCTTTTCAAATAGTAGCCAATGATTTAAATATTTCTAGAAGCGTATTAACTTTGCAAAATAATTCTTTTGATAAAGAAAATCTTGTAGCTTCTTTGGAGGGTGGAGTTAGGTTAGCGAGTGCATACGCAGACAAACAAAGGTTAGAGCAGAACGGCGGCAACTCGTTCTCGGCTGAGCAAAAAGCTAAGCTTGATGATTATTTAAATTATAACTTGCCAGAAGAGTCAAGTAATACAGAAAATTCAGTAGAGTTATATAATTTAGAAATGACAGAAGAGGAAAAAGATGTCTCTTCTATAGGAGTTTTAAATGAGACTTGGAATATAATTTCAAAACTATATACTGATAAGTACATAAATCCAATAGAGCAATCCCAAGTCTACACAGAAGACACAGATGCAAGCGTGAGTGAAATCGAAGAGTCTAGCATACCTAGCACTATAAACACTACAAAAGACTCTACGGCAATAACACCAATATCTCTCAATCCAAATGTTCAGCAAAAGAGTGCTAGTGGTGGCTCTCCAGAGTTATTCTCTCTAAATGGCTTAACTATAGTACCAGATGCAAGTGCCGCTGTATTTGTGTCAAGCAAATTCAATGCTCCTCCTTGGTTAACTCTATTGCCGCTTTCTGTGAGAGCGGATGGTCAATACGGCTTTGGTCCTTTGGCGAATATGCTTCCTAGAGCGGAAATGTTCAATAGATTAGTCATGGGAATAAATAATCTTAATGAGGTAAGAGTTATTCTGCCAATGATTTGGGCTATAGATCAAAAAAATACTAACAATGCTTGGTATGATGTTTCTAGTGGAGAAAATGAATATGAATTAATATCTTTCAATACTAACGGCACAAAAGTTGGGGCAAGCAGCGAATCAAGCTCTTATCTACCAATAAACTCTCAATTAGGAGTGTCTGCTTCTAGAAGCGTGACCAGAAGCGAGCTTAAAGCAGATGAGGCTGAGCCTATAGGCTTGTCAGCAAATGTTTATAAGGTTTCTTCTGAAGACTCTTCGGCTGTATCATTCAAGCCATTTGTGCATCCTTTGATGGCTAAGTCTTTTAAGGAAAGCTACCTAAGAACGTTTAAGAGAAAAATATTAGGAATAGTTACAGAACAAACAACGACTTGCGTAAATAATAATGCTCCGATAGGAATAGGGGGGTATACAGCAATTGGTTGCAATGGAATATTCGGAGAAGCATACGAAAAACAAGTCCCTGCTGGCACTTTATTGCCAACGCCTAATGAAAATTATAATACTTACTTTGCATTTTTTGACGCAGGAGGAACAATAGAGGCATCTGCTCGCGGCACTGCTCAAGCTCTATCAGTTTCGAATGGAACAAATAATGGAAGAAAAGTTTTCTGTACTTATAATTGTGGAGATTCATATTCTAAATCTATAGATTTTAGATACGCGAATATGTTTCCAGGAACAATAAAAATATGAGCTTAGATAATTTCAGCAATTTATTTAAAGAAGCTGCAAAAGTTTCTAGAAGTCTAGCGTCATCAGCAGCTAAAGCGGGAGTAGCAATTGCAGATGGTAAACCAATTATAGCTCCAAAAAACAAATCTCAAGAAAGATTAGATGTATGCAATAAATGCAAAGACCTAGACAAAAGCCTAGGTCGATGCACTGTGTGTGGATGTTTTGTATCTGCTAAGGTTAAAGCAGATTATGAAAGCTGTCCGTCGGGCAAATGGTAATTAAGCCTTCTTGATTCTCTCAATAAGCTCAAAAATCTTTGGCTTAGAAAGATCATTAATAGAAGTAACCTCTTCAGCCTTCTCGTACTTGTCCTTGATAAGGCGCTTTTGGATCTGCTCGAAAGAAATATTCTTTTCTTTCATAAGATTATAAAGCACTGTAGCTGGAGACATTGGATTATCTGACATTGGCTCCTCGATAACCTTGACGCCGATTTCTTCTTGGCCAACGATATTAATCTTCAAGAAGTTGCGGACACACCTTACAAAAGCTCTATTTTCAGCTATTGCAGCTAGATAGTTGCGAGCAAAGCTTTGCGTATTATCTGGAGAAGCGTCAGCTAGAGCTTGAAAAGACACATCTACATTTGAGGTCTCATAATTACCAATCCAATTAATGTAGCAACTAGCGATTACATAATTTGGACTAGCTTCTGGAACGTCGTAAGAAACGCAGGTGAAACCTCTGATTTGGGCAAGCTCTTTGATGCCGCCGAGAAGAATAAGGAGATCCTTGTCTTCTAGTTTTGTAATATCTGTTTCTTGAGTGCGCTGCTTGTTAGGCACAAGAAACTCTGGGCGGATCATCTTGCGCCAGTTAACATAACCATCTTCATTGAAGATGTACGGAATTGGCGGCTCTTCTAGAAGACCAAATTGGTTCCTTTTGAGGGTTTTGGGAGGAGTACTCATCGCATCTAATATGGACTAGATTTGCTCTTTTGTCAAGAAGTAAAAGTAATCAGCCTCTTCTTTGAAAGACTCATCTATGAAAGCTGGAAGGGCAGACTTTGCTTCCCTTACGTTTTCATTACTTATCATAGATTTGGCATGCCATCTACTACAGAATGTTTTTCCAGATTTAACTACTATTTTGTTGCCTTTAAAATATACCTTAGATTTATCTAATCCATCTAAGAACTTGAGATCTAATACATTCAGGCGATTTATTTTTTTGAAATCCATATATTTTATTTTTTCTTTGTCCAGATCTTCTCCAGTCAAAGATGTAATAAGATCAAATTCTATTTCTAAGGAGTGAAGCAAAGATACGAAATCATCGTCGGAATCTTTTTCTATTCTATAGTATAGCTTCTTAATATTTTTCTTGTGACGAAGCAGTATGTTTTTATTTATCGGTTTATTTGTGACTATAGAAGCCGACAGAAGTTGCAATTGTTTGTCTAGATTCTCTTCCGAGAAGAAGTAATCCATTCTAATAACTAGTTCATTCTTGCCATCTGCTTTGATATCAAAGACGTTGTCTGGCATTATCTCTATGCTTTGCGTAGCATAAACTCTTCCGACAGAGATTGTATTATCGAATTCTGGGGTATAATTAAATAGCATTTCGATTATTTTTTTAGCTATTTCTTCTGGTCTAATATTATTTATTGGCGCAGCAGTTGGATTTACGAAGTTTTTGCGCTTCCAATCTGAATCTATAACGTTTTGTTGTTCTAGGATATTCTCTAAATAATAGTCGTATTTTAAATAACACTGTTTGACGCCATACTCAGAGCATATCAAAGAATAAATTTTAGAAGCTCCACAGAAAAGCTTCGCCCTTTTTAATAGATAAGTTTTCTGGGCTAAGTGAACAGAATTATCGATATAGACATGCTTAAAGTGATACTTTTTATCGTCTATGAAATGAATAATATTTATATTTGCTTGCTTTAGGAGCGGCTCAATTAACTCAATTACTCTAAACCAAAAATTGTAATTTTTATTTGGATCTGATGACTGAGTGTCTAAAACTATATAATCATCAAATGGAAGTGGAAAAATTTTCTCGTAAATATGCGCTTTCCCCGGTTCTAGGCCGGTTGTAGCTTTGAAAGATTTTAGCAAGTTCATTTGATTAAAACAGAATGATGATTATTAATGGAAAAATTATCTAAGCAATATGATTCGTAAAAGTTATTTTTTAAAAACTCTGGATCTGAAAATTGCTTAGTCTGCACGAAGGCTTCTTTTATTAATGTATTACCAGAAAAAATTGGCTGGCTATTCTCATTAGAGGAAACGAAGATATGCTTATCTGGATACTTTTCTTTTATAGCTGATATGATTTTAGTAGATAGAAATATATTCTCTAAAGTAGAATTAATTGAAACAAATATTCTATCCTCTGGTTTAGTGTCTCCGAAGAGATCTTCTAGTTTAAAACTTTTATTTTTGTCGTTTTCTTTGTAGGCTACTTCTCTGAAGTATTGATCGATAGTTTGTCTTGAAGTGCCAGCCTTGATCTTTTCTATCCAATGCAGCAACCCTTCGTCATCATCAAGTACTTCTTTAGATAAAATCAAAGAGTATAGAGATTTCAACCAAAGAACATTATCTTCCTCTTCTGGAATATCGGCGTTTGGATTGCATGGTTTTACTGGATCTTTTTCCAAAGAATACTCCTTAAAGTCGCAAGAGTCTAAAAACTTTTCTATTTTTCCACCAACACTAGTAACAGAAAAATTATCAATAACCCATTTTCTAGCTTGCTTGCCCATCTTAGCTTTTTGATCATCTGGCATCTCATAGGCGAGTTTAAGGTTATTCGCTATAGAAACTGGACAAGTAGAAGCTTTAATAAATTCTGTACCAAACTCTCTATACTCGCTCCAAGCCAACGGAATAGAAGCGGCTTCAGGCTCGCACATTTCCTCTCCGCAACTATAATTAGTAACAAGAGTAATTAATCCAGTTAACTTTGCTTCTTGAATAGGAATCTCTTGGCCACCACTTGTAAATGGATGACAATAAACATCCATTAAGTTATAAATCTCATTCAACTGCTTTTCAGTAGTTCCAAGAGATGTAGAGGTAGTTACGCAAGAGTCTTTAGTTTTGCATCTATGGCAATCTGTATCATGCCCTTTGAAATTACGGACATGATAAGACCTACACTTTTTACAAATGTAAGTCGTTAAGATGTCGCCCATATCTACTCCGACTTCTTTGCAAAGTTTTTCTATGCCCCAACCTTCTTTCCAGTGAGTGTGCAATAAAAGCTTAGGTTTGCTATTTGGATTTTGACTTTTGAAAGACTTAAATCCTTGCAGAAGATTCGGAACAGACTTCCTTAACTGATTTCTAAAAACAAATCCTATAATAAAATTATCTTGGTCTATTCCATTATTTTTTCTTAGAGCGGCTTTTTCTTCTTTTGAAAATGGTTTAAATTCTGAAACATCAATAGCTCCATGTACAGTTTGGACATGAGTGTGTCCAAGCTTGTGCATTTCTTTTTCAGCAAAATTAGACCAAACCCAATAATTCTTGATCTTAGGAGCGGCGGCGACAGCAGAAGGCAAAAGAGGAAGAGAATCTAAAGTAACCCACAAAACATGATTTAGTCTGTTAAACCAAGTTTTATTTATAGCATAATCTACCCCCCAGAAATCTTGGACTCCAATATAGACATCTGGTTTTTCTTTCTCGATAATTTTATCTAGCTCTAAAGCGCCATAAGAATAAAGCCTTCCTTTATCTGGGTGAGAATTAGCTTCTTCTAGTTCTGGCCCGGAAGTTGGGTAACACCCATAGCTTTTCCAAGGAGTCCTTTCAAGTTCTGCGTTATTTTTTGTTAACCCGCCGCCAAGAGAGATAATCTCGTACTTACCAGTCTTATATAAATAAGAAAGAATGGCCTTGGTATTCCTACCAAAGCCAGTCTTAGACAGAGCAAAATCGCTGTGATAAAGAATCTTTTTCTTTTTTACCATAGATCGTCATCCGACGACTCCTGCTTAGGAGCCTCTTCCTTCTTAGGAGGGGCTGCTTGAGGAGTAGCGGCTGATCTATTATCTTGTTCTACAGAAGCCTTTTCAAAACTTTTCGCTAGAGCAAAGCACAAGAAAGATTCAAGTCGAACTCCCTCGCCAAAAGTAAAACCAATCAAGAAAGAAGTCTTATCCTGAGAGTTCTCCTTACTTTCCTTTGAAACGGAAAATGAATAACCAACCTGAGCCATCTTTGATGGATCTTCCTTAGTGCCGCGCATGTAAGGAGAGAACTTAATCCTAGTAACCTGCTTAGCGGAATCATGGAACGCAGAAATTTCGCTATTGCGCCTAATAGCGGAAATGATATCAGAAGCCTCAGTGAGACTTAGCTTGACAGAGCATGACATTTTTGGATTCTGGGCGTTGCCAGCGAATGAACCACGCTTAGTTTGGTCATCCCAACTAGCT
>JACCDP011306377.1_pt1 | contig 16087 bp, 13 predicted proteins | sample 7445841 | NCBI WGS metagenome assembly JACCDP01 (sample SAMN15323441, study PRJNA562643) | freshwater metagenome | isolation source: river surface water | place: USA:Blue River Watershed | collected 2017-08-17 | reverse complement strand
TGGTTAAACCACTCAAGGCCACACGCGCACGTGCTCCAGGAGGTTCATTCATTTGACCGAAAACGAAAGTAGCTTTAGATTCTTTTAATTCTTCTAAGTTTACTTTACTTAAATCCCATCCACCTTCTTCCATGCTATGTTTGAATGCATCACCATATTTCATGATACCTGCTTCAATCATCTCACGCAATAAATCGTTTCCTTCACGAGTTCTCTCACCCACACCTGCGAACACTGATAAACCACCATGTCCTTTTGCGATATTATTAATCAATTCTTGAATCAATACTGTTTTACCTACACCCGCACCACCAAATAAACCAATCTTACCACCCTTTGCATACGGCTCAATCAAGTCGATTACTTTAATACCTGTAAACAACACTTCTGTTGCAGTACTCAAGTCTTCGAACTTTGGAGGAGTTGCGTGGATAGAACGTCCATTTGATTTATCTAATTGAGGTAAACCATCAATTGCGTCTCCTGTTACATTGAACAAACGACCATTGATGCCTTCACCCACTGGCATTAAAATTCCTTTTCCGGTATCCACTACTTCCATGCCTCTCACTAAGCCTTCTGTACCGTCCATTGCAATTGCACGAACGCTATCTTCACCTAAGTGTTGTTGAACTTCTAATACTAATTTTTCACCGTTTGGACGCGTGATTTCAAGGGCATTGTATATTTCTGGTAATACACTTTTTGTTGAAAAATGTACGTCTACAACCGCACCAATAATTTGTTTGATTTTACCTGTTGTTGCCATATAGTTATTTGTTTTTACAACCCCCTTTTAAGAGGCGAAAATGGATTTACTCCATTTCGGCTGCAAAGGTAGTGATTTGCATGTTTATTGCAAAAATTGTACATAGATAATTGCAGCTAAAATTCCCCCTATGATTGGCCCAAATACAGGAATAGGTGCATAAGCCCAATCACTTGGACCTTTTCCCTTGATTGGCAGCACAAAATGCATGATTCTAGGTCCTAAATCTCGGGCTGGATTGATTGCCCAGCCGGTTGGTCCACCTATTCCAAAGCCAATTCCGGCCACTAAAAGGGCTACTGGCAAGGCCGAAAAACTGCCTAATTCGACTCCAGCAGACTTAATATGGAATATTCCGATTACGAAAACAAAGGTTGCAACCGTTTCTACAATGAAATTTTGAGGTAGTCTACGGATAGACGGTCCTGTGGAAAAGCAAGCCAATTGATCTGCTGCATTTTCACTTTCATTAAAATGATCCTTATAGACCATCCATATCACAAATGCCCCTAACATGCTACCTAATAATTGAGCAAGAAGATAGGTAGGCACTAAGGACCATTCAAATTTTCCGGCAGTGGCAAATGCAATTGTAACTGCTGGGTTTAAATGTGCCCCACTTGAACTATTTGAAATATATACCCCCACAAAAACGGCTATGGTCCATCCTAGTACAATGGAAATTAATCCTCCGTTATTGCCTTTTGTTTTTGGCAATACAATATTTGCAACAACACCGTTCCCAATAATCATCATCATTGAAGTGCCTAAGAATTCTGCTAAAAATGGAGTCATAAATTATATTTTAGTCATTTATATATTGGTCATTTGAATTGCTTTTTTCCAACCTTCAATTCCTTTCTGAATGTCTGCTTGCGCTAAGATGGGATTAAAAACTTGATCCACCTTCCATTTTGCAGCAATTTCATTTTCGTCTTTCCAAAAACCAACCGCCAATCCTGCTAAATATGCTGCACCCAACGCAGTTGTCTCAATGATGGTTGGTCGAATTACTTTTGTATTTAAAATATTGGATTGAAACTGCATCAATAAATTATTTTTTGTAGCACCTCCATCCACTCTTAATTCAGCAATAGGAATCTGTGCATCGGATTCCATCGCCTTTAATACATCGTAGGTTTGATAAGCAATACTTTCTAATGCAGCACGAGCAATATGTGCAGCATTTGTACCTCTTGTGATTCCAGTGATGGTACCCTTGGCATGTTGATTCCAATAAGGTGCACCTAATCCAGCAAATGCAGGTACCATATACACGCCATCGGTATCTGCTACTTGAGCAGCCAAACTTTCTACTTGATCTGAATCACGAATAATATGTAGTCCATCTCTAAGCCATTGCACGACTGCACCTCCAATAAAAACACTTCCTTCTAATGCATAAAATGTTTTACCATTTCTTTGCAATGCGATGGTGGTTAATAAATTATTTTTTGAAATGAATGCTTGCTCTCCTGTATGCATTAACATAAAACAACCTGTGCCGTATGTGTTCTTAACCATGCCCGGTGCTGTACAAATTTGTCCAAACAATGCAGCTTGTTGATCTCCTGCGATGCCTGCAATTGGAATTTGTTGATTGGTGACCAATAAATCTGTTTGGCCATACACTTCACTGCTGCTTTTTACTTCAGGTAATATATCAATAGGGATATTAAATAATTCCAATAATGCTGTATCCCATTTTAATTCATGAATATTATACAGCATTGTTCTGGATGCATTGGTTGCATCTGTGATATGATGTGCCCCATTGGTTAATTTCCAAACCAACCAACTATCAATAGTTCCAAAACAAAGTTCTCCTTTTTCTGCTTGCGCTCTTGCACCTTCCACATGGTCTAAAATCCATTTTATTTTTGAAGCCGAAAAATAAGCATCAATGATTAAACCTGTTTTTTCTTGAATAAAGGCTTGCTTGCCTTCTTGTTTTAATTGGTCACAAAAATCAGCGGTCCTTCTATCCTGCCAAACAATGGCATTGTAAATTGGCATGCCAGTTAGCTTATTCCAAACAACAGTCGTTTCACGTTGATTGGTGATACCAATGGCTGCAATATCAAACTTATCAATACCGTGTTTTGATATGACTTCGGAAGCCACACCAATTTGAGTACTCCAAATTTCCATTGGATCATGTTCCACCCAACCTGGTGATGGAAAGATTTGTGTGAATTCTTTTTGGGCAGTAGCAATAATTAGACCTTCTTGGTCAAATAAAATAGCACGGCTACTTGTGGTGCCTTGATCCAGCGCTAAAATGCATTTTGGCATGATGACAATTTTAAAGTCTGAAACCGGCTACTACCTTCTAGCTTTTAACCAATTTTCAGGATCAAAATATACTGCTTTTTCATTACAAATAGAGAATAAAACTGCACCTTCTCCGTCTAAATTAATTCCTGAGCGGCCTATCACAGTTCCTGCCTTTACTTCTTGACCATTGCTTACAGATGCACTACTCAGACATGAAAAAGCTGTAAAATATTTGCCATGCTTAATTAAAACTGTTTTATCTCCATTGACATCTCCTACATATACAACAATTCCATTGGCTACACTTTTAACCGTGGTCCCTTTTGGAACTGCCAATTCGATGCCATCACTTTTACGATCTAATTTAGTCCCCGGGATGCTCTCTATACCAAAATGAATATTGACAATCCCAGTTGCCACTGGCCAAGGAAGTCCACCTTTGTTATTTTCAAAAGAGATGGATGTTTCTCTACCCTCTTCTGTTGTTTCAAGTGCCGAATAAGGACGATTACTTGTGGTACTTTTTAATCCCCCTTCCACCTTACTTACATTTGGAATTGATTTAGACTTCTCTTCATTTGTAGGGGTTGTTTTATTATTGGCAACATTGGCTGCTTTTAATTTAGCAAGTCGTTCATTCTCTCTTTTTACAGCTTCCTGCATTTCTCTTTTGATGACTGCTGCGATCGCTGCCTGCATCTTTCTTCTTTGTGCTTCTTTTTGTCTTACCTGCGTGGTGATTTCTTGCTCCTTATTCTTTAATTGTTTCACCACTTTATCTTGTTCCTTTCTGTCATCCTGCAATACTTTTAACTGAACCGTTTGAGCAGAAAGGGTTTTGATGCGATCCTGCTTGTTTTCACTTAAAATATTGATTTTAGACTTCAAATTATTTTCTGATAAACCAATGGCCATCGCCTGTGTTTCTCTATTCTGACGATAGCTTTTTAAATAAGTAATCCTTTTTACTGCGTCATTAAAACTTCCTGCTGAAAATAAAAAATTAAGATACTCGTATCCACTTCTGCTTTGATAAGCGAATACGATACTTTTAGCGTACCTGAGTTTTAAAGTGTCTAACTCGTTGTTCAAACGCTTTACATCTTTCTGGTTACTCAAAATAGCATCATCTAGTACTTTAACCTGCTTAGCAATACCATTGATCAAAGCCTGTCTTTTTGAGATCTTGTTTCTAATCAATGCCAATTGTGCTAAAGAACTTTTTTTATTGTTTTTAGTTTGATCTAATAGTCTATTTAAATCATCTAATTCTCTTTGTAAAGTCTGTGCTTGTTTTTGCAAATCATCTCTAGAATTACCATTTTGTGCATTGGCATGATTCAAGCAACAAGCTATACAAATACAGATAAGAATTGACCATTTTTTAAGCATAAGATTCATTTTTCACTTTTTTATTTTCGCTTGCCTGTTTTTGGAATAGTAAAAGTGTATTTCAAAGGTTCATCAAAATTAAATTCCTTGATTTCCATCCCAATATCTATTTTGGTTTGTGCATTGATGGATATATTTCTATTAAGCGGAAACTGTATATTTTTTACCAAAGCGTGTTCACTATAAACGATATCACATGTTCTGTGCTTTGCTGCATCTACATCGTCTAATTTTAATTCAACCAACTTTGAATTATCCTCACTAAGAATCATTAAATTTTTAAATAATTTACCCATTAAGCTTACTTGAAGCCTTTGATTCAGTACTTTATAAGAAATGATGTCAATGCTATCCATGAAAATTGGATTGCCTATGACAAGGTCTTCGATCGTTTGATAACTTAATGGGATTTTTACTAGCTCTTGTAAATAAGACAAAGAGTGTCTTTCTGTTTTTTTATCTTGTGGGAAGTTCAGAAAAATGCTGTCTTTATTGATGAATGCTTTAACCCCAATGATACCCAGATCAAACCTCATGGTAATATAGATACCGCTATCTTTTTGAATGCTTATATTAGCGATGAAATTTTTTTTATCATTGATTGTTTCATAATCCATTTTCACCTTTGCGTTCATGGTTTTAAAATCAATCTTCGTATTGGCAATATTTCTTACAATACCCTTCACCATTAATAAAGAATCTTGTCTTGCTTTTTCGGCCAATGCTGCAGCATCCGGTACAACTTTCACAGTCAATGCATCTTGAATCACTTGCACCTTCTTCACATTCGAACAAGCTACACTTAAAAGTATCAAGATTAAATAAAGGCTGTTTTTTATAATTCGCATGCGTACATTTTATATTTTACCTGTATGCCCAAATCCGCCTTCACCTCTTTGGGTTGTCTCCAAATTTTCTACTAATTGCCATTCCATTTTTTCGACTTGTTGAAATACAATTTGCGCAATCCGATCTCCGTCTTGAATCACTTGAATTTCGTTAGACAAATTGATCAAAATAACTTTGATCTCTCCTCTATAATCTGCATCAATCGTACCAGGGGTATTTAAACAAGTCAACCCTTGTTTAATAGCAAGCCCACTTCTAGGTCGGATTTGTGCCTCCAAATGATTTGGCATAGCGATATGCAAACCGGTAGGTATCAAAACACGCTCTAATGGCGCCAACTGAACAGGTGTTGGGATAAATGCACGTAGATCTAGCCCAGAAGACCCTTGCGTTGCATAAGCAGGCAAAGGATGATGGCTGTGGTTCACAATGGGAATGATTGTAGACATGTGCTACAAAAGTAGTTAAAAAAGCAGGTAAATTGAAGCGATACCGCCTTAGTTAACAAATAATTTAGAAGTAAAATATGGAGCCAAAACGCAAGGTATTTGACAAAGGATTTCTTGTAATACCACCTCCAGTTGGGACTAGATAGGAAATATTGAATTTAGACTGTTGGTATTGAAAGCTTGAACCAACTGTGAAATATTGCATACTTCCTAGGTTCTTATTATTGTCAATAAAATAGCCAGCCCTCAAATTAAATCGGTCCGCATAATTGTATTCAGCACCAAGGGATACTTTTAAGGATTCAGATAAAGGCATACCATATTGATTTGAAAAAGAATTAAACCAACTTGAAACAACAGACTGAGAAAAATATTGATCAACCACTTGAGGATCACTACTAGTTGGACTTGCAGGCACCATTAAACGATTGATATCCACCCCCATTTCTAATGAATTCTCTGTATCAAATCTGCTCAAATAAGCCAGACCTAATCCAATATTTGCCGGAATAAAATATTTATTTTTTGACTCATTAGAGTAGCTCACTTTACCTCCTAAATTAGATAAAACCAAGCCTGCATGAAAGCCTTCTAGGTCTTCGCTTTGTTTATAGAATAAACTAATATCTCCTGCGAAAGTATTGCCAGCCTTGAAATTGGTACCATTCGTGCCATATGAACCCTGAACCAATCTTGAATTGATATACCTTAAAGTCACACCCATGCTCAAGGCATCTGTTAATAAAATATTGTAACCAAAATCATAACTAAATTCCGAAGGCCTTTGAGAGGGCAAAGTAGATTGTCCAGACTCGTCTGTGAAATCAATATTACCTAAACTAAAAAAACGCAAAGAACTATTGATCCCGCTAAAATCATTTAATTTTTTATAATAACCTGCACTCGCTAAGTACACATCATTCAATCCTAAGTCCTTTAACCATGGGGTGTAATTAATTAAAAAACCACGGTTATTTTTTAGATAAGGAATCTTCGCAGTGTTGCCAAAAAGGTCATTGGCTTCTGGCGACATTGCAATTGATAAATTTCCCATACCACCAGATCTTGCATCCGGGGATATCATCATAAATGGCACAGCAGTACTTTGTAATTTAAGAGATCTTTGAGCCAATAATGTATTGGATACAAAAATTAAAACTACAAAGAAGGCTAATTTGATGGAGGGGATTTTAATCATGCTCTATATTCTTTAATACTCAATATTAGTAAAGATAAACTTAGAAATCTATATTTAAAATTTTATAAACCCATTTAACATTTGTTCAACTAACCCATTTTGCTGAACTACGATCTTATAATAATATTTACCAGGCGGCAAAAGCCCTCCTGAAGTCGTTTTTCCATTCCAGTCTACCACAATTTTGTTGCCTTTAGGCTGCAATTGTTGACTCATAGAAAAATGTCTACTTCCGCTGGCGTCAAATACATCCAATTGCATCAAAATTTGGTCAATACTATTCTTGATCTCAAAACTAAACTTTGCATTGGTCTGCATAGGATTAGGACTTATGCTTAAATTTCTAATATTTTTATTTTTTTTACTAGGCACTTCAATCATGATGGTGTCTTTGGAAACATTGCCTAAAAGGTCCCATGCCTTGACGATTAATCTATGTTTTCCTTCCTCCAAAACAGGTAACGGATATTGAATTGATCCTGACTGATATTGATTCTCATTATAAGAAAAGAATGTATTCAAATTATAATTTTTTATAATCGTATCGTCAATAATTAATTTTAAATCCTGGCCCAATTCATTGCCCGAAGACTGTATTCCCGAACTATCTTTTAAGGTCACAAATAAAGTTGATGGTGCACTTACCCAATCGCCCGATTTAAAAGAAGGTGCATTGATATAGGAGAAGATTTCAGGACCTGTGGTATCTAGTTTATTTTGAGTGGCTGTACCTTGAATAAAGATGGATTGCATTTGCATACTAGCATCAGCGGTATCATTGTAAGCATAGAGTTGTAATTTAAGTGCTGCCGAATTCGAAGAAGGTAGGTTGCCGGGCAGGATAAAACTGATTTCAAATTGTCCATTTTGCACTGTTGCCTTTCCCTTAAAGAGCGCCTTTTCCTGTGTTTCAATTGCAACTGACTGACTAGTTGCTTGATTTGCTAAAGTTTTCTTTGTACTAGGCGCATCCCATAAAACCATGTCTATGGCGCCTTTAAAGTTTTGTAGGGTTTGATTTTTTACTGACAAATTTCCTTTTAATGTATACTTTCCACCTGCCTTTAAATAGATCGTGTCCGACCAAGGCAACTGGTTTAATTCGGTACATTTAATTTGGTATTTCGGCTGAACAATACGCATAGCTGGATCCCCCATTAAACCAAATTTAAATGCATTTAAGCGATCTCCATTTCTGCTAAAATTATAATTTTTTGCAGCTTGCAAGGCTTGCCCAATTGTCCTAAATTGACCATTTGAATTTGGCACAAGTAATGCTTGCATGAATGCATCATTGATTTGTTTATTACTATAAGCAAACACAAGTCTATTGGCTGCAACCAATGCAATAATGCCTTTGTCATTTTGCATCAAAGCATCAAAACCAATTGGCGCAGAACCAGGTTGATCATAGGGCGCAAAATCACAAGAAGCTGTAACCATAATAGGTAATTTTCCGGCATTATCCCAAGACTGCATTTCTGATTTTGAAATCACTGCCTCCTCGGTTAAACGTAAATAATTTCCATGACCTGTATAATTCAAGACCAATGTTCCCGCTTGAACCGCTTCTTGTATTGCTTTGTTGACATCCGGATAAGTGCTCCCAGTCAATGTTTGGCTTGCTTTAAATAAATCCAAATACAACTTTTTATGATTCCAGTTAGCTGTTTTTGTTTTTAAATTACCTATGATTTCCTCTGCATCTTGAAGGTGTAAATTATAGTCCGCATCGTCTGCAACCCAAGTCAATTGGTTTTGCCAAAGACCCATTTTTTTGTTGGATTGGTATTGAATTAATTTTTCAACCATTTTATTGGCTTCGGCAATTGTTCTTGCTGGAATCCTACCAATAGCCAAACTAATTGAATCAATCTTTTGTGTAAACTGAATTTGATTGCCTGGTTCTTGTATTGCGTAAAAATCATCCGAACTATATGAAGTTAAAATTGCATTGGACACCTCACTTGTATAAACAGGCAGTTCTTTATTAACTTGGATTTTTTGTGCACTGAAATTACCCATCCCTAATAATAAAACATACGCAGGGCTTACTTGATTTTTTAATTTGGATTGTTCTAAAAAGTACTTTAAAAAATTTCGAATGGCAATAGGCGAAGTTTGTCCACTTGCCATTTCATTGTACACTTGGGTAGCATTAAATAGCCCCACCTTATAGCCATTTTGCTTTTCATGAAAAGCTTGGAGAGCCTTAGCTGCAGGAAAATAATCAGGCGCAGAAATAATAATATAATCTACTGGGCTTAAAGAGAAACTACTATCATTTCGTATCAAACCAGAAAACTGTGCTGAATTTATTTTATTGGACTCAAAGACATAAAAATATTTTTGTGCAGTATCAACAACTTTAAATGTAGCAATTGAATTTTGTCCCAATTGTATATTTAATGCGACAGGTTGAAGGTATTGAGTCAAATCCCATACCTTGGTTTGGGTGGTTGCATTTTGAATTTCAAATTCAATCATTTGACTGGATGCATTACTAGATTGGTAGTCAAAACCAAATCCTGTATTACCCCAGAAACCAATTGTTCTTTGTCCTTGCATTGCCAAATAATCAATCCAACCTGTGGCGCCAGTGGCTGCATTAAAATCTACTTGCAGGTTCATGTTGCTTAAGCTTTGCCCCTGCTTCTGCACTTTAGACTTATCTAACAAAATAGTGCTGCTATCAAAACGTATTTTATATGCATCATCAAAAAGGAATCCTGAAACTGGATTCAACAATTTTGTACTCAATAGTTGATCATTCAACTTAATTGAAAAGCTGGCATCTGTTTGATAAGTAGAAGCAGCCAATTGGCTCTGCAATGTAATTGGTGTATTGATTTGTAAGCCTTCCATATTAAGCGGAAATGACTGTGTCGTTTTTTTACCAAGTCCATTTCCCATAGGGTCACCTAACCAAATTTTACCACTACTTAAAATATTGATGGAATCTTTTTCTATCAACCACTTGGCCGAATAGGTTTGTACTATTTTTGATGCGGAACCAGACTTGTTAAAACTGGCAATTCTTTTTCCGTTTAATCCAACACGTAGAAAAAAATATAAGGAATCATTGCTTGTAATTTTTTGACGAATTGGTGCTTCAAGCTGGTTTGAATGTACCCATTTATAATGCCCTTGCGCATAAAATAAAAATTGATCTTGGTCGTCAAAAATCCCATCTCCCCCGTCTTGCATTTCAATGGCCATTTCAGTTAAACTATCCGGCAATGCATTCGGCACTTTTTCACTAAGATTTGCTAAATCCATCCCATACAACTGCACTTGATTCGAATTCGTTTTTCCTAAAAAACCCATTGCTTTAAATTGTGCACCAGTCAACCGATAAACCCCTTCGGTTGGCACAGCTATTTTAACCCAATTTCCTTTAGATAACATGCCCACCTGTCCCCATCCAAAAATGGGAAAACAGCATCCAATGAAAAAAAATGTTAAAACCGCAGGTTTCATGCCCTAAAATTAGGGTTTTACTAACATAAGAATCTATTTGCATTTGGATAAATGAGTGAAAAAGCAAGTATATTCGCAGAAGATTTTTAACCCCACTGAATAAACAAAACAGATGAATTTTATCAATAGCATATTATTATTTTTTGCGGTACTTTTTTTAGGCCCAAAAATGATCGCTCAATTCGATAGTAATCAAAGCAATAAAGTTGCATTTGCAGCTAAAGATGATCCGTATGATAGCACCATTTTGATTAGAGGTGGTACATTCGCTATGGGCATGAATCAAGAAAACATCATGGGCGATTGGAACAATAATTTGCGTAGAGTGACTGTGAGTTCTTTTAGAATCGACCAATATGAGGTGAGCAACAGACAATATAGAACTTATATAAAATGGCTTGAAAACGTTTTTATTCCATTAGGAAAGGATTCAATTGTAAAAGCTGCACTTCCTGATACATTAGTTTGGAGAACCGATCTTGCTTACAATGAACCAATGGTAGAAGGCTACTTTAGAAATAAAGCATTCAATGACTATCCTGTAGTGGGTGTAAGTTGGGAGCAAGCGAATGCTTATTGCAGATGGAGAACAGATAGAGCAAATGAAAAGACATTAATCAAATATGGCTTAATTGATCCTACCAAACCTTATATAGGCAAGATGGAGACCAATAATAGTCTTGTTGATACAAATAAGAGAAACACCGCTACTACAATTGCTCCTCCAACTCCAACTCAAACAAGAGCTAGAACAAGGAACAATAATTTAGGAGATTATGTATTAATTCCTGACTTTAGATTACCTACTGAAGCAGAATGGGAATATGCAGCAAAAGTTTCTAGTGGTAAAAATTATATCTCCAATTTTAATAATCCAAAAGCTGGATCTAATTCAGGCACACCCAATGCAAGTATTATTTCATCTGATTCACCCTATCCATGGAGTTCAAGTGGCAATGATGGCTTAAGAAATAACGCAACAGGAAAGTCTAGTTTGAAGGACAAAAGCAAGCAAGGCATGTTCATGGCCAACTTTAAAAATGGAAGTGGTGACTATATGGGTATGGTTGGCTATTCAAATGATGGTGCTGGTTTCCCTAGTAAAACAAATAGTTTTTTACAAAATCCTTTGGGCTTATATAATTTAAGTGGAAACGTCAACGAGTGGGTAGCAGACATTTATCGTCCAATGAATAGTATTGATATGGATGATTTTAATCCATACAGAGGTAATAATGTTTTAGATGGTGATGATTCAAATACATCAAGTTACGAAACAGGTACCAATACAATGATCTCCAATAAATCAAGAGTGTACAAAGGTGGTAGCTGGAAAGATCGCCCTTACTGGTTGAATCCTGGAACAAGAAGATATTTAGATCAAGATAAATCAAACAACACGATTGGCTTTAGATGTGCTATTTCTGCTTTTGGAATGGATACACCAGATGCGAAAGAAGATCAGCCTAATTTATGGCAGAAAATTAAAAATATCTTTTAATGAATTTACGCATTGGCTCCGGCATCGATTTTCATCAATTAGTAGAAGGTAGAGATTTATGGATTGGAGGCATTCTTATTCCACACCACAAAGGAGCTTTAGGACATAGTGATGCAGATGTATTACTTCATGCAATTTGCGATGCCCTTTTAGGCGCATTAAGCTTAGGTGATATTGGCACACATTTCCCTGACACAGACAATGCATTTAAAAATATTGATAGTAAAATTTTATTACAAAGAACCTACGATTTAATTACTGCAGAAGGCTATCAAATTGTCAATATAGATGCGACGCTTTGTTTAGAAGCACCAAAAATTAAGCCTTATGTAATCGCTATGCAGGAATGTATTGCATCCATTTTACATATTGGTAATAAAGATATTTCTATCAAAGCAACTACAACAGAAACGATGGGTTTCACAGGAAGAGAAGAAGGACTAGTAGCAACTGCAACATGTTTATTGATGGCAAAAAGCTAAATTAAATTGCTATGAAGCTTGGATCAATTGAGGCATTATATTCCATTTATACCAAACACCCATCTGTCGTAACAGACACAAGGAAGCTTAAATTAGGTGATTTATATTTTGCATTAAAAGGGCCTAATTTCAATGGGAATGCTTTTGCCCTTCAAGCCTTAGAGCAAGGAGCGGCTTATGCTATAGTAGATGAAGAAATTCCAAACAGTTTGGCATTTCAAGAGCGCATCCTCTTTGTAGATGATGTTTTAACAACCCTACAAGCATTGGCAAAATACCATCGTCAACAATTCAATATTCCATTCATTGCCATCACTGGTAGCAATGGTAAAACAACCACAAAAGAATTGGTCTATGCAGTTTTAGCAAGCCATTTTAAAACTTATACCACACAAGGAAATTTAAACAACCATATTGGTGTGCCTTTGACTTTATTAAGCATCCCTAAAGATGCAGAGATGGCAGTGATCGAAATGGGTGCCAATCATTTACATGAAATAGAAAGCTATTGTAGCTATACTCTACCTACACATGGCATGATCACTAATTGCGGTAAAGCACATTTAGAAGGATTTGGCTCTGAAGCCGGTGTAAAAAAAGGCAAGGGTGAATTGTTTGATTTTTTAAGCGCGCACAATGGAACTGCATTTGTTATGGAAGACTATGACTATCTGCAAACCATGTCTAATAAGATTCCTAATGTCATTGGTTATGGCCAACACAGTGGACAAATTCAAGGAGAAGCGATAGATCATAATGGGATGTTGACTGTCAAAATAAATAAAGGGATTGACATCGATCAAATACAAACAAATTTAGTTGGGGGTTATAATCTACCCAATGTACTTGCTGCTGTTGCAATTGGACAAGAGTTTAAAGTGCCCAATGATAAAATAAAGTCAGCTATTGAAAATTATATCCCAACCAATAGTCGTTCACAGTTATTGACATGGAATAACAACGAAGTAATTTTAGATGCATACAATGCGAACCCTTCTAGTATGAAATTAGCAGTAGAAAATTTTGCTAAAATAAATAAGGAAAATAAAATAGTTTGCTTAGGCGGTATGAGAGAATTAGGCGCCGATACTTTAATGGAACATCAATTATTAATTGATCAGTTGAATCAAACGAATTGGGAAAATGTATTACTTGTAGGATCAGAATTTAAGCCATGTGTTCATAACTATCTTTATTTTGATACTGTTCAAGAAGCTAAGGCCTGGTTGCATGCACAAACATTAAAGGGTTATACCCTACTCATAAAAGGTTCTAGAGGAATACAAATGGAACAATTGATTGCTCCTTAATTTGTGGTATCTTTGCGGTATGAAAAATAGCTACCTATACAGCACATTAACTAATAAATGTCCAAGATGTAGAGAAGGTAAACTGTTTACTGGTTCCAATCCCTACGACCTTTCCAATATCACAAAAATGAATGACCACTGTCCAGTATGCGGACAGCAAACCGAAATAGAAGTAGGATTTTATTATGGTACTGGTTATGTAAGTTATGCATTAACAGTTGCCTATTTTGTTTCTATGTTTGTTGCCTGGAAAGTGTTGATTGGGATGACTTGGGAATTAGATGATAACAGAATGTTTTATTGGTTAGGTAGCACAATTTTTTTATTGATTCTGATACAACCTATTTTAATGCGTTTATCTCGTTCTATTTGGTTGGGTTGGTTTGTTCCTTATAATAAGAATTGGAAAAATGAGCCATTGGAATACAATGAAAGAATGGACGAGCACATGAAAGAGATTTGATTTTTCATCTATCTCTCTGCAACCCTTTATTTACAATTGTCTTAAGCATAGAAAGTTTTCTATGCTTTTTTTATTAAACTATTTTAAGAAATTTTAGTGATTGTGTTTTCATCAATAATTAAACTTAATATTAATTATAGAAAGGAAATGAATTAGCCATGAGCATCTTCTTAATGCTGCTAATTGATTGACCATAAAAATATTACTATATGAAAAAGCTAATCATAGGAATAAGTATTATTCAATTTATTTTAACGATGGTCCTGTTATTTATTATTTTATCACTTAGCGCATGTAATTTCAAAGGCAATGTATCAATGGATGGTAAGGGTCTGATAGTTGATCAATTAAATACGTTAAATGCGCCTATTGAGGTTCAACATATATCTGATACAATTCATAAGGCGCAATCAATAGGTGATTTTAGATATGATTATATGCTTAAATAAGGATTTGGTACCAAAAGGGTTATTTCAATTCCCCTAATTGCGGCCGCGGTTAAATAATTGGACGTTGGTAGTAAACGTTACTACTTCGGGAGATATAAACAGCCGAGTAAGCAATTACGAACATGGAACCTTTCAGATAAGAAATAAAAATCCGCTGAATTTACTCCACAGTGGTTATTGGGGTAATAAACAAAAATATATTTATGAAAAACATACTTTTTATTCTACTATCCGTATTACTATTTTCCTGTCAGAAAGATAATTCTTCTGATAAATCAAATAATTCCTCTATTGAATTTATGCCCAGCAAGTTTTCAAATATTGAAAAAGAAATTTTAAAAAACTTTTTTACTTCAAATGAATATACAAGAGTTACAAAAGAGACTTTACAAAAAATTGGAAAATTAGACATAAACTTATCTTCAATTGAATATGTTGATAATAATAAAGATAAGCCTGTAATTAATCTTGTTTTTACAAACAATAATATAATTAAATCATTTTTACAGGTAATTCCGCTTAAAGAAAAATACATAAACGTCTTGCCAAATAATGAAAGATATTTAATGTTATTGATTGACTATAGAGAGTATAATACTAAATCATTTACTGGAAATATAAATCTAGTAGATTTAAATTATGATAATTTTTTAGCTGCAAAAATTGAAGTAGATCAAAAAATAATAAAACAAATGAATGGTTATGCTTTCCCGGAAAATTTAAAAAGTAAATATTATAGCTTAAAGAAAAAGTATGAATTAGGAAATCCAATGTATATTCAAAATAAAACTTCATATTCAATAAGTTTAGCTGAGAAACATTTCTGCGATGGAAACGGAAATGGAAATGTAGGATTTGGAGAATGCATGTCATGTATGACGTCTGCTTGTAGTGGAGATGCTACATGTGCAACTTTCTGTGCTGCTGTAAATGTTGCTGGTATCAAGACATCAACTGGAGGGCAATGTACAATTTCAATGTTAGCAGCTTGTGCGTATATTGCACTGGCATATTAAATTATATTAATTATGAAATGGACAAATATCATTTATTACGCTTCGATTTTAATAACTATAATAAGCTGGATTATATACTTTATACGAAAAAGAAAAAATAAATTTAAAAATTAACTAATCTAATTTTTAATCTATTAGAATTTCAAAAGCATGTTCAGGATGACGGCTGCGTTGCACTTCGCCGTCATCCCGGGTGTGCTCTTTTACCAAAGCCTTTCAAAAGCATGCATCGCATGCTTTTGGCTTTTTTCATTCGTCCATGCTTACAAGAGCGAGCTCTTGACGCCTGACCGCATGAAAAAAGCCTACCACTTTCGTGATAGGCTTTGCAGAGAGGAAGGGATTCGAACCCCCGATACGTTGCCGTATACACGCTTTCCAAGCGTGCTCCTTAAACCACTCGGACACCTCTCTTTAAGGATTGCAAATGTAAAATAAATAATTGGTTTTTT
>JACCDP010072491.1_pt1 | contig 16087 bp, 8 predicted proteins | sample 7445841 | NCBI WGS metagenome assembly JACCDP01 (sample SAMN15323441, study PRJNA562643) | freshwater metagenome | isolation source: river surface water | place: USA:Blue River Watershed | collected 2017-08-17 | reverse complement strand
CGCCGAGGTTGTGTTCGCCGAGGTAGTAACCGTTGTCGCTCGAGAAGACGAAGACCGTGTCCTCGGCCAGTTTGAGGTCGTCGAGCACCTTCAGCAGCTTGCCGACGTTGTCGTCGACGCCGTTGATGCCGCGGAACATGCCGAGGTTGGTGGGGACTTCCTTCGCGTCTGTCGCCTTGCCCTTGGCGCCGTTGGGGCCGGCGGGCGAGTAAATCGCGGGCACGCCGTAATTGGGGACGTTACGGGCCAGCGCTCCATCGTAGGCCTGGGCGTGGTGGGGCGGCGGGGTGAAAGGGCCGTGGCAGGTCTTCAGTCCCAGGATCATCAGGAACGGCTGATCCTTGTTGGCCTTGATGAAGTTGGCCGCGTACTCGGTGGTCACATCATCGACAAAGCCTTGGCTGGGGGTCTTGACGCCGTCGACCTCGATCGGGCAGTCGAAGTAGACGCCTTGGCCGACGAAGCTGGCGGAGGTGTCGAAGCCCGGCCGTTTGCCCGATTGGTTGCCATGGTGCCATTTGCCGAAGTAACCGGAGACGTAGCCGGCCGGGCGGAGCAGGGCGGCGACGGAGATGTTTCCTTCGGGGTGGGGTGTGTGGTTGTTGGTCACGCCGTTGACGTGGCCGTATTGGCCCGTGACGAGCGAGGCGCGCGAAGGGGCGCAGAGCGAATTCACCACGAAGGCGTTGCGGAAGCGCAGGCCTTCGTTCGCCAGTCGGTCGAGATGCGGGGTCTTGAGCCAAGGGAAGCGGCCCTTCTCGCCCTGCTCCTTCTGCACGACGCCGAGCGCATCCCAGCGCTGGTCGTCGGTGAAGACGTACACGAAGTTCGGCTTGCGGTCGGCGGCGGACGCGAGGGAGGCCAGCCCGGCGAGGAGGAGCAGCGTGAGGTTTTTCATAACAGAATTATTTGGTCTTACCTTTGCCCTTGGCGGCGGGCACGGGGACCGGGGCCCAATCGTCGGTGCGGAAGGGCGAGGCGGGCAGGTCGGCCCCGTTGACCAGGTTCGTCTCCGGATTGTCCTCCCAGGCGTAGCGCAGGGCGACGGGTGCGGCGACTTCCGCGCTGGTGACGACCAGCCATTTCGCGCCGTCGATCCGGGCGGTCGCCGGCTTCCACTGCTTGTCCGTGCCGGCGAGCTGGAAGCCCTTCACGGGGGCGCCGTCGCGGGTCTTGAGGCCTTCGGCATGGGTGAGGGTGACGACGACCTCGGCGCCCCTGATCACATGTCCGGCCGGCAGGGGGCCGCTCGTGGCGGCGACCTTACGGCCGTAGACCGTACCGAGGGCCCAGAGGGAGAGCCGCCGGCCGACTTCCTGCTTGTTCTTCGGATGGATGTCCTTGGCCTCGCCGATGTCGATCGTCACGGCCATGCCCGTCTTCGGCAGGGCGAGGGTCTTCAGCATCGCCTCGCGCATCAGGGGCCAGCCTTCGCCCGGACGGGTGAAGTTTGGCAGCTGCACCCAGGCGAAGGGGAGTTCTTCGCCCCAGCGGGCGCGCCAATCGGTGATGAGCGCGGAGAGCTGGCGGTCATACAGCGCGGCCCGGGCGTCGGCCGTATTCGCCTCGCCTTGATACCAGAGCATGCCCTTGAGCGCGTATGGCGCGAGCGGGGCCACCTTGCCGTTGAAGAGCTGGCCGGAACTGCGCGTGCTGGAGCTGATCTTCTTGGCCTTGCGCGCCGTCTTGGGCGACGCGGCGCTCCCGGCGGCGGCCTTTTCCAGCGCGGCGTAATGTTCCTTCTGCAGTTCGAGTCCGCGGCGCAGTCCCGCGTCGGCGGCCTGGGTCTCGGGCGCGATCCAGGCTTCGATGGGCGTGCCGCCGACGGAAGTGTTGATCAGGCCGACGGGGACGCCGACCTCGCGGTGGATCTCGCGGCCGAAGAAATAAAGCGTGGCGCCGAAGCCCCCGACGGTTTCCGGCGAGCAGGCGAGCCAGCCGCCTTTGGCCTGGGACTGCGCGGTCTCGGCGCCGGCGGACTCTTCCTTGAAGTGACGGAGCAGCGGGAAATTCGCCGCGGCTTTCTCCTGTTCGAAGTCCTTCGCGCGGTTGACCGTCATCGCCATGTTCGACTGGCCGGAGCCAAGCCAGACGTCGCCGACGAGCACGTCGGCGACGGCGGCCTTGCGGCCGTCCTTGCCGGAGACGACGAGCGCGCGGCCTTCGGCGCTGGCGGCGAGGGCGTCGAGGCGGAGCGACCACCGGCCCGCGTCATCCGCCTGGGTGGTCTTCTTCTGGCCGGCGAACTCGACGGCGATCGCCTCGCCGGGGTCGGCCCAGCCCCAGACCGCGACGGCCTTGTCGCGTTGCAGGACCATGTGGTCGGAGAAAAGGGCCGGGAGCTTCAGTTCGGCGGCGAGGGTCTGACCGGCGACCAGGCAGAGCAGGGCCAGGAGGGAGGTACGCAGGGTGGGCATGCTTATCTAACAGCCGGATGCGGCCGGAGTTGCGGCAAACCCGCCTCGAAACTCACTTCAGGGTCTGGATGTAGAGGACGATCGAGTCGACCTGGGCGTCGGTCAGCACGCCCGCGAAGCTGGGCATGGCGAATTCGGACTTCACGAAGGAGGCATGCTTCTTGGCATTGGGTTCGAGGATCGATTCGCGCAGGTAGGCCGCATCGACGACCGTCGAACCTTTCTTGCCTTTGTCGGTGACGTAGTCGCGCTTGGAGTCGAAGAGTCCCTTCCACTTCGGCCCGACGTTGGTCATGGCGGTGTCGGTGACGGAGTGGCAGGCGACGCAGCCGAACATGGTGGCCAGGCGCTTGCCTTCGTCGGCCGAGACGACCTCGGCTTTCTTCGCCACGGCGGCGCGCGGCGTCAGGTCGACGGCGATCGCGCCGAAGCCTTCGGCGGCCGGATCGAACTTCGTGAGCTCATGCGGCGTGGTGTAGGCGTTCTGGCGCATCTCGGCGCCGGCCGCGGAGGCGAGGTCCCAGCCGAGGCGCAGCTGTTCGACCGGCTGGAGGCCGGGGATGCCGACGAAGACGCTCTTGCCATCCTGGCTGAGGTAGGCGCTGCTCGCAGTCAGCCAGTCGTTGCCCGTCCTGCCGTCCGCCTTGTACTGGGCGGAGCCGTAGGTGTGGGCCCGCTTGTAATGCCAGGTAGCGAAGGAGTAGTTGTCCGGGTTCGTCGCCTTGGCCGGGTCGAGGGCGACGTCGAAGCGCAGCAGTACGCCGCGGTCGGTCACCGCGATCTCGCGGGGAGTGAGCGAAGCCGCGCCGGTGTAGCGGACCCGTTCGAGGCCCGTGAGGGTCGTGAGGATGTTGCCCCAGCCGGCGATCTGGAATCCGGCCACGTAGAGCTGGCCGTCGACGGGGTTGACGGAGCCGTTGAGCGGCGGCGTGGCGAAGTCGCTGACGACGCTCACGACGCTCGCCTGGGGCCGGGAGCCGCGGTGGTTCCAGAGGACGCGGAGGAGGTCGGGCTTGTTGAAGCAGATCTGGACCAGCTCGTCGTTGAGCGGGCCCATCCGGGCGGACGTGAGCCAGACCTGGGAGAGCGCGGAGGCGTTCACGGCATGGGGCATCCAGGTGAGCGGTTCGGCGATCGGGGCGGGGTATCTTCCCTTCGGCAACTTGTCGCTCAGGAAGCCGTAGAATTGGGCGTCCTTGATGATGTGAAGCGGCGTGCTCGGGACGTAATGGCCCTGCTGGTCGCTGGAGACGACGAGACCCGAGCCGGGATGCACGGAGAGGTTCGGCTGGCGCAGGCCGTAGCCGAGCAGCGTGGCCGTGGCGCCGTCGGCCGAGAGGCGCAGGATGCTGCCGTTGTGCTTGCCTATGGTCGTGCCCTCCTGTCCGCCCTTGGCGATCACGAATTCGCCTCTGGGCCCCAGGCGGAGCGTGCTGGGGAATTCGCGCATGTCGGCCGTCTGCGCGAAGGCGTTCGAGAACATTTCATGCACGTCGGCCTCGCCGTCGCCGTTGACGTCGCGGAGGCGCCAGACGCCGTTGCGGTCGAAGACGAAGATCTCGTCGTCGCGGAGCGCGCAGGTCATCGGCTCATGCAGGCCGGAGGCGAAACGACGCCAGGTCACCTCGGCGGAGCCCAGCTTGAGTCCGCGGCCCAGCCAGACGTCGCCGTCGAGCGTCACCACGACCGCGGTGCCGTCCTTGCGGAACTGGACGTCGCCCGCGCGTACGGCGCGTTTCCATGGGTTCTCGACGGGCAGGCCGACATGGTCCACGACGTAGGCGTCGCTCGCGGTGCTCAGCCCGACCTTGGTCTTCACCTCGGCGGTCCAGCGGGCGGTGGTCGGCCCGGAGGGGATGGCCACGGCCGTCATGGCCGGCGCGGGATGCTCGTCGCAGAGCGTCACGCAGAGGGCGGCCGGCCGGGCGTTGGCGGGGACTTTGACCGTGAAGAAATCATCGTCGGACGTGACTTCGGCGGGGCCGGTCACGGTCACGCCGGTCTCGAGTTCCTGCGAGGGGCCTTGGCGGCGGGTGCCGACGACGAGCAGGAGGTCCTTGGCGTGAGGGGAGACGGCGAGGTGACGTTCGAAGACGACGTGACCGTCGCGTTCCGAGGCTTTCCAGAACTCGCGCACGGTGGCGTCGGCGACGCGATAGGTCAGCACGACTTCCTGGCCGGCGAGTTCGACGGACTGGAACCGGCCGAGCGCGACCGGCAGCGGGCCGCGGCCGACTTCTTCGGGCGAAGGGGCAGGCGAGCGCGGATCGGTCAGGTCGACGGCCGCGCCGAGCTGCCAGCCGGGCATGATCGCGTGTCCGAGCCAGAGCTTGCCTTCGGGCTGCGGGGCTGGGAACTGGCCGCCGAGCGTCTTGCGGCCGGGGTCGTGGTAGGAGCCAGGGGCGAGGGCCTTGTCGCTGACCCCTTTGCCGCGCCAGATCGCCGCGACGCGCAGCAGGTCGGTGTCGAAGCACGCCCACATGTCATGGGGGAGCTTTATGATCAGGCCGCGCGGGGTGAGGTTGTTCTTGCCGGTGCCTTCGCGCCGCGCGTCGAGGATCGAGGAGAAGAACGGGAAGTCCGCCTCGACCCACGGGCCCCAAGGTTGCGCGGCGTAGGCCTTCGTCTTGCGGCCCTCCTGCGCCGCCGGCTTCTTCGCCGGCTCCGCCGCGAGGCAGGTCAGGCCGCCGCAAAGCAGGGCGAGGAGAAGACGGTCTGGACGCATGGACAGGAAGGGCGGGGGCTAAGTTGCGGGTCTCGGCAATTATCGGGAAGGAATGTCCATCATCCGTCCTCCATCGTCTATCCTTAATCTATCGTCACAGTCCCTGAAGCCAGCGCAGGAAACTGCCTTCTTCCGAGGCCAGGATGGAGAGCAGGTCGCTGCGTTCATCGGTCCAGTACATGATGCGGGCCGGGAATTCGACGGTCTCCTTGGTCACGTCCTTCAGGAGGGGCTGCTGGAGCAGCACCTGGTTGCGGGTCATGATGATCCAGTCGGAGCCGTAGAAACCGGCGTCCTCGTAGGCCGTGTCGTTGTCGTCGATGGTGATGGCCGGGAAGCCGATCTTGTCGGCGATACGGTAGACGACCGGGTGGAGGTCGAGATAGCGGTTGGAGACGTGGACGACGATGGCGCCGTCGGGCTTGAGGTGCCGTTGGTAATGGTGGAAGGCCTCGAGGGTCAGCAGGTGCACCGGGATGGCGTCGCTGCTGAAGGCGTCGAGCACGATGACGTCGTATTGCTGGTCTGGTTCGCGTTCCATCGAGAGACGCGCGTCACCCATGACCAGTTCCGTCTTGGCCTTGGAGTCCTTGAGGTAGGTGAACGTGCTCGTCGCGAGGCGCGCCACGTCGTCATTGATCTCGTAGAAGCGGAAGGTGTCGCCGGCGCGGCCCCAGGCCGCCAGGGTGCCGCAACCGAGCCCGATGGCGCCGACGCGCCGACCGCCGCCAGGCTTATGGGCCCGGAGAAGGCGTCCGATGCCGCTGGTGGAGGTGTAGTAGCTGCTGGGGAAGGTGCGTTTCTCCGGATCGACGTATTGGAGGCCGTGGATGGTGGCGCCGTGCTGCAGGGTCAGGTGGTGCAGGTCGGCGCTGCCCGCGTCGTTGTCGTTGACCTTGAGCACGCCGTAGAAACCGCGCGTCGTCGAGAGCGAGCCGCGCAGCGAGGTCGTGGCGACGTCGGCCAGGCCGTAGCCCATCGCCGCCAAGGCGATGAACGGGACCGCCCAGGCCCAGCGGGCCCTTCCTTCCCGGAACGGCCGGGCCGGGTCCTGGCGGAGCACGACGATCACCAGCGCCGCGGCGAGGAAGAGCGCGAGATGGAGTTCGAAGTAGTCGGGGAAGACGAACGGCGCGACCAAGGCGACGAAGAGTCCGCCGACGGCGCCGCCGGCGGAGATCGAAAGGTAGTAGCCCGTGAGCCGTCCGGCGCCGGGACGCAGGCGGAAGACCTCGCCGTGGCAGACCATGCAGGCCACGAAGAGCGTGCCCAGGTAGAGCGTCGCGAGCGGGGTGATGTCCGGGTGTGATTCGGCCTGATAGAGGTTCTGGAGCACCAATCCGAGGAGCACGCCGAGGAGCGGCAGCCAGAGGCCGCGGTGATACCAGCGCGGGCTGTCGAAGCTGATGATGAAGGACAGCAGGTAGAGGCTGAGCGGCAGCACCCAGAGGAAGGGGACCACGGCGATGTCCTGGCAGAGCTTGTTGGTGATCGCGAGCAGCAGCATCACGCCGCAGGCGGGCAGGGCGAACCAGAAGAGCTGGCGAAGCTTCGTCGGCGCCGGTTCGTCATCGGCGGCGGCGGAGTTGGCCGCGGCGGCCCCGTCGCTCTGCCACACTTTGTAGCCGCACCAGCCGGCGAGGCCGGCATACAGGACCAGGCCGAACGACCACCCGAGGGCCTGCGTCCGGCGGTCGAGCTGCGGTTCGAGCAGGAAGGGGTAGGCCAGCAGGGCGAGGAGCGAGCCGATATTGGATAGCGCGTAGAGGCGGTAAGGCGAGACGCCCGGGTTGGCCTTGCTGAACCATGCCTGGAGGAGGGGTCCGGTCGCGGCGAGGACGAGGTAGGGCAGGCCCAGGCAGCCGAGCAGCAGGAGCAGGATATGGCCTGCCGCGTGGGAGCCGTCGGCGGGCTTCCACTGGTCGCCCGGCGTGATCGGGAGCAGCAGGACGGCCAGCGCGAGCAGGCAAAGATGCGTGATGACCTGGTTCCGCGGCGTCAGCCGGCTGATGCTGAAGTGGGCGTAGGCGTAACCGCCGAGCAGCAGCACCTGGAAGAAGAGCATGCAGGTCGTCCACACGGCGGGTCCGCCGCCGAACCAAGGCAGGATGAAGCGCGCGATCAGCGGCTGGACGAGGAAGAGCAGGCAGGCTCCCCAGAAGATGGTCAGGCTGAAGGCGAGCATGGGGTTGCGGTGATGGAACCCCGCCGAGAAGCGAAGGTTGGGTGAATCATCCGTAGGTCGGGACCCGGCGGCTGGCAACCCCCATCAGGCTCGGGGCCGGAAGCGGAGCACGAGGGACTCGTAGCCCAGCTTGCGCTCATAGCCGTGCTCGACCTCGGTCCGTTCCTCGGCCGACACGATCTCGAGCGCGCCGACGAGCTCGACGCATTTCTGGAGCAGCGTGCGGAGCAGCAGGCGGGCGTGCGGGGCGCCGAGGCAGAGGTGCTCGCCGAAGCCGAAGGACAGGTGAGGGTTCGGCTTGCGGTCGATCTTGAAGACATCGGCCTCGGGGAAGACGGTCTCATCGCGGTTGGCGGAGGCCCAGCCCAAGGAGACGCGGCCGCCGGCCGGCACGGCCTCGCCGTGGACGGACGTCGTGACGGGACAGACGCGGCCGATGTGCGTGAGCGGCATGAAGAACCGGAAGAACTCCTCGCCGGCGAGGGTGATGCGTTTCGGATCGGCGCGGAGGTAGGCGAGCGCCTCGGGATTGGCCGCGAGGTGTCCGAGGGCGCAGGCGACCGTGTGGATGATCGTATCGCGGCCGCCGGCGAAGGCCAGGTTGGCGAAGCCCATCATCTCCTCGCGGGTGAGCGGCCGGCCTTGGAAGCACGCCTGCGTCAGCGCGCTGAAGAAGTCCGCGCCCGGCGCGCGGCTGGCCGCGTCGAACTTCGCCTGCAGGTAGTTCTCGAGCTCGACGCCTTTCTTCAGGCCGCCGCGGACGCGGAAGACGTGGATGCCCCAGCCGATCCAGATGTCGGCCTCGCGTTCGTCGGTGTTGAGGAGATAGGTGAGGGCCCTGGCCTGGAGGGGCAGGGCGAGGCCGTGCACGACCTCGACGGATTCCCGGCTCAGCGCGTCGCGGACGAGGCCGTCGATGAGACGTTCGACCTGCGCGATCATCGCGGGGTCCTTCGGGCGGTTGAAGAACGGTTCGACGATCGCGCGATACTCGGAGTGTTCGGGCGGATTGGTCTCGATCGGCAGCTGACGCATGGAGCGTGCTTCTTCCTCGGAAGGAATCGGCACGCGGAAAGGCGCGTCGGAACTGTAGGTCTGCCAATCCCTCGCCGCCTGACGGACATCGGCGTGGCGGAGGATCATCGGAATCGCTTCCCCTTGGAACTCGTAGCGGGCGACAGGTCCGGCCTCCCGCTTCTCTTTGAAGGGGTCGGAGGGCTTATGGCCGAAGGGACATTTTCCGCCGAACATAGACGTTTATTTCTGACCCAGTTCCCGCTCGAGCCAAGGCGTAATCTTTTCCGCCCAGCTGGCGGCATGCGCCCGCAGTCCATTTCCGCTGAAATGCACTCCCTTTCCGCCGCGTTCGCGCAGGTCTCCTTTGAGGGCGTCGCTGTCCGGGCCTTGGAGGGCCAGTCCCGTCTTCCAGAGTGCGGCTTGGGCGTCCCGGATGTCGGCCGAGGCTTCGTCGCCGGGCACGTGGTAGCTGACCTGCGCCACGAACCAAGGCGCATCCCAGCCGGCGGCCTGACGCGAGTCGCTGATGATGCGTCCGAGGTGCGCCTGGTAAAGGGAGCCGGGCAGGGTGCGCGTCGGGTCCTTCTGGTTGGCATCGCTTTCGCCTTGGTGCCAAAGCACCGCGCGGAATCCGTGCGGCCCGAGATGTTTCTGACGTGCGACCAGCGTGTCGTAGGCGGCGCCCTTGCACTCCCAGGCGCCGTCCGGGCGCTTCGACACGCGGGACATGATCGTCGGCGGGGAGGGGAAGGTGACGCCGGCCGGAAGCCATTCACGCACGCTCGTCGCGCCGATGCCGATGGGGATGAAGCCGATGGGCACGCCGAACTTCGCGGCCAGGGCGTCGCCGAGCGGAGGCATGAAGCTGCCGCCGTTGCCGCCGGCGCCGCGCTGCGGGTCGTTCGCGACCTGCCAGCCCTTGCCGTCGAAGGAGGCGGCCAGCCCCGATTTCGAAACCTGTTTCTCTTCGCCGTAGTTGGCTGAGTTGGACTGTCCGGCGACCAGGAAGACTTCGCCGACGCCGACGTGGGCGACGGCGTTTTCGGCCAGCGTGCGTCCGCCTTGGGTCAGGCGCGCCTCGCAGCGGTACCAGCCTCCGGCCGGAACGGTGAGGACGCACTCGAAGGCGTCTGGCGCGCCTGCCTCGAGGGTTCGCCATGCTTCCTTTCCTTGGCAGCCGACCAGACGGATCTCCACCTGCGCGCCCAGGGCGTCCTTCAGCCGTCCGGCGATCGTCACGCGGCCTTCGCCGCGCGTCTGTCGTTGGCAGACCTGGTGGTCGAGCGGCGACGTCAAGGTAAGTTCCGGCGCCGCGGCGAGCGCGAGCGGCAGCATCGTCAGCGCCGCGAGCAGGGACCTCATTTCTTCTTCGCCTTCTTCTTTTTCGCGCCGCCGGCGCCGGGGGCGGGCAGCGCCTGGGCGCGTTCGGCCCAGGCCTGCCAGAGCGCCGAGAGCGCCTTGACCTTCTCCGGCTGGCTCGCGGCGAGGTCATGCAGTTCGGTGCGGTCTGCCTTTAGGTCGTAGAGTTCCCAAGGGCCGGCGCGGCCGCGGCGGACGAGCTTGAGGTCCCCGACGCGGACGGCGGCGTTGCCTTCGTGTTCCCAGTAGATCGCCTCGCGCTCGATGGGCTTGTCGGCGAACGCCGGGACGAGGCTGCGGCCCTCCATCGGCAGGATCGCCCGGCCTTTGAATTCCTTCGGGTAGGCGGCGCCGGAGACTTCGACCACCGTGGCCATCACGTCGATGAGGTGGCCGGGCTGCCGGCGGAATTCGTTCTTCGCCGCGATGCCGGCCGGCCAGTGGGCGATGAGCGGCGTGCTGATCCCGCCTTCGTGGTTGAAGTGCTTGTAGAAGCGGAAAGGCGTGTTCTGCGCGTAGGCCCAGCTTTCGCCGCAGTACCACCCGGATTTGGCGGCGGCCGGGTCGCCTTCGGTGCGGCCTTTGGCGCCGGTCTCGGCGTTGCCGCCGTTGTCGCTCATGAAGAGGATGAGGGTGTCGTCGAGCACGCCGCGCCGCCGGAGGCCGGCGACGAGGTCACCGACGGATTGGTCCATGCGGTGCACGACGGCGGCGTAGGTCGCCATCAGATGGTCGAAGCGCTTCTGCTCGTCGGCCGGGACGTCTTTCCAGGCCTTGATGGCCTCCGGCCGGGGGGAGCTGGCCCAGCTCTTGTCGATCAGTCCCATCTCCGCCTGCCGGGCATGACGTCGCGCGCGGACCTCATCCCAGCCGAGCTGGTAGCGGCCGAGGAATTTATCGATCTCCGCCTTCGGCGCCTGGAGCGGGAAGTGCGGGGCGTTGTGGCACAGGTGGAGGTAGAACGGTTTCTTGGCGGCGAGCGCCTCGTCGATGAACTTCAGGCCGAAGGTCGTCCAGAGGTCGGTGCTATACCAGTCCTTCGGCAGCCGGGCGTCGTCCTTGGCGAGCGGCTCGCCGTCGAGGAACAGCTCCGCGCGCGCGGCCTCGGAGAAATAGAAACCACCGGCGGCGGCGTTGAGGCTGCGTTCGAACCCGCGGGATCTCGGCGTGACCCCGTGGTTCTGGCCGACGTGCCACTTGCCCGTCATCGCGGTGAAGTAGCCCGCGGGTCGGAGCACTTCGGCCATGGTCACGCAGCGGTCGTTGAGGCGGCCGGCGTAGCCGGGGAGCCCTTGGTCTTCGGTCATGTGGCCGACGCCGGCCTGATGCGGATAGACGCCGGTCAGGAGCGAGGCGCGGGTCGGGCAGCAGCGCGCGGTGTTGTAGAACTGGGTGAAGCGGAGGCCGTCCCGGGCCAGCGCGTCGAGGTGCGGCGTCGGGATCTCGCCGCCGTAGCAGCCGAGGTCGGAGAACCCCATGTCATCGACGAGGATGACGACGATGTTGGGCCTGGTCGCGCCGAGCGCTCCGGCGCTCAGGGATAACAAGGCGAGGAGCAGGCGGCAGGCTTTCATGGCGGCTCAGCGGGTGGCTTCCTTGGCGGACTTCTTGGTCGGCGGGCGGAGCTCGTCGGCGGTCCAGGAATTAGGATGACCGGCGCTCTGCTTGCGGACGCCGGCGACGAACTTGGCGTCGACGGGCGAGGAATTGTGCTCCCATTCGCGCCGGACGTAGGTCAGCACGCTGGCGACGTCCTCGTCGGTGAGCATGCCCATGGGCGGCATGGAGAGATCCCATGTCCGGTTGCCGACCTTGATGGGCCCGCCGAGGCCGTTGAGGACGATCTTGGCGGCGACGTCGGGTTTGCCCAGCACCCAGTCGCTGTCGACGAGCGGCGGCGCCAGGCCGTCGAGTCCGTAGCCGTGGGGCTGGTGGCAGGGCGCGCAGAGCGAGGTGAAGATGACTTTGCCTTTTTCGAAGCGCGCGAGCTCGGCCTTGGTGAGCGCGGTGATCTTCGGCGGAGCGGGGGCGCCGGGCTTGCCCATCCAGGCCAGGCGGGACGAAAGCGAGGTAAGGTTCGTCAGGCCTCCGCTGCTCTTCACCTGGACGCGCAGTTTGGCGAGCGCCGCCGGTTCGCTGCTGAGCCAGATGGTCTTGAGCGGCGAGCTCTTCTTCGACTTGGCGTCGCGGATGGTCTGGTCGAGTCCGCGCAGGACGGCGTCGCGGAGGTTGGTGCGGTCGTCCAGCGTCACGGCCACGCCGAGCATCTGCTCGAAGGGACCGGCCTTGCCGGCTTGGGAGACGAGCGCGGCCAAGGCCTCGAGGACCGGCCCGGTCTGGGCGAGGTTCTCGCGGGTGGCCACCGTGGCGAGCGCCTGGGCGAGGACGACCTCGCGACCGCGCGCGCCGGAGAGGGCGCCTTCGCGGACCAGCGCGTTCTGGCCGTGACGGGAGAGCAGTTCGGCGAGGGCTTGGTCGGCGGCCGGCTGGTTGAGGGCCGAGAGGCGGATGGCGAGGTGCGCCAGCACGAGGGGGGCGCGATCGTCCCGGGCGGCGATCAGGTCGGGCAGCAGTTCGGCCGAAGCCATCCTTACGGCCGCGGCGCGGACCTGGACGTCGGCGTCGCGCAGGGCGGAGCGGACGTCGGCGGGCGAGATCGCGGCCAGGCCGTCGAGGGTCCAGAGCGCGTGCAGGCGGGTGACCGCCGGGGTGGCTGCGTCGGCGAGCAGCGCGCGCAGGGCGGGCGCGACGCTCGCGTCGGCAGATTCGACGAGCAGGCGTTGCGCCGTGTCACGCACCCAGCCGTTGGGGTGCGTCAGCAGTCTGACGCGGGCGGCGCCGCCGGCCGGCAGCTTGGTGGCCTTGGGCGCGCTTTGGTCGTCGCGCACGATGCGCCAGATACGGCCGCCGCCGAGGGGCTCCATCAGCTGGCGTTCCTTGATGTTGGCGATCAGGTAGTGCGTGAGGAAGGCGGGGTGTTGCACCACGCCGCGGTACATGTCGACGACGTAGAGGGCGCCGTCGGGTCCGTTGGCGGTCATCACGGGACGGAAACGTTCGTCGGTCGAGGTCAGGAACTCCGTACCCGGATGGACGTCGGTCGCGGTGAGGACGCCGTCCTGCTCCGAGATCTTGAGGCGCTTCACGAGGTTGGACGAAGGCTCGGGCACGAAGGCGTCGCCGCGGCAGTCGGCAGGCAGGGCGTCGCCCCGGTAGACGACGGCGCCGCAGGTGGAGGTGGCGCGGGCGAGGGTGCCGTCTTCGCGGAGGGTCTTCGGATCGTAGCCCCGGTTGACGCCCGGAGTGGGGTGGGACGGATACACCGCCTGGTCTTTCATCACCTGGAAGTTGACGGACGCAGCCGTGCGCAGGAGCGGATTACGCGCGAAGGCCGCGGCGGGGAGGAGATCGGCGCGCAGGAGGTCGGAGTTGTAATTGAAGAACAGCCGGCCGGCGTCGTCCTGACAGAGACCCCACTGGCCGCGGCCAAGCCCGGGGCCGCGCTGCCACGCGCCTTGCTGGTAGCGGAGGCTGGTGCCGTAGCCTGAAGCGTAGATGCGGTTGTCCATCGCCCACGTGGGCGAATTGGCCATGTGTTCGGGCTGGCCGCCGAAGGTTCCGAAGTCCGCGGTCACGACCGTTCGTTGGTCGGCGACGCCGGTGCCCTGCGTGTCTTTGCAGAAGAAAAGGTTCGGGGGTTCGGCCACGAGGGCGCCGCCGGCGACGGGCATCACCGCGCGCGGCATGACGAGCTTGTCCGCGAAGGCCGTCGCCTTGTCCATACGGCCGTCTCCGTCGACGTCGGTGAGCAGGGAGACGCGGCCGGAAGGTTCCTTCTCCGTGGTGCCGTCGAGGTCGCGCATGTACCCGCGCATCTCGACCACGTACATCCGGCCTTGGTCGTCGAAGCTGATCGAAACCGGCGTCTCGATCATCGGCTCGGAGGCGACGAGTTCGATGCGGTAGCCCGGAGGCAGGCGGAAGGTCTTGAGCGCCTGTTCGGGCGTGAGCGGCGCGGGGGCGGGCAGGCGGTGCTTGAGGGTGACCTCGGTCGGCCCGGCGTTGCCCTTGTTGAGGGCGAAAGCGGACGTAGCTCCGACGAGCAGAGCTAGGGCGGCAAGCGGGGTTTTCATGCAGGCTTTAAAGACAGGTCAAAAGGGTGGGGGTTGCAAGGCGAACCCCCCGTTTCCCTCCGGTCGCCCCGCGGGCGAAGGCTTACTTCCGACCCTTGACGGCGGCGGCCGCGGGGACGGCCCAGTCGTCGGTGCGGAAACTGGTGGCCGGCAGGCCGGCGCCATTGACGAGGTTGCAATCGGGATTCTCGGCCCACGCGTAACGCACGGCTACGGGAGCGGACACCTCCGGGCTGTTGACGACGACTTCCGTGCCTTCGATGCGGGCCGTAGCCGGCTTCCAGACCTTGTCGGCCCCGGCGACCCGGAAACCGCGCACCGCGCCGCCGTCGCGGGTCTTGAGTCCGTCGGCGTGCTTGAGCGAAACGCGGACGGAGGAACCTTCGACCTTGTCGCCGGCGGGCAGGGGACCGCTGATCGCGGGGACCTTGCGGCCGTAGACGGAAGCCAGCGCCCAGTAGGAGAGGCGGAGGCCGACGTCCTGCTTGTTCCTCGGATGGATGTCCTTGGGGTCGCCGATGTCGAGGGTGATGGCCATGCCGGTCTTCGGCAGCGCGAGCACCTTCATCATCGATTCGCGCACGCGCGGCCAGCTTTCGGAATCGGAGTCGCGGTAGTTGGGCAGCTGCACCCACGCGAACGGCACTTCGTCCTGCCAGAGCGCGCGCCAGCTCGTCACGAGCTGGCTGAGCTGTTTCTCGTAGAGCCCGGGATTGCCCGCGTTGCCTTCGCCCTGATACCAGAGCATGCCGCGGAGCGTGTAGGGCGCGAGGTTGGCCACCTTGCCGTTATAGAGGCCGGCGGGGCCGCCTTTGAAGCGGCGCATCGCCAGCGGATCCTTGGGGGCAGGCGTGACGAAGGCCTTGCCCTCGGCCTTGGCCTTGGCGACGGCGGCCTTCCAGATCGCCATCTGCTTCTGGTGGAGTTCGGGCGCCTTGGCCTCATCGAAGGCGAGGTAGTCCTTCATCTTCGCGTCGAAGTTGGCCTTGGTCTCGGGGTCGGAGGACTGTGTCGCGGCGGCCACCCAGGACTCGATCGGCGTGCCGCCGACGGAGGTGTTCACGAGCCCGACCGGGACGCCGGTTTCGCGGTGGATCTCGCGGCCGAAGAAATAGAGGACGGCGGAGAAGCCGCCGACGTTGTCGGGCGTGCATTCCTGCCACGTGCCTTTGCCCTCCGCCTGCGGTTCCATCGCGTGGGTCGAGTTTTCCCGGTAGTGGCGGATGAGCGGAAATTTCGCCGCGGCTTTCTCTTCCTCGAAACGGTAGCAGCCGGCGACGGTCATCGCCATGTTGGATTGGCCGGAGCCGAGCCAGACTTCGCCCACGAGGATATCCTGTACTTCGAGCTTATGGCCCTCCTTGCCGGTCACGACGAGCGTGCGCGGTTCGGCCGACGCGGGCAGGGCGTCGAGCTGGAGCGTCCACTTGCCGTCGGCGCCCGCGGTGGCGGACTTCGCCTGGCCGGCGAAGGTCACCTTCACGGATTCGCCGGCATCAGCCCAACCCCAGACGGCGACGGGCTTCTCGCGCTGCAGGACCATGTGGTCCGAGATCGGCGCGGCCAGGCGGAAGCCGGCGGCGAAGAGGGAGGTGCCGCCGATGAAGACGGCTAGCAGCAGGGGGAGGAAGCGAGGGGCGCGCATACCCCTCTAACAGCGGAAAGCGCCCTGGGTTGCAGGAATAGACCTGAGAACAGAGAAGGGGTAGGGGCAGGGGTGGGGGTAGGGGTAGTTTCCGGTAAAGAAGCACGAGCACACGCAGTTGAGTATGCGTATGTAGAGAAAGTAATGCCCTATGGTCTTAGCTTACGACCTATCCCTATCCCTACCCCGACCCCTGCCCCTACCCCTCACGCATCTTGCTACGCCAACAACTTCTTCACCACGTGGCAGGGTTCGACCCCGGTCAGGCGGAAGTCCAGGCCGGCGTTACGGAAGGTGAGGCGTTCGTGGTCGACGCCGAGGCAATGCAGGATGGTCGCCTGCAGGTCGGGCACGCGGACCTCGTCCTGCACGATGTTGAAGCCCATCTCGTCGGTCGCGCCGATCGTCTGGCCGCCCTTGATGCCGCCGCCGGCCATCCACATCGAGAAAGCCTGCGTGTGGTGGTCGCGTCCCTGGCAGCGGCCGAGCGAGACGCTGGCCTCGACCATCGGCGTGCGGCCGAACTCGCCGCCCCAGACGACGAGCGTGCTGTCGAGCAGGCCGCGGCGCTTGAGGTCCTTGACGAGGGCCGCGGAGGCCTTGTCG
>JACCDP011064284.1_pt1 | contig 16092 bp, 16 predicted proteins | sample 7445841 | NCBI WGS metagenome assembly JACCDP01 (sample SAMN15323441, study PRJNA562643) | freshwater metagenome | isolation source: river surface water | place: USA:Blue River Watershed | collected 2017-08-17 | reverse complement strand
TAAAATATGGGTTACATTCCTACATCCCAATCCAAAGTAATCAAAAATATCGGTACCCAAGGCCTCAATTTCTCGCTGGGTTTCATTGCCTGTTAGCACTGCAACGCTGTTTCTATTTTTTCGGATGATATGAGGAATGTTGCGAAAGTAATAGTCAAAATAACGACTGCTATTGTTACTACCGGTGGCTATCGCTGCATCGATTGCTTTTAAATCATCGCTCCATTGAATTTTTTGCTTCCATAAGGGCTCAATCTCCGCGGCTCTATCAATTAAAAACAAAATTAACACCTCATCGTCTGAGGAACGTTTGACTTTTAATTTATATCCGCATAAAACGCCATTAATAACGTCTTGCAATCCAACCAAAGGTATATTTCCGGCCAATATTAACCCCAAAACAGGTGCGTTGTTGGCTGATTTTATTTCCGATTCATTTGGCCATTGATAGTTTAAAAGAAAAGACTGTAGAGCTTCAGTCTGCAATGAATTCCTCCATTGATTTAGCGATTGTGAAATTCCTTCGGGCTCAAACCAACGATTTTTAATACTGGCCAACTGAATGATGGAATTCCATTCTGCATCGTTTTCGAAATCCTCCAAAGCCGTACGTAGGGCCGTTAATAATGAGCGTTGAATTTCCATAATACAAAGGTAATTTAAGCCCTAAGTGAAATGTCTATGTTCCATTTCATTTTTGCAATTTTAAATAAACTTCGCAGAGGATTTGCGAAATTTCATAGAACTTTTACCATAAAGGGGTCGAATTATGTAGGTTTGCAGTATGAATTTTTTGATGCGCAGGCATACATGGTTGTTATTGGCTTTTTATTTCATTTTGAGCGGTTTACATGGACAAAGCGACGACAGGCTGTCCAAGTTTTTTATAGGCTTCACCCCGGGTATGAATTTTTCAAAAACATCGCCGGACGATACCGCCAATTTGAATTTTAGTTCTAGAAATAAAACTGGATTTAATTTAGGGCTTGCCATGGCATACAATTTAAAAGAAAATATTTCCATCACGTCGGGTTTAGGCATGGTAAATCATGGATATAGAGTTTATTGTGACACTTTGCCAGTAGCTAATAAAATTGTCCGAAATACCGTTAATTTAACTTTGCCATTGGGCATGTCTTTTAGGCAAGGCGGTAGCAGTAAAAGTCAGATTCATGAAAAATTTGGCGTAGTTTTAAACTACAATTTTCAATCCAAGTCCGATACCTTGTTGAATTCAGAATTCAACACTCGATTTAGAGTTAGTGAAATGAGTCCAAAGAGAATTTATCCAACGTTGTATCTAGGTGTTGGATTAGGCGGAGGATCTGGAAAGGGCGATCGTTATGAATTTGGTTTCACCTATCAATATTCATTTACAAATATCCGAAGCATGAAAGTGGAAGGTGGGGAATTTTATAGATCTTACTTTCCATTGAATTACCGTGGCGGAATGTTGCAAGCTACCTTTACGTATTATTTCAATACCGGTAATTTGCAAAAATCTGACGAATATTTTTACTAAAAAATACTATCTAAATGGAAACGCTTGTACATTTTTTTGAAGGACTAAGTCCATTAATGCAAGGATTTACGGGCAGTTTATTTACTTGGTTGGTTACTGCTCTTGGTGCATCTATGGTGTTTTTTATCAAGGATATTAAAAAAGGAACCATGGACACATTGCTAGGTTTTACGGGTGGAGTTATGTTAGCGGCCAGTTTTTGGAGTTTATTAAATCCTGCAATCGAAATGGCGCAAGAACAAGGCTATGAAAAAATGGCCTGGTTACCTGTGGGTATTGGATTTCTGGGTGGAGCTGTGTTTTTATATTTATTGGACCAATTTCTTCCGCATCTGCATTTAAACTCACCCATCGAACAAAAAGAAGGCGTGAGTACCAATTGGAATCGTACGGTGTTGTTGGTACTGGCCATAACGTTGCATAATATCCCCGAAGGATTGGCGGTTGGGGTTGCATTTGGAGCTGTAGCGGAAGGTTTACCCGGTGCAGATTTAGCCGGTGCTATTGCTTTGGCCATAGGAATTGGCATTCAGGATTTCCCAGAAGGGATGGCTGTAGCTTTACCGTTGCGTAGGTTTGGATTATCGAGACGCAAATCGTTCATGTGGGGACAATTGAGTGGAATGGTAGAACCCATAGCCGGAGTTTTGGGCGTTGCATTGGTGATGATTGCCAGCAGCATACTTCCTTATGCATTGGCCTTTGCTGCAGGAGCCATGATTTATGTGGTGGTTGAAGAAGTTATTCCTGAATCACAAAGTGGTGGGCACAACGACAAATCTACATTGGGATTGATGTGCGGTTTCGTGTTGATGATGGCATTGGACGTAGGCTTAGGCTAAATCAAGCCAAACGTTAGTGCACCCTATCTCCGCGCAAGGTCCATGTCTCCATGACACTGGCTTCGTATTCCAGCCATTCTTGCCAGCGTTGTTTAACTTTTTCTTCTGGGAAATAGGTTCTAGCTAATTCCAAAAACAGCGTGTAATGTCCGGCCTCCGATACCATAAATTCATAATAAAACTCCTTCAATTCCTCGTCCTGGCAGTACAAACTCAATAGCCTAAAACGTTCACAGCTCCTCGCTTCTATTAATCCGCAGATAAGCAATTGTTCCAACAGATGGTCTTCTTTGGGTCCACCTTTCTTCACAAACTTAATTAATTCCAACACGTACTCATCTTTTCTGGACTTCCCGAGTTCTAATCCTCGTTTTTTTAACTCTTTGAGCACCTTTCTAAAATGTCCCCACTCCTCAGAAACTATGGGCGCAACGCGTTCCACAATTTTTGGGTAATCGCTAAAGCGAACAATGAGGGAAATGCATTGGGTTGCAGCTTTTTGCTCACAGAAGGCATGATCCACTAAAATTTCATGAATCGATTTTTCTGCAATATTTACCCAACGCGGATCCGTGGCCAATTTTAGCCCCAGCATCCTCACTGCCTCTAAATTCTGTTCTTTTGTAAATTCCTTACTTGTCTGAAATTCCGGTTTCATCAACCTTCAATTTTAGCCACACGGTTTTGATGTCGGCCACCTTCAAACTCTGCCGACAAATATGCTTCAACAATTTCAAATGCTTTCTCCTTGGAGATAAAGCGAGCTGGCAAACAAAGGATGTTGGCATTGTTGTGCTGTCTGGCCAATGCTCCCAGTTCAGGCTCCCAGCAAAGTGCGGCTCTCACTCCTTGGTGCTTGTTCGCGGTGATGCATACGCCATTTCCGCTACCACAGATTAATATGCCCAATCCATTTTCACCCGAAGCAACAGCGCTAGCCACTTTGTGCGCAAAATCTGGGTAGTCTACGCTATCTGCAGAATCGGGACCCATGTCTTGCATTTCGTACCCCAATTCCAATAAATGAACCAACAAATCATTTTTTAGTTCAAATCCTGCATGGTCTGAACCCAAGGCCAAGGTTATATTACTCATTGTCTTTTTGTTTTTCTACTCGTTTAGCTACCTGAATTCCAATCACATATAAAATCAGCAAGGGAGTACCCAACAGCAGCTGACTGAATACATCTGGAGAGGGCGTAGCGATACCGGCAATAATAAAAATAATTACCACTGCGTACCGCCAATTCTTTTTCAAAAAATCCGAGGTTACCAATCCAATTTTTGCTAGAATGTAAATTAAAACCGGCAATTCAAACACCAATCCCGTGGCCAGACTCATGAATGTAACAAAGCCCGTAACCGATGCAATGGTTGGTATATTTTTAATCTGGGGACTTAGTTGATAACTCAATAAAAAATTTGATGCTAAGGGAACCAAAAAGAAATAGGCAAAGGATAAACCCGTAAAAAACAACAAGGAAACAATGCCCAAACTATTTTTAGTCTTTTTAATCTCTTTTTCGCTTAAAGCGGGTTTTACGAAACTCCAAATTTGATATATAATATATGGAAAAGCAACTACAAATCCAACTACCAAGGAGATTTTAAAAGCACTAACAAACTGACCTTGAATTTGTTGGCTTTGCATTTCCAATGGGGGTGGTTCCCAACACAACGCATCGCTATGAAAAAGAAATCGACCTGCTTCGCAAAAAAAACGATTCCCCCAAAATCCGGGTTTGAACGGGCTTAAAACGACATAATTAAAAATGGGTTCAACAAAAAAGAATGCCAATATGGTTCCCAATAAAACCAAAATTGCAACCCGATACAATCGAGCTCTTAATTCATCGATGTGATCAAAGAAACCCATATTTTTCTCATAGGGAAACTGGCTTTCTTCGGTTTGGTCAAGGGGCATAGATACGGTTCTTTTTCAATCGTTACATCAACATTCCGCCACAAACGGATATAGTCTGTCCGGTGATGTAGGTACTCATATCGGATGCAAGGAACAAGCACAAGTTGGCCACATCTTCGGTGCTCCCACCGCGTTTTAAAGGAATGGTATCTGCCCAAGCTTTTCTAACATTTTCATCCAACGCGTGGGTCATTTCAGTTTCTATAAATCCTGGTGCAACCGCATTGCAACGAACGTTTCTACTGCCTAATTCCTTGGCGATACTTTTGGTAAAACCAATCATACCGGCTTTGGACGCGGCGTAATTGGCTTGACCGGCATTACCCATTACTCCCACCACGGATGTCATGTTGATAATACTCCCGGCTTTATTGCCTAAAAAGTGTTTCAACATGGCTTTGGTGAGATTAAATGCAGATTTCAAATTGGTGTTGATTACCTCATCCCATTGCTCTTCGGTCATGCGTAGCATCAATGTATCTCGGGTGATACCTGCATTATTGATTAAAATATCCACTTTGCCAAAATCTGCAATTACGTGCTCGGCGAGTTCCATGCTTTGCTTAAAATCGGCGGCATTGCTTTGGTAACCTTTTATTTTTACACCGTATTGATCGGCAATTTCTTTGGCAAATGCGTTGGCTTTTTCCACGGAAGAAGCATAGGTAAATGCGATATTACATCCATTTTTTGCAAAAATTTCGGCGATTCCTTTACCAATTCCACGGCTGGCTCCGGTAATCAATGCAGTTTTTCCTTGAAGCATGCTGCGAAGATACTATATCTTCGCAAAATGACCCATTGGGTAGATACCGAAATTGAATTCTTGAAAGGAGTAGGTCCTTTGAAAGCGCAAGCGCTGAAGAATGAATTGGGAATTCATACGGTGGGCGACTTACTTAGCCACTATCCATTTCGGCACGAGGACCGGTCAAAAATATACACGGTGGCCCAGGTTCACGGCGAAGATGTGTACGTTCAATTGCGGGGTGTAATCACTCCCGTGGGTATCACCGGTGCGGGTGCCGGACGGAGATTTGTTGCTAATTTCAGGGATGCCTCCGGAGAAATTGAGTTGGTTTGGTTTCAAGGATATCAATACATAGAAAAAAACATCAAGCAAAATACGGTGTATCAGCTGTATGGAAAAGTCAATAATTTCAAGGGAAAGTACAGCATTCCGCATCCTGAACTGGAAGTTTTAGACCTCAAAAATCCTACACCAAACGGTGCTTTGGTTCCTGTTTATCCGATGACCGATGGGATGAGGCGCAAGCGTTTGGACAACCGTTTTATGGTGCAAATTTGCAAGGCGGCGGTTACGCATCCTCAGTTTCATGTGGAAGAGAACTTACCTCAATCCATCCTCTCAAAATACAAATTCCCTTCGCGCAAATCTGCCATTAAAGAATTGCATTTCCCGGAGAATATAACCCGGTTGGAGGAGGCCAAACGCAGGCTAAAATTTGAAGAATTTTTTTATCTCCAACTTCGATACCTGCAATTGAAAGGCAATCGAAATCGCACCTACAAGGGAATTGTCTTTGAAAAAGTAGGCCATTATTTCAATTCATTTTACAAAGATTATTTGCCTTTCGAATTAACAAATGCACAAAAAAATGTCTTGAAAGAGATTCGTCAGGATGTGAAATCCGGATTGCAAATGAATCGTTTGCTTCAGGGCGATGTGGGATCGGGAAAAACCATTGTGGCGTTGTTAAGCATGCTGATGGCCATCGACAATGGATACCAAGCGAGTATTATGGCCCCCACCGAGATCTTAGCCACGCAACATTTCTACAGCTTACAAGAATGGGTGGAATCGCTGGGGCTGAAAATTGCCTTGTTAACCGGCAGCAGCGGCAAAAAAGCTAGAATTCAACTTTTGGAAGGCATCGCATCGGGCGATATACATATTTTGGTGGGTACCCATGCCCTGCTGGAAGAGCAGGTTGTGTTTAAGCAATTGGGGATGGTTGTAATCGACGAACAGCATCGATTCGGTGTAGCTCAACGCGCCAAGCTCTGGAAAAAAGGGAAATCCCTACCCCACGTGTTGGTGATGACCGCAACTCCCATTCCGCGCACGCTGGCTATGACCTTGTACGGGGATTTGGAAGTTAGTGTTATCAACGAATTACCCAAAGGTAGAAAACCAATAAAAACCATACATCGTACGGAATCCATGCGGCCATTGATCATGGATTTCATCAAAAAAGAAATTGCCTTGGGCCGTCAGATCTATTATGTTTTCCCCTTGATTGAAGACAGCGAAAAACTGGAATTGAACAGCTTGATGTCTGGGTATGACATTGTTTCTTCCTACCTCCCGCCGCCAGACTATACCTATTCCTTAGTGCACGGCAAAATGAAAGCCCTGGAAAAGGAGGCGGAAATGCAGAAATTTAAGCACCACCAAACCGATATCATGATTGCCACAACCGTAATCGAAGTGGGTGTGAATGTGCCCAATGCAAGCGTAATGGTTATTGAAAATGCCGAGCGATTTGGCTTAAGTCAATTGCATCAGTTGCGTGGAAGAGTTGGTCGAGGCAGCGAACAAAGTTATTGCATCCTTATTTCGGGACATCAACTGTCTGAAAATGGCAAAAAAAGACTCAACACCATGGTTTCCACCAACGACGGGTTTGAAATTGCCAAGGTGGATTTGGAGTTGCGGGGACCGGGCGAATTGGACGGCACCAAACAAAGTGGGATTCTCGATTTAAAAATTGCCGATATCCGACACGACGAAGCTATTTTAATTGCATCTCGCGTAGAAGCCTCGGCTTGGTTAGATTTTGACGAACTTTTGATGAAACCGGAAAGTCTTCCCATACGCAACGAACTAAACAAATCCCCACATCGAACCGTTTGGAGTAAAATTTCCTGAAAATATGGCAATTGAGTAATAACTTTACCCCATTAATCATGAATTTATTCAGGGAAGTTGGTCGGTACGTTCTTTTCATGCGCTATGTGCTACGCAAGCCTGAGAGGATGTACATGTTTTGGCAAAATTTGATGCGAGAAATGAATCTCATCGGGGTGGATTCCATTTTAATTGTTGTATTGATTGCTCTATTTACGGGGGCTGTTACCACGGTACAAACGGCATCTCAGCTTACGGCAGACACCGGCATACTTCCTCCCAGCTTCTTCCCGATGAGCATAGTAGGTTCTGTGGTTGGATCCAGCTCCATATTGGAATTGGCACCTACCATTACCTGTTTGGTTTTGGCAGGAAAAGTGGGCGCTAACATTGCTTCCGAAGTGGGAAACATGCGCATCAGCGAGCAGTTGGACGCCTACGAAGTCATGGGAATTAATTCCGCAGGCTTTGTTGGTTTGCCGAAAATTATCGCAGGAATTATCATGATACCCTGCTTGGTTATTGTGTCCAATTTCTTACTGATTTACGGAGGTTTGATCGCTGGCAAGTTCACGGGAGTAGTTACAGCCGATGAATTCACCACGGGTGTTCGCAGCTCGTTCATTCCGCTCTACGCCAACATCATGTTGGTAAAAGCCTTCATTTTTGCATTTATTATCACATCCCTCAGTGTTTTCCAGGGATACTATACCACAGGCGGTGCCTTGGAAGTTGGAGAAGCCGGAACCAAGGCGGTAACTCGAATTTGTGTGTTTATCTTATTCGCCGATTTGATCATCGCTAAAATGTTCTTGTAGTATGATTGAACTAAAAGGAGTTAACAAGTTTTTTGGTGAACGTCAGGTACTCAAAGACATCAACGCCACCTTCCTACCCGGCGTTTGCAATCTGATAATCGGTGCCAGTGGCGGCGGTAAAAGTGTTTTGGTAAAGTGCATGGTTGGATTGGAAGTACCCACCACGGGCGAAGTGCTATTTGGCACCCAGAATTTCCATTCCTTGGATTACGAAGATAAAAAGGAATTGCGCAAAGAACTTGGAATGCTTTTTCAAGGAACAGCCTTGTTCGACTCCCTAACCGTTGAGCAAAATGTTGAATTTCCATTGCTGATGTTTGGTAACATGACCAAACAACAACGACAAGACCGCGTTGCCTACTGCTTAAATCGGGTAAATCTGAGTCATGCTTACGGGAAATACCCATCGGAAATTTCCGGAGGCATGAAAAAGCGAGTGGGCATAGCTCGAGCTATTGCACTGAATATAAAATACTTATTTTGCGACGAACCCAATTCCGGGTTGGACCCTCTAACGTCGCGTGTGATCGATAATTTGTTGTTGGAAATTACCCGAGAATTCAACATCACCACCATCATCAACAGCCACGACATGAAAACGGTTTTAGACATTGGAGAGCATATTATTTTTATGCATCAGGGTCAAAAATGGTGGGAAGGTTCCAAGGCAGAAATGAAAAAAGCCCAAGAAATCAATCCCGAATTGCGGGCTTTCATCGAAGCTAGTGTTTGATTCGAACGCGTTTTAACAACAAGCGATTGGCGGCATCGTTGCTCAATCCTTCCACGTGGGGATGATACAATCGCAAACTTTTATCGTAGTACAACGGAATTACCGGATTCTCCAAATTCAACAATTCGTTGGCCTGATGTATTAAATTCTCTCTTTGCTCGTCCCCACCCTCTCCCGATTCTATTGCACGGTATAGGGCATCAAATTTTTCGGAGGTGAAATGGGTATAGTTGGGGCCAAAGGGAGAACAATATGGTCCATAAAAACACGCTAAATAGCTTTCGGCATCGGGGTAATCGGCAATCCATGAGCCTCGAAATAATTGCAAGGCTCCTTCGTTTCTTTTTTGCCGCAACATGGCAGACGTTTGCAAATCGATTGTTATCGGAATTCCCGCATCTTTCCATGCTTTTTGCAAGAATACCGCCATATCCAAATAATCGGCATTGGTGGTAAGCGTTAGCTCGGGAATTGTATTGCCGGCTGCCTTCAATTGGTTAATAATTGCTTTAGCTGCTTGTATTTCCTCTTTAGACGAAGGAACAGCAACCTGTTTTTGGGACAATAGTACGTGCGGAACAAACCCGTCATTAGCAGGATCGCCCAGTCCATTCCGCACAAAACGCACCAACTCCGATTTGGGAATGGCTTTATTTAGAGCTGATCGAAATTGTCGATTTCTTAGAATTTCATGTCCGGGGTGAACCGAATCCAAATACATACCGATGTATTCGGTATTCAAAAAGGGAGTAACCAACAACCGAAACCGATGTTGGTATTTGGGTTTTAGGGTGGCGGAGTCGGTAATTAATTCGTCTTTGAAGGATCCTTCAAGCCCGTTAAAAAAGTCGAATTTCCCCGCTACAAATTGCATAAACGCTGTTTGTTTGTTTTTGATGAATGAAACCGCAACTGCGTCCAAATACGGCAAAGCGTTGCCCGCGCTGTCCCGCTCAAAATAAAATGGATTTTTACGCAAGACCAATTTTACATCTCGCTCCCAACGCTTTAGGTAAAACGGTCCGGTTCCGATAGGATTTATAGCAATGAACGACTTTTCCTGTTTGCACAGTTCCTTGGGCAAAATTGCACAGTAGCTGGTAGCCATGAGGGAAACAATTGACGCCTGTGGTTTTACCAACCGCAAACACACGGTTGAATCGTTTAATGCGTAGATTCCATGTTGTGAGCTGGTATCCAAATTGGAAAAAATCCAAGAACCCGGGGAAGCATTCGCTGGATCGGCTACTCGGCGCAAACTCCAAACCACATCGTCCGCGTTCACAGTTCTTCCTTTCAATTTTTGAGTCAGCGTATTTTCCGCAATCGAACAAAATTTTATATTTTTTTTGAGTGTGAAACAAACGCGTTTTCCACCGTTTTCAAGAACCCATTTTTGGGCCAAACCGGGTATTGGTTTCAACTCATTGTCCAAGTCTATCAAGCTATTATAGAGTTGAGACACCAACCAAATCTCGGATTGTGAACGGGCCAAGGCAGGGTCCAATGTGGTTATCCCTGCATCGTCGTTGTAATTGAATATCTGATAGTTAGGAAAATTATCCACATTTTGACAACTAGTAATACCCATTCCAATGTAGACAACTGCTAAGATGAAAATATTGCATTCCCGAACGATGGAAATATTTTTGTTGGTGCTTAAAAAGTTAAAGCTACGCATGGGGTATTAAATTGAATCGATTGGATAGATTCAACAAAAATACGAAAGTGTGCAATGGAACAAGACTTTAAAGCCATTTACTTAAACACAGGATTCGAACATGGGAAAAATCATTGCCATCGCCAACCAAAAAGGCGGAGTAGGAAAAACAACTACGGCCATCAATCTAGCAGCCAGTTTGGCTGTATTGGAATACAAAACACTGCTGGTAGATGCTGATCCGCAAGCAAATTCTACCTCCGGGGTAGGCTTTAATCCCAAAAATATCCGCATTGGATTGTACGAATGTTTGGTCCAAGAAATTCATCCCCAAGATGTAATCATCAGCACGGCCACTCCCTTTTTGGATTTGCTGCCCTCCAACATTGATCTGGTAGGTGCGGAAATAGAATTATTGAACATGCCCAACCGGGAACGGATCATGCAGGGGATATTGAAAACCATTCAAAATCAATACGATTTTATTGTTATCGATTGTTCTCCCTCCTTGGGTCTGATTACAACCAATGCATTAACCGCAGCCAACAGTGTAATCATCCCCGTTCAGTGCGAATATTTCGCCTTGGAAGGATTGGGTAAGTTATTAAATACGATAAAAATCATTCAAAACCATTTGAACAAACAATTGGAAATTGAAGGTATCTTGTTAACCATGTACGATGGACGATTGAGATTGTGCAACCAAGTAGTAGAAGACGTAAAAACCCATTTCCAAGATATAGTTTTTGATTGCATAATTCAACGAAATACCAAATTAGGCGAAGCGCCAAGCTACGGAATTCCCGTTATTCACCACGATGCAGAAAGCAAAGGATCCATTGGATATTTGAACTTGGCGAAAGAGATTTTACAGAAAAACGGAATGATTGAAGAAACAGAAACGGAGGAAATTGCATGAGCACACAGATTAAGAAAAAACCAGGTTTAGGAAGAGGATTGAGCGCACTCCTTGAGGATGCGGGTAACGACGTAAACAACTCCATCAATGCGCCCATCGGCCATGTTAGCATGGTTCCTATACGTAACATCGAAGCGAATCCGTTCCAACCCAGAACAGAATTTGCCCCCGATGCCATGGAGGAATTGGCTGAATCCATCAAAGTACACGGCGTAATTCAACCCATTACGGTGCGTAAAATGGGAGCCGATCGGTTTCAAATTATATCCGGAGAACGCAGAACCCGCGCTTCACAGCTGGCGGGACTAACCCAAATACCTGCCTACGTTCGTGTTGCCAACGACCAAGACATGTTGGAAATGGCGCTGATTGAAAACATCCAACGCAGCGATTTAAACGCTATCGAAATTGGAATGAGTTACAAGCGTTTGTTGGAAGAATGCAATTTAAAACAAGAGGAATTGGGGGAACGCGTTGGAAAAGATAGAACCACGGTAAACAACTACCTCCGATTGCTAAAATTGCCAGATGCCATTCAACTAGGTATCAAACAAGGCGTTGTAAGCATGGGACATGCCAGAGCCATCATCAACATCGATGATCCCGATACCCAAATGCGCTTGTACGCACAGATGATTGACAATCAATTGAATGTTCGTGAAGTTGAATCCTTGGCCAAGGCCACCAAAGAAGGAAAAACCTACGATTTTCCAAAAGGTACCGATTGGGATCCAGAAATCGACCGAATCACGGAGGCTTTCTATAAAAAGTTGAATGCGCATGTACACCTGAAAAACGGAGCCAAAGGAAAAGGCAAAATCATCATTTCCTACAAAAACCGCGAAGATTTAGAGCGTATTTTATCCAAAGTTAACGATTAACCTAATACAATTTGCGTCGAACCGTTGTCTTGATAATGCTGATTTTGACCTCTATGGGTGTCAAATCGCAAGGAACACAATTTCGGCCTTCCCAGATTGCAGGAAATTATCGGTACCCTCGTTTTCAGCAGTCCTTTTCCGATTCTATTGTCAAACGCACCTCGGATACCGTACTGCATTCGCCCAAAAAAGCTACCATTTTGGCATTAGCACTACCCGGCAGTGGTCAGATATATAATCGAAAATACTGGAAAGTGCCCATTGTTTATGGGGCCTTGGGGTATGCCGGATATTCTATGGTTAACAACAGAAGCAAACTCCGAACGCTGAACGACTCCATTGCTTCCATTTTTAATGCAGGAAAAACTCCTACCGCACAATTGATTGCAGAACGCGATCGCTACCGCGGGAATCGAGATATAGCCATTTTGTCTATGGCCGGCATTTATGTATTGCAAGCCATAGATGCTACGGTAGATGCTCATTTTTATAAATTTAACATCAACGACGATATCGCTGTTTCCGGAAAAATAAGTCCTCAGCGATGGATTAGTATTTCAATAGCACTTCGATAATTATGTCAAACCGAATTGATCAAATTTTAGCATTTCTTGCCGATAGTCCGAACGACCCCTTTCTTCATTACGCATTGGCGCAGGAATGGTGGAAATCGGAACGCAAGGAAGACGCCGTAGAAAAGTACCGATGGCTGGTTCAAGAACATCCCCAATACGTTGCTACCTATTACCACTTGGGTAAGTGTTTGATTGAAATTGGATTAAAGGAGGAGGCTATGTTGGTATTTGATCGCGGAATCACCGTGGCGAAAACCCAACAAGAACAGCACGCACTGGCCGAGTTACAAAGTGCAAAATTAGCGTTGGAATACGACGACGAATAAAAAAAGCAGGCCCTAACAAGAACCTGCTTTCCATATATTATTCTATAAATAACTTAATCTCTGCTCTGCAATTTTGCCAGCAAGCGCAAAATTTCCAAGTACAACCAAACCAAGGTCATTAGAAGCGCAACGCCTGAAAACCACTCCATGTATTTGGGGGCTCCCATTTCGGATTGTTGCTCGATGAAAGCAAAATCCATGATTAAGTTAAACGCTGCAATACCCGCAATCAACGCAGAAATTCCGATGGACAAAGGGCTATTTCCGTAGTAAAAGCTTTGCACGCCAAACATACCCATAACCATCGTAATTAAGTAAAACACACCCACGCCCATGGTCGCAAAAATCAATATTTTGGTGAACATCGGGGTGGCACGCAACAAACCGGAGCGATACGCCAACAACATGCCGGTAAACACCAACAAGGTAATACCTACAGCGTTCATTACAATACCGTCATACATGCTGTTGAAAACCAAAGAAACCGCGCCCAAGAACAATCCTTCACCCACGGCATAAACCGGAGCTAAGATAGGAGCCCAAGATTTCTTAAACATCATGATCAAAGAAGCCACTAAACCGGTGATCATCCCTCCCCACAGGTATTTACTCAATCCATTGTTCATGGCATAGTTAATACCGTCAACCCCTTCGCCGCCTTGCACGCCCATGTCAAGCCACAACAATGCAGCAGGGATAACCATCAAGGCAAATAATAGAATCGTTTTGTTTACGGTTCCAGAAACCGTCATTGTTTCGGAATACGAGGCTTCCCGCGCATTGCTGAAAGCTGAATCTGAGAAAAATGGATTACTCATAGTGTATATTTATTCAATTATAGAATATTATCTTAATAATTGCAATGTACCTTGGGTAGTGTATTGTTTATTCTGATAATCGGAATATTCAATTACATAAACATAGATACCTTGCATCGCAGGATCCCCCAAAACCGTGCCATCCCATCCTTCTGTCATATTGGCGGTTTCAAACAACTTTTCACCCCAACGGTTGAAAATACTCATTTTATACGTTTTCAACCCACCACTGAACGGAATGAAGGTTTCGTTCCCCCCTTTTTGATTGGGCGTGAATGCATTCGGAATAAACAGAACAGGTTCGTAATTGATCAAAATATCGTTGCTCCAGCTCTCCGTACCGCTGCCCTGCTCTATGGCTTTAATCCGGAAATACTGTGCATAGTTATCCTTTCCATTATCGAAATTATCCGATTGCGGATTCGCGTAGGTTTGATAGAGCAGATAATCGTTTCCATTGGTAAACGACCGATACAATTCGTAACGATTCACCCCATTGACAAAGCCTAAATATGGACTAAACGTATGCGCCATGCTGAACGGACCTGTTTTCTGACCGTTTAACAACACCAGCGTGTGAGGATTGGAAAACAATGTATCGCCGCAGCGGTTGACAATCGCCACCCGGTATTCCCAAGCCTTTACGTCGGTATTTACCGGAGTATGAATAAATTGATTCGAAGCGGCCGATGTGCTGCCAACACTGACAAAATTTCCGAGCCCAGCTGGACGCGATTGAATGAATACTGCGTTGTTATACCGAGGCGCATTCAGAATGGAGTAATTAACCCAAACCGAATTATCGGCATTGGGTGGCGGAGCTACCGAAACCACATTCAACACAACGCTCGGATTATCAACAAAAACTGTGATCGATTGCGTGTCTCCCAAACACCCAGCGGAAGATGTCTCAACGGCCCTAACCTTACCCGGTGTAGCCGAAAGTAACCACGATACAAAAATTTGCTTATCGGTTGGCAAAGGAGGATTGGTGAATCCACCTCCGCTAACCCACCATTCCATGGAAGAACCAGACTCCCCCGAAACAGCGTACGGAATATTGTTTACATTGGGAACACAAACATCCGCAGGACCCGAAATTACCGACGTCTTTGGACGTGGTTTTAATGAAATGCTAGCGGTAGTGAACGGCCCTGGACAATACCATTGGGATGTAAGTCGGTATTGAACCGTAAACGTTCCAAACGTATCGCCGTAAAACTGAATATCCCACGAAGACGAATCGCTTGCGGGCAATAATTTAAAGGTCAAACCGGGCGCAGAGATTTGCGGATATATTTTTTCCCCTGGAATCGCCGCTGTTGGCTTCCAGTAGCTCACCCAACTGCGTGTTTGGCATTGATTGATGGTAATCACGGGCGGTGCTGTTGGTGCGGGTTGCAACAAAACTTTCACGGTGCTCCATGGCGATAAACAGGGCAGTTTTGACACGGAATCGTAGGCCGATGCTTGAACGCCAATGCTCGCTGCGGCGGCTATCCCCCAATTCACTTTCACGGCTGTACCTATGTTGGTCCCTGAAAACGCCCCGCCCACAACTTGCCAAGTATAGTTTTCTTTTTGTACCCCTTTCACCCAATACGGCTCGTTGTTGGTAAGAGCACACAAATTGGTATCGCCAAAAATCTTTGGCTTGGCCAAGGAGTGATTTTTCACTACGGCAATGGAAGAAGAATCTTTGCATCCAAATCGATCGATGACTACTACCTTGATACTTCCCGTTCCTACTCCTCCCCAATCCACAACAAATTGGGTATCGTTCACTACTTTATTGGCAGTTTGACCCGTAGCAGACCAAAAATACTTGGCCCCGGGGTATTTTTTATCCAGGTTGTAAATTAGCCCTTTGTTGTTAGGACATACCGATTGCGGCCCTAAAACCCCACTGGAAACGGGAGTGCTCACATACACCTTGGAAGTATCCCACGGACTGTAGCAAGTAACAGGAGTCCCCCCCGAATTCACATTTTTTGCCAATCGATAACTCAACCAAGCACCGTTTCCACCAGAAATCGGCTTGAAGGTCATCGAATATTGATTGCCCACCAAATTATCCCCAATATTCTGCAATTTGGCAATATTCCAAGTGTATTGTACCGAATGTCCGTTGGGCAGTATGAGTTGTTTTGCAAAATTTTGTTGCAGGCAGACCGTGTCGGGACCTGTAACTTTAGGAATATC
>JACCDP010224656.1_pt1 | contig 16094 bp, 27 predicted proteins | sample 7445841 | NCBI WGS metagenome assembly JACCDP01 (sample SAMN15323441, study PRJNA562643) | freshwater metagenome | isolation source: river surface water | place: USA:Blue River Watershed | collected 2017-08-17 | reverse complement strand
TCATCACCTACTGTTACTCGCCACTCTGGAAGCCATGTCATTAGTAGGCTCCAGCTCGCAATGTGCCGCGCTGAATAGCATCGATAAGAACTTGATCAATAGCCTCTGCAATAGCGTTAGGATCTCCCACGCCTGTGTTGATTGTGATGTTGAAATCCCTATCGCGTGAACCTACCGCGCCCGAATTAAAGAGTGAGCCACCTTCTGCTGTGCGGAAAGAACCAGCATCGAATGGCTGAGTCAGGATGCCTTGAGCAATAAACATGTTTTTAGCAACACTGTCTTCTAGTTGCTGAAATACTGGAGCAGCACCATCGACAAGCTTGATGAACTCTTTGCCATTCTCGCCAATGACAGAGACAACGCCACCTAGATCTTCAACAGCCTTGTTAATTGTTTCAATGCTACGAGGTGGAGTAGTTGGATATATTCCATTAGGTGTCTGAATGAATCCACCGCCGCCGCCACCGCCGCCACCGCCGCCGCCGCCGCCGCCGCCCGTGGTTGGTGGGCTAGGCCACTTAAAGTTGGCTAGATCTTCCAGCATCTTTTTAATCTTGGCTATTGCCGTGTCTAGGTTTTCTTGATTAATCAGATCCTTAGATTTAAGTCCATTTAAAATTGACTCGATAGCAGCCATTTGTGTTTTTTGACCAGTCAGAGCATTAAGGATTTTCACATCTTCGTTAAGTTTTGCTGTGGCCTTAATAATTGCATTTTCGTCTTTTGCGGCGATTGCATCTTCCAAATCAAGAATAGATCTTTTAACGTTAAGGCGCGCAATGTCAGTCAGGGTTTGAAGTTTTTGAGCAGCATTAGTTTCTTCACCTAATTGCTTAGCTTGGTTGGCGAGAGCTGCCGCAATTTGAATCTTCTCAAGGTCGAATATCTCACTACCTTTGCCAAGAGCAATATTGGCCTTATCAATAGCCGCTGCTAACTTTTTAGCTGCTAATTGTTTCTTCTCATTAGCAAGCTGTTGATTTTTAATTTTCAGCAATAATGCAGCGCGCTTTCTAGCCTCATCCTCTGCTTTAGCTAAAGCATCTGCGTTTTTCTTTGCGTCTGCATAAAATGTTTTGCCATTAAATCCAGCTTTTGGAGCTGACATAGAAGAAACCCCTTTAGAGACTTTCTTCATAAAGCCAGAAGGATCACCTTCAATAAAAAGATCTGCAAGAGGATCGGTTTTTTCAACAAACCAAGCTAGGCCTTTAGCCGCAAAATCCAGAGGAGTGTTAATAGCTTTAATAACTGCTGCAATATTCCTAGAGAATTGAGCTGTGTTTTCAGCAGCGTTTATTATGTCATCAGATAAATCGCTTACTGAAGTGTTGCCGCTTAAGATAAGTAAAGAATCAACTAAGCCTTGTCCAATAATTTCAGTAGCCGTAGCAGAAGCAACACTAATAGCATCAAATTGATAGGCAGTTGTTTTAAGGTAATCTTCAGCGGCTCCTGCGGAACGCTTTAAAAGTACTCCTAAAACTTCATTAAACGATTTGGATTGAAGTTCTGCTTTAGTTAAACCTGTATTGTATTTACTGAGACCTTTTGTAACCCCGATATAACCTTTTCCAAGATCATCGGCAACAGTTGCTAAATCAATACCAGACGCCCGACTAATGGTAATTGCATCATTGAGAAGTTTTTGCGATTCAGTCAATGATCCTGTAGTAGTCAATAGACCCTGGAACGCTGGACGAAGAACGTCATCAGCAATCGCAGCTGATTTCTCTAAGTTCGATATATAACTAGTAATAGCAGGGTTAGCGAACCCAATGCCTAAGTTATCAACGGCGCGAGCAAGTCGGGTTGCTGCTGCCTCATCTTCTGCAAATGCCTTAACTGCTGTCTTACCAAATTGAACTAAAGCCTGAGTGCTAAAGGCAACTCCAAAAGCACCAGCAAGTTTCTTGATATTGCTATTAAGTTTTGCTGCTGCTGAATCAGCTTGTTTAAAAGCCTTCTTGCCAGTAAATTCCGCGGCAATATCAATGACAATGTTGCTCATGCTGATTCCTTTACGCTACTGACAGTTGCACGCTTCTTAAATTTCTCATTAGCTGTATCGATAGCTTTAAAGATTGCAGCTGTTTGTTTTCCTTCATCCTGTTCCCAGGCACGGAAAATAACGCGGCCACGCATATCCTGACCTTCACGCTTACGGCCGTATAGCTGCCCTTGACGGCGATTGAAGAATTCACCTGCGTTAGGATTATTGCTACGGCTCTTGCTGTGATCGTTAAGACGGCCAGCAGTTTCGTAAATAGCACCTACTGCCGATTGGTTCTTGATGCGGAACAACGATCTAAAACCCTTTGAGTTAGGCTTGCCATAGCCTGTTCGATAAACAATGCCACGTTTAATTGTTGCAGCGTCATATAAAGGGAACATGCGTAGACGGCCTTCTGTGTTGAAGGTTCTAAACATCGAATTCTTAGCTGTGATTTTTCGACCGCTAGTATTCTCATTCCAATTATAAAGATTGCCTGGAGCTGTATTAGGCACGAAGCCGCGAGCATCCTTTTGGATAACTTTGAGAGACTTTGTGATTTCTCCAGTCAATTCTTTAGCTAGATCAGGCGCATACTTATTAAGAGCCCTGCGAAGTTCAATGACGCCTTTTGCCTCTACTGGCATCTTTCATCTCCTTCGCTTCATCTTTGAGACCCTGGACTAGAGCATCTAGCATGGTCTTATCTAGTTCTAATAAGTGTTGTGGCGCAATCCCCAATCTAATGCTTAGCCTAGCGATTAGATAGGTGAATGGAAGATCGCGCTTTAAGCTAAAGGGTCAGAGTCCAAAACTTCGACGGATTTTAATCCTTCGATGAACTCCATCCCGAAAGGCTTAACAGTTTCACCTGACCTGCGTGTTACTTCCCAGGCAAGCCAATAGACCATGCTCTGCATCTCGTCATCACGAAACGCCTTATGGAACCCTTTTTTATGGTGAGTTTCGAAGGCATATTCCACGGCCGGCGTGATTTCTCCTTCTAGCACACTTCCATCATTACGAACGATCTTTAGTTTTGCCATTGTTTTGCCCCTTTGTTAGTTGTTAGGAAATTGCCTTTGTTACTGCGCCGTTCACAGTCCATGTTACTGACTGTGTTGATAGATCTGCGACTGCACCATTTACAGGTGTTAGGCCGTTGATCAAGCATGACATTGTCCAGAGAGGGTTCCCAGCTGATGTTGCAGCTGATGAGTTCTTCACTGTAACTGTGACTGAATCGCCCCAGTTTGAAACTAGAGTTGCTAGAACTCCTGAGTTTCCATTGTCATTTAGGAAGTCGATTGTAATGGAATTTGCCTCTAGGCCTTTTACAAATTCATGACCTGTGCTGCCCATTGAAGTGACCTCAAGCTCATCATAGTTCAAGTTCAAGGTTGCTGATGTTACGAATTCTGAGAGATCCACACCGTCTACGGTGAGAACTACTCCGTTGTTTAGAAATACTGCCACGGTGTCTACTCCTCTATTGTTTCTTTAGCTATTGGTTTTGGTTTTGGATCTGCCTTAGGTTTTTCAACTGCCGGCTTAATCTGACCGATTTTGATCAGAAACTTTTCGTTATTCTTTTCCCACTCGGACATACTAGCTCCAACTCGTTAAAATACTGACTGACATCTCACACGACAAAAGTTCTCCTGAGGCCGCGTTGAGAACACTAGGTGCGCTCACTTCACTTACATTATACGTTAAACCAGATGTATGTAGTTTGTTAAACACGGCAACCACGAAATCTTCGATGCCGTTCAAATTCCCCTGATTATCAAATAGCGCGGTTACGATCATGATCTTAAAGTGCGCCATTGGTGCAATGGTGTTTTGGCTATTGTTGTTAGGTGTGAGATATGGATTATCCGGGCTCACAATTACAGAATTTGCTAATACCGTCGATGGTGGAAAGGCAAATGTCTGATACAACGAATTGTCTACTAAAGCTGTTGCTAAAGTAGTTCGAAGTGTGGTGATGGCTGCTGTCATTAGCCCACCATTGAGGAAGGCGAAAGCGCATGAGCGATGAGCCCACGCACTTTCGCCAAAAGCTGCGCGGACATTCTGTACGGTGATGGTTGATAATCAACCAAGTTAGAACCTGAAAGTGTTGCTGTACGGCTCTGCCAAATTTCAGTTGCGATCATTAAAGAGGCATTTTGGATTGCTTGATCTGCTGTCCAATCAACATATGTATCAGCAGTTACTACGCCAAAAGGCTGCACAGGATGCTCTACTGATGGAGTGTTGTTATTGCCTGTGATTGCGTAAGTTATTGAGTAATCGCCTACTCCAGTAAGAGTTTTAGATCCATTGTGCTTAGATCCATTGCCAGTAATAACAACAGTCTGGCCGACATAGAATGTTTTTTCTACTCTGTCTTGAAAATATAATGTGCCTGTTGTAGCTGTGTTGCTATGTGAAATGTTGTATGTTGCATTAGTCCATAACATAGGAAGTAGGACTGCATCTGCTGCATCGCAGACAGATTGAAGCGTCGCGTCATCGTACAAAGTGCCAACACCTAATGTGGAGCGAAGCTCTGCAACTGTTGTAAGTGACATTCCGTTTCCTTTCTAAAGACTCTGGGGAGTAGAGGGCTACTACTCCCCAGAGCGACTTAGTTGCTAGTAATTACGCTACAGCGAAGCGACGTACACCCTTGCCACTCTTGGCAACATAGATGCCCAAGTAGCCATAAAGTGCAATCTCCAATTCACCAGTTGTTAGCACCTGGAGACGGAGTTGAGTTTGAGGTGATTCCCATACATACACTGATGATGGTGCAACTAGGAATGCAGAATCATCTGAAATTCCTGATGCTGTGATATTGTGATCAACGATTAGATCAGTACCGAGAATGTTTCCACGAACTGATGATGCAACTGCTGTACCTGATGCGTTGTATGTTGCACCCTGTGCTGAATACAATGCGCGTCCAGTTGTATCTGCGTAGCCGGTAATTGCCGCCCACTGATCTGTAGAGGCAACTAGCTTGTTAGCGAAATCGCCACCAGTTCCCTTGTATGCAGCTGCACCTTCTACAGAAATAAATGACTGTAGTCCTGCTGCTGTTGTTGCAACGTTTGTTGCAGCTGTTCCGTTAGCAGTAAATGCTGCAATTAGTGCTGCATCTGTTGCCTTCTCATACGCCTTGCGCAACTCGACCATCAAAAGATCCATGAAGCTCGGTGAGCTTCTGTCAATGAGCTCCCAACTTACTCGGTTTAATCCGGCGAACTTGTTAATCGACACAGTGTCATAACCTGAGGTCATTCCTGTATCTGTTACTGATGCACCTTCATTAACATCTGCAACTTCTGGTGCAGTGTTTGGAGTACCAGCATTGACATACATGCGAGGCACAGTAAATGACATTCCAGATTCAACTAGAGCATTTCGCGTCACTGCTTCAAAAGCAGGGCGTCCTGTGAATGTATCTGTAATGAAAGAGTTTAGGTGTGGTGCAAGTGTTAGACCTGTGTTTGTTGAAGTTGAATCATCTGCACTTCGAACAATACGACGTGCATCGTCATCGCCCATTGCAGCCTTGATGTTAGCTTCTAGGTATTGTGCTGATGTGATTGGTGCTACGCGCTCGCGCACGAAAGTTGTTGCAGTAACAACAGGACGTGCAGCTTCAACCGCTGCTGCCTCTACTGGTGCTGCAACTGTCTCTGGAGTATTCTCCACAGCTGTCTCGCTTTCTGTTGGTTGGATTTCTTCTACAGCTTCAGGAGTTTCCTCAGCTGCTACATCAATAACTTGAGCAGACTTAAAAGCCGGCTCTGTTACTAATGAAACTTCGAAAAGACGTGCAGCAGATACATGCATGACGCCGCCTTTATTCTTTGACTTTAATACTTCAACTCCTACGCTAAGGCCACTTTGAAGGCCTTCCTCAGCAAGAATCAAAGCCTCAGAACCACGGTTGCTGCGGCTAATTTTAAAGCTCGCATAAATTCCATCGTCCTGAGAAACAAAGCTAGTTGCCTTGCCTAAAGGTTGCTTAATGTCATGCTGATTTAGTAGCTTGATGGTCTTAGGATCGTCTGGAAGCTGAATTGCATCGCGTTCGAAAACGACTTTACCTGCTGAAGTGTTTCCCACTTCGCCTGTGCCGGCTGGCACGATCTTTCCTGAGATTGTACGTTCTTCAACGTTAGCAGTGATCTCAGCTGAGAAAGTTAGAATCTCACTCATGCGTTTTCCATTCCTTCGTTTCCGTTTGGTGATAGATCTTCCATCTCCATCGCTTGTTCTACTGTGATTAGACCAAGTGATAAAAGTTTTTCAGTTACTAATAAACGCTCCATTGGATCAGTGCGCAAGAACGATGAGTCCACATCAAAGCGCACGGCGTTTGAACGATTGGTTATGTCATCCATGCTGAGGCGATCCTGAATTGCATTGATGTAAGGAAGTAAAGACATTGAATAAAATTGCTTGCGCTCGTCAAGAACATTTGCATAAGTCATGCTCTGATTGGCCTCTGCGCTAAGCATGTAAGCCGGTACGTTCATCAGTCTGGCAATTTCGGTGCTAAGGAACTGCTGCGCAGAATCGTACATCATGTCTTTAGGTGAGAACGCTGTAGGTTCATATGAAAGAGTGCTTGTCAAGTATGCAGTAGCGCGATTTGTTCGAGCTTGCTTCCATGCTGCAAGTAATCCTGCAACTTCCTTAGGATCAAGATCAGCTCCGGTGTTCCGGATCACGCCAGACGGCATCGGAGTTTGTGCAGCGATAACTGCTGCCTTGCGTAAATCAATAGCAGCTTGAATTGTTTCAGATCCGCGATTAAGAATTCCTTCGTCAAATCCCTGGAAGGTAATTAAACTTCCTACACCCCATTGCGGACGCGCAACGCCGTCTACATAGTATTGAATAATCTTTGTGTTATATAAATCTGTTTCAAATGTAACTTTGACATTTGGAACCCATTCAAATCGTCGAGGGCGTTGATCCTCTTCAAAAACTTCTGTAACTTCCCAGTAACTTACCCCATACATGATCAGACTATCGACTGTCCATGCCAGAGTGACTGATCGAGGCTGATTGATTGAAGGCTGATCAACCCATACTGGATTGCCAATTTCTTCACCAGTAGACTTGCGATAAAGATTTAATGGAAGTCCTGCAATGACTCCTGCGATTAGGTTTCGTGCGCGAGCTACTGAAGGCACACTCATCGCAGCATCGCGATTAACGCGAGGCTGAATGTAGTTGTAAATGCTATTGAGGTTTTCCCCCATAATAGTAGGGGCATATTGCGCCTGAACGCTATTAGTTTTTGGTGTCGTATCTTTACGCGAGAATATACCCATAGACAGAAACTATACCATTTGTCAAGATAATAGACAATATGATAATGCGTGTCTAGCCAATAATAATTTCAGCCTTTGACTGAGGCTTCATCAAAGTAGAAACCGTCATTGCCAATGAAATCGGCGCGGACACGTCACCAGCTGATTTACGTCTCACGATTCTCCAGCCGTGATCTGATTCTTTAGCTGCGCAGTTATTCATCTGGTCAATGAAGATTTGTTGCCCTGAGTGAACTACTCTGTGATTTACCAGGCTATCGAGGAAGTCCGAACACGCACGATAGAAGTTCTGCCCTGATACGTCCTGGATCTGAACTCCGGCATTTGTCAGGCGTTCTGCGATAGTGGCCGTAGTGTACTTGTCATGGCAGACAACTTTTGGACGATACAGATCGCACCAGGATTTGATGGATGCGGCGATCTTCAGCTCATCAACTACCGTGTCGCTGTAATAAGTCTCAAGGATGCCAATACCTATACGGCCGTCAGGAAGGATTTGGCCGGCAACAAGGCTTGCATTGCGTTTTGACGGACTAACATCAAATCCAAATACAGTGTAGGCACCTGGAGACATCTTGAGTTCTGCATCGCTTGTTTCCTCAAGGATTCCCATAGGCCAGGGGCTTGACAATGCATCGATCCACGAACAAAGCGTTTCTGTGCGAATAGATTCGACTGTAGATAGCGCGATGGTCTCTGTAATTGCTTGCTCTGTAATTGTGTAGTTAAGCGCGGGATTAGCCATTGCGACCGCATCCCAAAAGTCCTCAGAGTTTAAATCGATCTTGCAGTATTGGGGAGCTGAGTACTCCCAATAACCTAATTCCTTAGGTGGATATTCAAGTGCTCTATTTCTCATATCGTTGAGAACTTTTGAGAACGCATCACCGGCATTGCTAGTAAAAAGTGATTGGCTATTTGGACGAGCCCTGGTCACTGGGGTTGCCGCGATAAAAGCCTGTTCGTCGATCTCACGAAGCTCATCGATCCAGAGAAAATCCGCTGTTCTTCCGCGGCTTCCGTCTCTAGTAGCTGCTACTACGTCTAATCGACATCCACCAAACTCAGGCAACAGCTCAATCGACTCCGTGCCGTTCGCATAACGAATTGCCTTTACCTGGAGCATTAAAAAGTCATGGCTTTCAATGATTGATGCTATCTCTCTAAATGAAGTCAATGCCATGCCTCTATTTGAGGACATCATAAGGATGTTCTTCTCACGAAAGATGAATAGCCCTGCTAGTACACGCATACGCGCTAGATGAGTCTTACCGGATTGACGAGCTACCAAGCATAGGTTGGACTTGCGCTGAAAGTTTCCTTTCGCATCAATCTTCAACATATCTTCAAGCACATGATGCTGCCACGGCAATAAAGGCATGCCGATTTGCTCAGCTAATTTGGCAACCTCATCCACACGCGATTTGCCCTTAATTGGTGCGTTAGATAACCGAGGTTTCGTATGCCCCAATCTTTTTCGTTTCTTAGTTGCCATGATCTCAGTCTAACTCGGATCAGGCCGGACTGTGAACGGACTGTCCTTGACCGGTTCGGCGCGTGTCGGGGAGATATGAGCAGGAAGGGCATAGGGGGTAGAAATAGACGCTAAAAAAAGAGGTGCAGGGCGCGCACCTTTAGAGCTGTTGCATTTTCTACAGGCTGAAGCCATATTCTCGGGATCTAACGGATCCCCACCATTTTTTAATGCGATCAAATGATCGACTGTGTCTGCCTCACCTTGACAATACCGGCATGTGTAATTATCTCTTGCTAGTACCTGGAGTCTTACCTTCTTATAAGCTGAGGTTAATCGTGGATCATTGTTCTTTAATGCCATGAGTATTTAAGCCAGTGAGACCAGGCATTGCATGGTTCTTGGTAACGATGAGATATATAATCAAGACCCCATCGCACTTGAGCATAACCATCTACTCTTGATAGGTATTGTGATCTTCCTTGAGGAATACCATAATGAGATCCATTCTTAGCTTCTGGTCTCCAATTAGATTCCTTTGTATATAACTTATCTAAACATCTAAATTCTTTATAGTTATAACCTAATAGATGTAATGCATATTCTTTATGACTTACGTATTGCACTGGTTTAGATCCACCTGCATCAGGCATTATGCATAGAGCTATCCCAATAGCTACTAGCACCCCGCAAGCAACGCCCCTAAGGGGCTTGCGGTGAGCCCTTGAGGGGCTCTGCGCCGTTAGCGTAGCATTTGATGGAAGTACATTTGTAAAAGTGCTGGTCAGAGCGGCGTGTCTAAAGTTATCCACAGGCTCTCCTTACTTGTCGGTTGAGTAAAAGCCCTTGCCCTTGAAGTGAGTTGCTACAGCTGCGATGACCTTCTCCATAGGTTCATTGCAGTATGTGCATGGGATTATTGGTCGATCGTGCCATCCGTGATAGATCTCCTGACTAAGATTGCAGGATCTACAGGTATAGTCGTAGGTTGGCACGTTAAGCATTTCCTTATCATCCATGAGCCACATGCAGGACAATGGTCAATATCCGCATCTTCGGGCTCTTTGTCTAAGTGACCATATTTAAGTTGGAGTAGTGGTAAGAGATCTTCTAACCTAATGATACAGGCGTAATCTTCCGGACTTTCGCCTTGACCATTAAGGCGCATCACTGCAAATCCCAATTCCCCCGATTTGGATGTGCGAGCTTTTAATTGCGCGAGATAACTAAGAGGCTGGAACGCTTTACGCGCCTTGACCTCACAGTCAAACGGAACTCCTAGAATGTCCTTACCACTACCCCTTCCGACCGTTGCACCACTCCACACAGTCGATAGGTACTGTGCAACTACGCGTTCGGTTCGGAATCCTCTGTGTTTCCGGTGCTGACTAGCCATTAACAGCTTTACATTTACGGCACTGCCAAGCACCCACTATTGGTTGATCATCTTTAAACTTAATCTCAGCAACAATGTCATGAGCTGCCGTAGGCTCATTGCATAGCTGACAGTTGATCGTATCAAACAATGGCACATCTTCTAAATTAGTCCATGCCCCTGTTGTTTCATCATAAAATTCTACAAAGCCCATGATTAGCCTCTCGGTTTCTGTGGTTGCCATTTACCTGCGCTGTTTAGCTCATACCAAATGGTTGGACACTTCCCTTCAAAGCCTGAATGTCCTAGAGCTGTACATTGATACGATGCCCAATCCTTGCCGGTCTTCTGTGAATGTCCGGTTTTCCAGACCATCGAGCCATGCTTGCACTGAGGCACTTCAGCTGCCTCTGGTGTGCCAATAATAGAAGCTACAGTTTCCATTGCTTTGTCTAACGTAACTGGTGCATCTACTACTTTCATATAATCATTTACAGGTGTAGTCCAATAGTCCTGATCTTCAGGCTTGACATCTTGAACCGGCGGCTTCTCAGCCTTTTTAGCTATAACCTTTTGGATCTCTTCGCGACTTGCTTTGTGTTTATCTATTCCGATATTCGCGTTAGCGCAAGCAATACCAATCGCCGAAGTAGCACCGTTTTCCAGAGCAAAATCTTTATTGACGCCCCTGTCAGTAATAACCTCATTCGCAAGGCCAGTGGAGAATGGCTTTGTATCTGCCATTTCCCTAAACAATCGAGCAGCCACGATAAAACGTTTATCAGACCATTCAAGAATCTCTGTTTCAATACGTCCATTTGGGAACCTTTTCCAAAACTCAATGACGCGTTCGCGTACGGTTGTATATTCTTCAAGATTAAACATAGAGTTCGTTCTCCTCAGTAGCCAACTGACCCATCAAAGCGATATAAGCTGCTCCGTCGATGTAGTTATCGGCCTTGTCTGGATTTCCTGTTGTAGCTCTTGCGATCTTAATGAGAGCAAGGATGGCGCATACTTGATAATCTTCCACTGGCATTTGTAAGTATGCTGAGATGAGCATTGCAGCGTGTTGCATGTTATCTTGAGGATGACCGTAGTCGTTGAGACCACGATCTTGGATGATGTCAGTTGCACTCTGTAAAATCTCCGTATATTTCATTCTTCCCAAAATTCCTGTCTGCTAATGGATCGACCTCGATGCCAACCCTCACGGATACCACGTTCCTTACCGATTCTATACGCATCAATGGCAACCATAGTCATGCCAATAAATACTCCAATAAGACAAATGATTAGTAGCTTCTCTTCGTTGCTCATTACTTGACCGCCCTTAGTTTTGGATAATGTCCGTTCATATCAATGTACTCAGCTAGTGTAACTGCGCTCTTGTATTCATTGCAGTCAATGCAGACCTGTTCAATAGTCATGTCGAAGCCGCAATAGCAGCAATAATAGTTCTCAACCTTAGGTGCGCCGTAGATCTCAATAGTAGCCATTATGCAACCGCCAAATCATCAACAGAGTAATCGGTGAGGATGACAAATTGCTCTAGCGCATCGTCGTAAGTTTCCTGGAATTTGATCTCACGCTGCATGAGGAATGTGCGAGCCATGATTAGAGCTGGAAGGCTATCGAACCAGAAAGCCCACTGAAACTCGAAAGAAATGTCCTCTGTGAAACGATCTGCCTGGACTTCCCAGTCATAGCCATTCCATTGCATCTGTGTATTGCTTAGCATATTGAAGTCTTGCTCTGTAATAAACATTTTGTACCTATCTGCGCCAATGCCCTTGATTGGCTACAGGATTACGGTCTCACGCCTGGATATGCTGGTCAAGCATATTTTGGTAACGAAATGATAACGATTATCGAGCGCGTCCGTAACGCTTGCCATGCACCAGGAAGGTGCCATCCTTCTCGATATAGATTAGGTCTACTTGAACGTTCTTTTTATCCTCTGTGACCACGGCAAATGCTTGCTGCCAATTCGGGCTAGAAACGTATTTGGCGGCCTTTACGTTCATTGCATGTCCTACCTCAACTCCATGCAGTACGCGCCTTACAGAGCCGTTGTAGGCCTCAGAAACGGCACTCCTACCCGCTCTGTGGGTATGCCCCATAATTACTGAAACGCCCATGCGCTTAGCCTGGTTCAAAGCCGACATGCCGGGATTAGGGTTGAGCGAACCTAGATCGCCGTGGATGGCAACCCATCCTTTAGCTATAGGCATAGGCTCTTTCCAGTACTTGATGCCTAGCTCATCGAGCTTGAGAAACTTCTCTAGTTTTAATTCAGGCAATGACATAAATGCCGGAATCTTTTTCATAATAACGTTATAAAGGCGATCACAATGGTTACTGCGAACCATGTGCGCTTCCTTGACATATTGCGTTAGTTCCCAGAGAACATCGACTGTACGATCTCTATCAGCTGCAAGGGTCTGTTCGTACCATCCTGGCTGATTTTCATGCCAACGGCTGATCTGTGGTAGGTCGATTTCATCGCCAATAGTTAGGACGGCGTCTGGTCTAAATGATTTGATAAAAGCTGCTAGGTTCTTGACCACCTGTGCATCCTCATAAGGACACTGTAAATCTGGAATTACTACCGTTCGCTTAGTAGTCATCATCCTCATCTTCGTAATCGCCGAACTTCTCTGGTTCGACTGGATCAGGCAAGATCCATCTAGGATACGAAGGAACATCTGTAATCATAAACAGGGCTAGACCTTCACTGAAACCAGCTTTACGCAATGACTTGTAATACTCATGTAGCCCAATGCAGTATGCATCGAGCTTTGAATATCCTTGTTCCTCTAATGACTTAGTAGGTTTTCTTGCCATGCGATTATTGTCTCTCTAAAATACGCAAAATGGTATCAACACGCCCACGGAGTTCTGCAATCTCATCGCGCATGCTAGAGCCGCTATTTGGTTTTAGTTCGGCTAGGTAATGCTTTACTAACCATCGCACTGAGCCAATAAATGAACCAATAACGGTCGTAGCAGCAACAGCAAGAGCCGCCGTGTCCTGCGCAGTCATTACTTTTTAGGTGTGGCATATCCAAATACGCCTGACAGGACAGCCCATAGAACTGCACGGTAATCAAGGTCAAAGTTGCTAGAAGCCCATGCAGCTAGAAAAGCTCCACCGGCAAGTACAACAGGGTTCTTCATGTTCTTCATTATTCTCCACCTAACATAGATACTTGAAAAAAAGCACCATCATTGTCAGCCTCTTTTTTAAAGCTGAAATGCGCATGCTTAACATGTTTGTTCGCGCCCTTGTACGTACGCCATTTCCAGTTGAGGATTCGGCTACAGATTCTTCCATCGAAAATGATGTAAGAAATCCTTTTCTCTTGCTTAGATTTGCAAGCGAGTCGAAGCTGATCAACAAGATCACCCATGACGTCCGGTTCTGATCCCGGAAAGAGCCCACGCGATATGTCGATGGCGCGAACCCATCCTTGAGCATCTGGACAATGATCAGACTTACCAGAACGCATATGCCTTGCATCTGCAATCCATCCGTCCGAGAGGCGAGACCGATCTGGGAACGAGTCATCTATCTGCTCTCTTAATTGAATAGCAGCTTTATTTAACTTTGGTTTCACTTGCCCAGTTTAAAACCATTTGGAATAGGCTTTGAGTATTCCCACTTCTCAATGTATGCGCCTTGACCATCTGAATCATCACGCAAGCGAATCGATCCATCGATAAGAAATTCATCTGGTTTATCCGCTAATTCTGGAAGTGCTGCAATTAAATCGTCATAAAGTGTCATTTGTTATGCTCCTAAGTATGAACAAGAAAATGATGTTGAACCCTGTGCCGTTGATGTGCCTTGAAGATTTATTGCACCGCCTGAGTTTTGGAATACATAAAGTTCAAAATAATCTCCAACTGCCCCTGCTTGTATCATTGTTATTGCCTGAGATTGAGAACCTGAAGTGATAGCAAGTGCGGTGTAATACTGCACGCGTGTTCCATTTTTAAATAGCATGACTTCTCTTAAACCACTGCTATTTGCTGCCCACATTACATTGTAATTGAATTGGTAATACCCGCCTTTTCCTGAAGGAATCGTAATACGGCTAGTATTTGTTGAAGTGCTGTGGAATGAATCAGTGTCAAATCCTTCATTGTCAAATAAAACTGCAACGTCGGTGTTATTTGCAATTGACTGATTACCTGAACGTAACAATAAACAGCCAGCAAAAGTTGAACCACCTGCAGGAGTTGCCCACTTAATACCAGTCGCAGCAGTTGAGTCAGCAGTTAAAACTTGACCATTAGTGCCTACTGCAAGGCGTGAAGCTGTGTCTGCCGCTGTTGCAGCAATAATGTCACCCTTAGCATCAAAGATAGTTGCCGGAATACCTGTGGCATCTGCTACCCATGTAAAGTCCATGTCTGTATTAGAAGCCTTAGTTAGCACCTGACCAGTAGTGCCACCCTTGAGATCACCCATAGATGAGTCAATAGCATCTACGGCTGTACGGATTGCAAGCGCACCATTTTTTACTAGGTCGCTGTTATCCGGTTCTGGCCACGAAAAATTCGGACTTGTTGCCATTTAGTTTAGTGCTCCTGTCGCGTTGTTCCATGTAAGTGTACCATTTACACCAGACCAGATGATTGATGCTGGCAATACTGTTGCCCATTGTGTAGTAGACAATGAGAATTCTGTAGCTGTGATGTAGAGGGTTATATCTACATAAGTAGGAGTAGCTCGAAGGGCTACATTCTCGACAAAGCCTTCAAAGGTTCCACCTAGAAGGTTGCTAGGCAAATTGTTTATAAGAACCGGTTGGCCAAAATAAACATTAATAAGGCTGTTGAGCATTGCACTAGGCATATTAGGGTTATCTAAGCGGAAAGTAATCGCACCAAGAGATCCTTTAGGTATGCGCCGCAAGTTAAGCTCTCTAGAAGCAATATCGGTTATGTCTACAAGGTTCTTGATGTTAGAGTCGAATGAACGCTCAAAGAGGCCGTAAGAGGCTATAGAGTCTGTGTCAGAAGTACTGTAGGTACTTGCGTATCCTGTGCCGTATTTATAGATAAGGCTGTTACGGATGCGAGCAAGTTGAGTTTGTGACTGGATAGAGCTTGGGGTGGCATATGAGCCATCAAGGTAAGTATAGCCATCTGTTGCAAGGAAGTTAGATCTGTGATCGGCGTCTGCATAGGAAACATCTCCATCCTTTTCCTCAAATATTTGACCAAGTGCGCTATTGGCAATCTGATCCACTAGGCTTTGAGATTTAGCAGTAGCACTAGCAGCTACGGCAATCATTGTATAGAATCCTGAATCAACTTCTCCAATATAGGTTTCAGCGTTATCCCATGTGACATCCGCTGGATATGTTGCCCAGGTCACAGTTGGAGTGACTTGATCCCAAGATAGGTTAAGAGCTGCTCCCAGAATAGCTGCAATCTGCGCACCATCTAGACCCTCAGCAAGAGCAGTGTTATAGATCGCCTTAGTAAGTTTAGCTAAAGAGCCAATACCTAAAATCTTGCCTGTAGTTATATAACCAGATTCTTCAGGGCTGCGCACACCAATAGAAAAGTCTGATACTTCGCCACCAAATACAGTGACATAAGTTCCAGTTGAATCTTTAAGCTCTAAAGTAATTGGTTCTGTGACATTGATAGTAAAAGGCGCATTGGTCGAGTTAATGATTTCAACCTGGCAATAACCGGCAGTAGGTTGCCTATCGATGTCTAGTCGGCCAGAGGCAAAGGAAACAGAGGTGACAGTCGTATAGACATCATCACCTACTGTTACTCGCCACTCTGGAAGCCATGTCATTAGTAGGCTCCAGCTCGCAATGTGCCGCGCTGAATAGCATCGATAAGAACTTGATCAATAGCCTCTGCAATAGCGTTAGGATCTCC
>JACCDP010495754.1_pt1 | contig 16096 bp, 9 predicted proteins | sample 7445841 | NCBI WGS metagenome assembly JACCDP01 (sample SAMN15323441, study PRJNA562643) | freshwater metagenome | isolation source: river surface water | place: USA:Blue River Watershed | collected 2017-08-17 | reverse complement strand
GTTGGTATTCTAATGTCTACAGGTGGGACAAATGTGCTCAACAGAGCAGTTTGACTTAATCCTTGTTGTACAGGTATAATAACAGTGAAGTAATTTTTTTGAGTTGTTTCATTTGGTGTATCGTAAAAATCCAACTTAAAAAAAGATTTTGTGAAAGGATTTGTGTAATAATAAATTTGTTCGACATTAAACCCTGTAGTCAAATAAGAAGAAGCCCAATTTGCTGCAGTTACCAATGGAGAAGTTATTGGTAAGAGATTATCATAAAAATAGAATTCGTAATTAATATCCGTAAATGAGTTTGTGTTTGGGTTATGAGAAAATCTTATTACTTCAAAGTCTTTTGCATTACCTAAAACTTCCTCTAACATTGTTTTCTCATACTCATCAATCGCCTCATCTCTACCTGTAAAATCCCATTGCATTTCGACAGGGATATTAACATATCTATCGATCTCTTCTTGTAATATTTTAAACTTATTCACATTCATCGATAATTGGGTCTGTAATTGTTGATGTATTAGGTCCTACAAATCCTTGGGTGTATGGTGAATCTATGTTATAATTTTCAGGAGTTAATCTAAAAATCGTATTAACATACGGATAATGTTTTCCATTCAAAAATGGATAATCAACACCAAAACCGTCTTCATCTGTAAGCCCATATGGGTAAATATCTCTCCATCTAAAACTATTAGATAGTTGTGAAAAATAAGCCCAATCAGGTATGTCTACAACTTTAGATGAACTACCCTCTTCTACGTAATTTGAAAATTCTCTAATTTGTATTGGTGCGTGTGGTTTATAAAAATAACCGTATTGGTTTGTTGGTGGTAAATAATTTGAAATTATTGAGAACCAATTACCGTTGAACTTTATTTTGTGTATGTGTTCAGATATAACTCTTTCTGTTTGATCATAATTGTTCCATTCACAAAAATCTCCATCCAAAGTATCACCTGAAACTAAAACATCATTATAGAAAAAGGGACCTGTTGGTCCGACATTATAACTTAATTGTGGTATATTAGTGTTTGATAAAGGATTTGATTGATCCCACCATGGTTGTGCACCAGCATTTGCCCTCAAAGGAATATTAAACTCCCAACCTTGTTTCATGTTTCTTGTCCACCCAAAATACCCTCTCCAAACTGTTGTGAAAAAAAGTTGAGTCAATGGTCTTTTTTGATTATCACGATATAAACTAACATCAATATCACAGTTAAATGTAAGGGTATATGATTGACTATCTTCTTTAACCGACGATCTAAATTGTTGGGTTGGTGTTAAAGCGTAAATTTCAAATTTTGGATTTGCGTTAAAAATATTTTGTTCAAATCCTGCGTTTGTCAAAACCGAACAATTTGGGTCGGTTATAATTTTATGTCTTCTAACATAATACTCACTTCTAGTTTCATTAATATTGTTTTTATTTAACACCCTTTTCATAAACCCTTGAACTGAGGTTTGGAATGTGGTTCCGATAAATCCAATATTTGATATGTTAAAAATATAATTGTTTGACCCATACCCTACATTCCCTAAACTCGTTACCTGAAATAAGTTATTACCATTATAGTTTAATGGTACTCCTGTTGTGGTGTATAACTCAACAAATTCGCTAGCATTCAAACCATGCATTATAGGACATTCAAAAGATATAATTCTTGAGTTTTGGTTAGATCCGATTGTTATTATGAAAGGTATACCTCTTGAAGCAACCCAAGACCAAATGATGTTTGTTCCACCAGAATAAAGAGTTAATGTTTTATTATAATCGTTTTCAAAAGGATAACTAACATAGTGGGTCCAATTATATGTACTTGCACTGACATTTTTGAATACCAAGTGTTCATTTGGTGGTTGTGTATATCCAACCACATTATTATCCGTCCTTATAAAATCAAACTCAAAATATTGTGGATAACCATTCCACGCCGCAGTTGCTACTGGTGGAAATGGTGGAACCGCAGTTACGTTACCACCAGGAAATGAAAGTATTGTATTTGCAATTTCATTTGTATAATATAAATTATTTCTAAAAGGAGGATAAGCGGTTGTTCCTGTTAGAGCATTTTCAAATAACAAAGTATATTTGGTTGATGGTCTGAAAATTGTTGAGCTTTGTCTTTCTTCATCAAACAAATCCTCCAAACCAACGTCAACAGATCTATCATATTCTGTTAATAATTTTGTTGTTTGGTCAATAGGAAGATTAACAAAGCTATCTACATCGATACTTCCTTTGAACCTTTCTCGTCCTAATATTATTTTAGTTGAATCTGAACTCATTAAAACTCGGGTACATAAAGTTTATAGAATATATCCATTGCGGTCCCACCATTTTTCAATCCAAAATAAAAATGATAAGGAGCTCCTACCACAATTGACTGTGGAACTCCTGTTGTTAATGTTGGGTCCAATATGTTTGTCGCAACAGGTTGTCCTTGGATCACACCTGATGTCCCCGCAGGTGGGAAATTTGGTGAGGTCTCAGGAGTAACAGGTAAAACACTTGGGTTAAAGTTTGTTATAAACCCAAAACCTCCCTGTGATTGATTATATTGAGTTAAATATTTTTCACCTAAAGTGAAGAAATCTAAGTTTTGATATTCTTTTTTAAAGAAACCTACTTGGTAAACATTTGTATACCAATTGTTATCCTCAGTACCAAATATAGAATCAGACTTTGCCAATATCCATCTGTAGTGAGGTACAACTTGAGATTTTGGGTAACCGAATATTTCTTGAATTAGGGGGGTTTGGTTATAGGTTTCTATACCAGGTGACATAATTTTTCTATATCTCAACTCTTGGGTGCTTGATGAGAAGAAAACACCAAAAACAGGTTTTGCCGGATCATTACCCGATGGACCTTCCAAACCTAAAAAGATATATTGGTTAGCGGTTGCAGGATCTAAATTTTCGGTAACAAATGGTGATACTTTCCATTCTGAGTTAATTGATAACATTTGTGCAATATCACCATCAATTCTATCACCTTTTCTATCATTAGTAAAAAACTGTGATAGGGAATATCCTTCACTAATTTGACTTTGGTTTCCTGATGGTTGCATGGTAGTTGCAACTTGCGTGTTCAATAATCTTGAAAGGAAGGCCAAAAGAATAATATTTGAGTTATCTTGGTAAGAAGTTGTATCAATTTGATTAACATAATATGAACCAAATGCGTCGTTTGAACAAATTTCTCTTATAAAACTATCTCTTGGTCCCATATCAACAACTGTAGTTGGGAACTGTATTTGTTTATAATTGTATGCCGCACCTGGAATGTTTAAAAGATTCAGAGGATAGTTAGTAGCCGATGGTGAGTCTTTACCAATAAACTCTTGTATAACATCACTCCATGGCGAACTTCTGTAATAAAAATTATTAGAAATATCATTATAAACTATCACATCATCACAATAAGCCTTATAAAATTGGGTTTGATAAAGTGGTTGGGTAGGGTCTAAACCAAATATTTTTCTTGTGTTAAAAGAGAACATATACAACGAACCATTAACCCAATTGTTTTGGAAAACTTGAGCAAAAACCCCCCTACAAAGGGCAAAATTCATTGTAAATCTTACTTTCCATTCTAAAAGTAATCTCAAATCAAGGTTAAAAGCGTCACCAATCAGGTATCTTTTTTTAGGCGGTACTCCTGTTGGATTTCCTTTATTTAACAAACAATAACATCCATTAACAACTCTATTAGATGGTACAGAACATGTTGGGTAAGGTATTATACCCCATGTGTGTCCATTTCCACTGTAACACGCCAAAGGAACAATTCCTTCACACTGTAATGTTTCTGTTAAAGCGGTGACGATTGGTGGATCATCAAAAACGTCACCAGTTATTAAAGATAAACCTGAAGTAATTTGTAAAGGTGGTACCTGACCTTGTGCATCATAAAAGATAAAATTATTATTTTGATGTAAACCATATCCTGTATCAGATCCAACACCATCTTCAACTTGAGTCGATGTTGGGATTCTATCACTTCTCATTAATAAATGAGCTCTACTACTAAAATTTACCGGTGTTGGGTTAAACGTTCTGTAATAAGCGGCAGAATACAAAAAAGTTAGGGTACCCATAACACCACTATTATTTGTTGGATAATAGTAATATTGTTGTAACTCAATTTGTGCTGTAGTATTTTCAGTGTGTTTGTCAAAAAGCCAATTTGTAACATTTTGTACATTCGATGAGTTAAATGGTTGTTGTGAATAATTGGTTCCTATAATTGCACCACCAGGAAAAGGTGTCTGAAGGAGTGCTGCCGGAGTAGCAGGTATAAATGGTATTGATCGGAAGATATTTACCGTTGTTACCATACTGGCAAAATTAGCAAATGTAGATGCCCCCACACCCGCTGGTGTGTAATTTACATAAGTTGTACCCGCAGCATTACTATCATCGTCAGTTGCCAAATAATAATACGGTAGATTTGATGTAAATGCCGTATAATTTGGGTTGGTCGCTGTTTGATTTGATACCGTAAAAGAATATGAAGGAAAATACAATTTGTACCCTTGGTTATTTGGGGTAAGGTGTGATAAAGGGTGATTTGAATTTGACGCATAAAGGTTAGCCCCAAAAGCCTGAATTGGTACATTTAAATAATATGGTCCTTCCACCTCTATAGTTCCCGGTGCTGGGTATCCATAAATTTTTGATAAATCGTACTTAATATTTTGTTTTTGTGAGTGTGGGTCAACACCTCTTGTACAAATTATAATTTCATAATTTTGATAATTTGCCATTAATTGTAACGCTGGTGTATTAATAGTCTCAACAACGTAATTATTAGGAGATGTACCACCAACTATAGTACAACTTGGTCTGATGTAACTTATTTTATGTAATAAATAATCTTTAGGAAAATACCCACTTGATGTTGTGTTTGCAATTTGTAAAAAGTCACCTACGGTAATTCCTGTTATGGCTTGGAAATATTCTAAATCTGTTGGGTACTTTAAGAATGATTGTTCATATCCATTAACACCTGGTGTTGTTGGTCCATTATTTCCTAAAGAAACAATTTGGGTAATTGGGTCTGCGGTTATTATTACTTGAGCGAAGGTTTGTACAGAACCATTTTGTGAAGGATCCGCGTAATTTATCGTTATACCTGTGGTTCCAGTGAATGTAACACCTGTTATTGAATTTAAATTAAATTGATTTAGAGTACCCCCTGTTAAGTTGACTTGTCGGTCAAAAGAGTACTGATCGATATAATTAGGGTCTTGGAACGTAAATAATTTTCCTGGAAGTAACTGAGAGCTGGTACCTGGATTTGCCAAAAATACTAATACTTGATCTTCATAAGGGTTGGACCCTACTATCTGTGGGTTTACATGTACTTCCACCCTGTTTGGTGCATTTACACCAAAATATTTATCTTTTGTATTAAATTGATTTAGTTTTTGTGGATATGTTGATGATGATGGATATGCAAACCATCTCTTATCACCACCCACATTTGTTTTTCTCGCGGCAAATAAAAATGGTTGTGGTGCGTGTAATAAGACTTTTTCGTTTGGTAGTAATTGAATTGGTGGTGTTGTTGTTAAAATATCATAACCTGAAAAAAGTCTTATAAAATCTTGGTTAGCTCTGGTCACAACTGTAGGATCAATTTCTTGTTGGCTCAACAAGTATTGGAAAGATTGGTAGTCGTTAACTAAAAATCCCGAACAATCAAAAAATCCATCATTAGGGTTTGTACTAGTGTTTGATGTTTGATTTAAGTTTGGGTGAGTAATTTGATAAGCGGCAGATGAATTTACGGGTGCCAACGCTCCTAATGGTTGTGCTAAACCACTTGTGTTTCCATTTTGTACTGCCGTATTTATTTCGGCCAATAATTCGTCCGCGGAAAAATCGCTATCAGTTTCAACCTCACCACAACTACACTCACATGTATTACAATCGGGATATGTTATCATAGGTAGTGACAATCTTGGTATATTCAATGGACCTGAAAAAATTGCCAAAGCAATCGAACCAAGAGTAAGTATACCATATAGAACGGCCAATGTGATAGATAATATTAAATCTTGAGACGCTTGAGTCGCCATTGCAGATGCAACAGTGTAACAAGCTATATCTACAACAGGTAATGGACCAAATGGTGATGGTATGAATGAAGTGATACATGATGCCAACATACTTGCAGCGGCTGCCGCTGCGGACGAAGCTTGTACCGCCTGTACAATATTAAATACGGTTAGGAATGTAAATAGGGCAATTGCAAGACCCTTTATAACAGGCCAAGCATAACCAACAAAATGTATCAACCACAATACTATAATTGCAATAGGTAATAATAGATTCAACAATGTGTTGAAAGTAAAAAATATTGGGTCAAAGTTTCTAATTATATCATTAACAGGAAAAGTGTTATTGGTTGTCTTACAAGTTCTGTTATCAATCTCTTTTATACCTAAATGTTTTCCTCTTCCAATACCATTTTTATATCTATCTAAAAATAATGCGGTAGTATAAACTTTATTATAGTTGAATTCATAAAAAGTATCTTCACAATCAATTGCAGATTGAACGTCAGCGTAATCATCCCAATCTAATGAAAATGCATATGACCTATAAAGGTCAAATTTCTGTTGTGGTATTTCGTTAAATGTGAATACTTGAGGAGCGTTACCAACTGGTGTCCCTTTTATTTGTATTTGAGAACCCGCAGGTAAAAATATAGATTCAACACCTCCCAAATATGGTACAAATCCCGATCCATAGTTAATGAATATCTCGTAAGATAAATTGTTCAACGCCGAAACAAATTGCCAACCAGTATCAACAAGAATTGATATTGGTGAACCAACTTGTTGTGGATATGGTGTTGGTGAATTTGGAGGTGGTGCCGGTATGGTATATGTTGTTGTTTGAGATGGTAAAGATAATGGATCCACATTAGAAGAAAACCATCCGTGTTCTTTTATATTTGGTACTAAGTATGATGCTCTTTGGAATGCTCCTGAATACTCGTCATCTGATAATCCAATTTCTTTACTCTTTTTTTGTATTGATTTTTGAAATCTATTAATTGATAATGTTTTTTCTTTGTTGATCCATCTAAATTTAAATCGGTATTTTCCTTTTGTTGGGATACCCTTAGATGGGTCGTTTGAGAAAACTTGGTCTCCAAATTCATTAGTTACAATGTAATTCAAATTCATTGGTACACTAGCAACAAATGCTCCGTTTTCATCAATTATCCTACCCTTATCTTCAAATTCATATTGTTCTAAAGTAGGTCTTCCCAATTCATCACTGTATATTGTTTGTCTTATTGATAAAATTTGTCCAGGACCTGTTATTAGTTCACATAAATTACCTGTGTCGTTTTTAGGTCTACAAGCAACAGATAATGCATCATCATCTGTTGTACTTAATATGGACCCCATAAATACCGCATATGGTTTTATTACAATATTAGCAAATTTTGTTAAATCAAAATCAACTCTTGTTATTCCTAATTGACATATGTCAGTGTCACCCCATAATGGTCTAACATCGACATTAAAATTTAAATTAACTATCTGAGGTAATGAATCTAAGTTTGTTGAGGTTTTAAATTGTGCACCATCAACTTGTGCTTCGGTCGCAACACCTTGTTGTAATAAGTCTTGGGGTGAAAGTGAAAAACAACCAATATCAGACAAATCAACATCCATAACAACAGTTTGTTCCCCAACAGGAACTCCAAATATCATGAAGTCACCACTTTCATTTGTTTTTACAGTATATCTATAGTATCTGTCATAAACCTCAACATATGAAGAATCCATAAGAACGTCACCTCTGGTTGGGAAGGTTCCTGTAGATTGGTGTCCTATGTAAGACGGGGTTTTGGGTAACAAATTATATCTGTAACCTTCTTCATTACGACTAGTTAAATTTACGTAAGGATATAATTCAGAAATTATAGGATTATCAATATCATCTCCCTGTAGTGGAATGAAAACTGAAACCCTTGCGTTTGGTACACCATATCCATTATTTACTACTACACGTCCTACAATTACACCATAATCAGAACAATATCTTGTGTAGACATCATTTGCTAAAATTTTTAAAGACAAAATTTCTAAAAACTCAAAATCTTGGTCTAATTCTACGTTGATATACTTATCAACCCCAACTTCCGTCCTTATTCTATATGATTTAGGCATTAAATTTTTCTTTTTTGATAAATAGTTTATTTCCCATTTTCAAAAAAGTAAGTGGGTAATTTGAAAAATAAATCTCTAAGAGAAACTTACTGTTTTTAGATTTAAAACTCGAACATTAATATCCTTACTTGGATATCTAACTTGGTAAATTTGTGATGGTTCAGCATAAATAACGTCCGCATATAATTGGATCTCCTTTGTTGCAGGGTCTGAATATGCTTGAGATGTTTCAAATGATGAATATTGTCCACCGACTAAGTTAAAGAATCTCATGTCGGATATACTTATAACCCCATTTTCAGATTGTATTAATCTTCTAAGTTCTGAAACAACAACATTTTGACCTAATTGTCTTGTCAGTGGGTTAAAGTAATTCGAAATTATTTGAACGACTTTGGCTATGACCGCACCCTGTGTTTGTGAGTTATCTAAAACAACGTCACAAGTAATTGCTAAATCAATTGGTTCGGCACTTTCAATAGATATGTAATCATTTATCATTCTGTAATTTGACAAATAATTTGCAACATTTTGTTTTAAAGTGTTAGATATTACATCTGTTAGATTTCCACTTGTGTCATATGACAACATTTTTATCTTAACTTTATTATTCTCTTCAACAATCCCAACTTTTGCTGGTGCTCCAAATATAGAAGGCATAGTTCTTATAATAGATTCATAATCATTAACCGTAACGGCCCTGTTTTGAGCGGCAAAGTTAAATGATACCATTTGTCTTACATCTTCTGTTGTTGGTGCGTTAGCTCCTCCAATTGCGGCGGTAACATTGTTACATCTTAAACTGTTTATAACAGATCTGTTTATTGTTTCAGAAGGACCTGTGACCGAAAAAGTAACAGTACCAACCTGATTTATCGCATTTACACCCACATTTGTTGCCAATCCACCACCAACTCTATATTGAATGAATAAGGTACTGTTTGACTTTAATGCACTTCCTAAACCTAAATTATTAGTATATCGTGAAATATCTATTCCTTTACCGTCTCTTGCAAATTCCCTTAATTGTTCTTCGGCAGAAACATTTCCGCCACCAAAAGTCAGTTTTAAAAATCCTTCAGGAGTGTACTCCGTTATAAATTTTTGTGAAGTAGATATGTATCTTCCAACCTTAACGCCAGGTTGATCAGATGGTTTGGTAGGATCTTCAACAAAGACTCTATCTTCAACCAAAGCTTTAACTTCGTACCATCTATCAGGTCCTAAAGTTATAAAATCAGGTGCCGGTGGTATTGTTGTATATTGTGTTCCATCCTTAAGTAAAACACTTGTTATACCTAACACATTTTTTTCAGGTAAAAATAATTGGAAGTATGGTGTGATATCGTTAGGTGTAATAACTCTTTTGAATACTTTTGTAATTCCATTAACAACTACTTCTCTTTTAGTTATAGTATAATTTATTAAATTTCCATTTGCATCGAAATTAGGTATTTTCAGTCTGTTTGGTGTTCCTTCAGCATTTATGGCGGATGCAAAATCTATATCATATACGGTCTCAAAAGTTTGACCAGCCCCGTTTACTTGTGAACCTCTTGATAAAATACCACAGTATCTAAGATCTTCTCTATCACCAAAGGCCGGTACTGTGATTGAAAAATCTATCAATGCTACAGATGGTCTTTGTCCTGGTATTTTTAACCCATAAGTTCTTGCAATATTATAAATTGAAGATTTTTGTTGTGCAAATTGTAATACAGTTTCTTGTATACTTCTATCTATTTGAAACTGTAGGTTATCTGTTACCGCAGCATTCAAATCTAATAATACTGAGAATATCCCCGCATCATTGAAATTTTGAACTAAATCAGGATAATATGTTCGAGTAAAATTAATTAACTCGGTTCTTGTCCCTTGAAAGTCTCTTGTTGTGTAGGATATCTTTTTTTCTGCCATATTTTTAAATATTAATTATAACAAAATCACTTGCCTCAAAAGCCTGATTTGTAATTCTATAATTTATTGTAATTTTTGCGGTATGTTCCAACTCTGAAATTCCAGGTACTTTAAATTCTCTTTGACCGTCTTCGTTCACAGTATAACCTTTATTTTCTAATCCGTCTGATGCTGCTTGGATTTTTATTTCCGTGACTATCAAATTGGGTAGAAATTCTCCGATAGCGTCTCTTATGTCCGATTCAATTTCAGAAAAAGTTGGTCCATCTAAAGGTTCAAAAATATATTCGTATAATCTAGTACCAAAACTTGGTAAATAATATCTTGATCCTTTCCTTGTTAATAATAAATGTATAAGTGAATTCCTTATCTCCTCTTGATTTGTGTCAGATACGTCTAAATATCTACCAACAAAAGAGTCTCTAAAAGGGAATGTTATACCGTATGAAATACCTGTTGCCATATCACATATAAATATAAGTTATGAAATTTTTAAGTAAAAAAAAATCCTTACTTTCGTAAGGATTCTTTTAAATTTGTATTTCCCTTTAGATACAAAGGTTCATATGGACAGTGCAAACACTTAGAACCACAACATTTACCACGTTTTATATGGTAAGATTCTGTCATTACAAATTTACCATTTTCATTTTTGTAAAAGTCAGGTTCAGGAGACTTTTTTGTAATCTCCTGAACATATAACTGTTGTATCCAATCATTTGATGCACTTACCGTCATAACTTATACTATTTCACATGCTCCTCCAGCACAAGCAACTTCACCACTCAAATTTGTATTATCTTGTAGTTCAATTACTTTTGTTAAATCAACATCGGATAATGTTTTAATTAATCTTTCGAAGTCTTCAGAAGTACAATCTTCAAAAGGTGCTTGAGTATAAGTTCCTCCGTTGTATGGTAAAACAGATAATCCGTTATAGAATTTTCTGTTGTTCCACATCCAATCACCAACTAAATCCCACTCATCTTCTTTTATTGAGACTGTTGCAGAAACATTATGACTGTTTTGTCCTGATCTGTGTCCGGCTCTTACCCACTCCTGAGATACTTTCTTAACACGCTCCAACATTTGGAATACTGATTCGTGACGAAGAATAGATCCTTCAGGTGATTTTTGTGGAATAGTAATTACTGCAGTGTCATGAGGACGGAAAAATTCATCTTCAACTAATTCAGGGTGGTTGATTGCTAAGTAAGAATAAATTGCCTCATTTTTACCAACGCGGATTCTTCTTAAATAGTAATCGTTATGCCAAGCGTGAATACCTGAAGATGTACCCAATACTAACGATGACGTTCCTGAAGGTTTAACTGTAGTTGTTCTTGCCGCTTTATTAATTCCAATAAGATTTGCAACTCTTTCGTTTTCTTCTTTAACCGCTTGAGCCGCTGCTTTCATGTCGTAACCTAAAACAACACCTGAACCAATACCAGTCATACCAACTCCAATTAGTGCATCTTTTTCTGTTGTTCTTTTCCAAACATCACGGAGATAGTGGAAATCTGTATACCCTGCTTGAAGTGTTCCGATGAATGCCGCACCTCTAACTCGTTGTTCAAAATCTTCTTGGGATTCAATATCAGATGCATTTACCTCACAAAGGTTACAGAACTGATAAGGTCTTAGACCGATCTCACAACAAGGGTTTGTTCCCCAATCTTTATCGTTAGATAGATAGATACCAGGTTCACCGGCTCCTGACAATTCAATTCTTTTCCAAAGATCCATAAAATATTCTTTGGTTACTTTGTGACGAAGTAGAACTGCTGAGTTGTTAGCTCTACCTCTTTGTGGGTTTTGTTCCCACCAATTTCCGCTCTTACAAGAAATCATTTCATCATCGTCAGCCGAGAACAATGAAATAAGAGCCGCTCTACGAATACCACCTGCCAACACAGCGTCAGCAATATGACATACGATGTCGTGAGTTTCAATCGGTGTTAATTTTTCACCATCAGTTTTATTTTCAAAAACTTTCGTAATGTGGTGAATACAATCTTTTAATGGTTGAGGTCCGGGTGCTTTACCACCTGATGTAACCAAAAGAGCTCCTTTGTGTCTAATATCAGAAAAATCAAAAATTGGTGTTGATGATTTTAATCCAAAATAAGACTCAACTAAAACTTTTATTGCGTCTGCCCATCCTTCAATACTATCACCAATCAAATATCGTCTTGTTCTATTTGGGTTTGGTTTTTTAATTTCAGGAAGTTTCTCAACGTGGTGTTTTTGAACTGAGAACCCTACTCCAGTACCACCTAATAATAAGAACATCGTTTCAGAAAACGCATCTTGGTGGTCAATTGGCATGTAAGCACAGTTATAAACTCTGTTTGGTGAAATTTCGATTGGTTTACCTCCAAATTGTAATGATCTCATAGAAGGGAGAATCTTCTTGTCGTATACCATTTTGTACACTTCTTCGATTTCATCTTTAATATGTGGGTATTTTTTTTGGTGCATTTCTTTGTTTCTTGTCACCAATTCTTCCCAAGTTTCTCTTCTATTTTTTTCAGGAAGGAATTTGGCGTATTTCATATACACCGTAATGTCACTTAATATTCTTTGTGATATATCCATTTTAAAGTAAATTTATTTTGTTAATTGTTTTGAGATTGAGTTTCCTTCTGTTTTCTTTTATCCAAAAGCTCCCTTACTCTTTGTCGTTGTCTTTCTTCTTTCTGTTCTTCAAGACCTAAGAACGTTGTAGTGCTTTCTGTATCTATTTCCAACATTGCGTTGTCGAATTTACAATTTTCAAATACAACCCCATCGTCACCGATTCTTGACTTAGTTATTGCAATAGTAGCCAACTTCATTTCTTTTTGTTGTAATGTTTTTGCTACTGAAATAATAACGTGTCCAACTTGTGCCTTTTTGATTGATCCACCCATCTGATCTGTTGTTACCACTTCTGATGAAATTGAAGATCGGTTACCTTGTGTTGCGGTCCAACCTACAATACTCATCTCGTGACACATAGCTTCAAATGCTCTCATCACTGAACCCTCACTCTTCCATTCGTCACCCAAGTTCTTATCAGGAACTATACAATCAATGTAATCCAAAACTATCATATCAATTTTTATACCATCTGCAACCATCTTTCTAATTTGATTTTTGATTTGCAACATAGTCATTGTGTCTGAAGGTAGTTTCTTCAATATTAACTTGTTTGGCATCTCCGTTTGAATTTCATTTACTCTATTCATTACTTCGTCTTTTTGATCAGACAAATCGTCAGGATGAACTCCTGTCCATAGAGTAAAATGTTTTCTTTGGATAACCTTTGGGTTGTCTTCGAAGAAGACTTGTAGAACGTTAAATCCAAGATTAAAAGCGTGATTCGAAATCTTGGTCAACACTGTAGACTTTCCTACCCCTGTTGGTGCCAAGATAACACCAATCTCACCTTTAGCAAGACCCCCCTTCAATAACCTATCGATACCTGGAATACCCATAGGAATCGGGTGTCTGTAATCTTCTTCGAGTACTTGATCGAGGTTAGAAAATACGTCCATCATTGATGTATCTTTATTTCCGACTAACAAAGCATCTCTAACTAATTCTTCAAGGGTGTCATAATTTTCAAATTCACCTCCGTCAATAATTTTTTGAGCCTTTGTCATAACCTTCTGTAACTCTTGTTGTTTACAGAACTTAAGAGCCTTTTCTTGCACAAAACCTACGCCATCAATAGGTGCATCCTTAATTTTCTTAATTGTGTCTAAAACAATTTTAGATGCGATCTCTTGTTGAAGTTCGGATTTTGTGATTTGTTCTAAGGTTTCAAACGATGGTGTGTGGTCAAATTTTTTGTAGTACTCTTTAACCATCTGAATGATGATTTTAAAGTATTTGTTTTCAAAATAGCTGTTCTCAATAACGTCAATTATGGTGTGAGAAAAGTCTTTGTCTACCACAATTTGATTAAGGAGTTGGAGCTGAAATTGTTGTCCGAGATACTCAAAATTTTTACCTGTCGCCATAGTTTTTTTTCTTTTTTAGTATTGATAAATAGTATCAATTTTTAATAAGTTCGGGATGAAAATAAATTAAATTTTTAGCGGAAAAAATGTCAGTCAACCCTGCGAGTATCGCTTTTAACTTTGGGCGTAGGTCTACGGTATATCTGACCTTTGGGGGGTATGGTTTTGCGTCAAACTGTCTATGACAAATTGTCATATCTCCAAGTTTAATTTGTAGATTAAATTTCTCGGGACCATCAGTAATTGATGTGTTCAACACTTCTGGATTTTCCATTATTTCGTATTGATTTTCTAACATGTACACAACAGATCTCATCTTCAAATCATATTTCATACTTTCACATAAGTCAGTCATGTATCCATGTAAAGATTCAGATTTTGATGCGTTCTTGTTAAAACCACGAACATTAAAAAATCTTTGAACGACAATGTTCTCATTACACGTTAACAAAAATTCTACTTTTGTTATATCCTGTTCTTTCATTTGTTTTTTTAATTTTTTTTGTTTCTAAATTTTGTTTTTTCTTTCCTTGTAAGTTTTAGGAATGGCTTTAAAAACCCTACCCAAGCATCGTCTCCTTTGGGTAGGTATTTAAAAAACCCATCTTCCATCATCATTCGAATTAGATTTCTATGTCCTCTCCCGTCGGGATCCATCGACTCAGAGTAATATAGTCTAACTAATTCTTTGTCTTCATCACTCAAGAGTGGTTCATCTAAGTCGACAAGTTTTTGATTAATGACATAAAATTCATCACCAAAAATACCTTCTTTCGTTTTACCACTTAATAAATTCTGAAGAGCAACGTTCCCTTTTTCTTCTTTAAGTAAATTAGAACTCTTATCCAAAATATATGGTATTTGTACTAATTCTTCAAGTAGCTCAGGAAACAATTTGATTAAAGTTTTCTCACCAAGATAGAAGATACCATCGATGTTATCTGAACTATCACCAGTAAGAATCTTTACGGTTTTAACATTAAAGTGGGGAATTTCAATATCATGTAATTTAATCTTGTCTCCCAACTTGTAATATTGTTTTGTGGATGGTGAATAAATAGATACTTTCTCAGAGATAAGTTGAGTCAAATCCCTATCACTCGAGAATATAGTTTTTGTCTCATCTAAGGATACTTGACAATAGTAAGCAATTAAATCATCGGCTTCCGCCTGTTCTGTCTCCAATTGTCTTACAAACATCTCCTCGAGGTATTGTCTAACTCTCTGTTTTTGTTCCAAGAAAGCATCTTCTTTTTGTTCTGATTCGGAAGGTCTCCGATTCAATTTGTACTTTGGGTAAATTAATCTTCTTTGTGAAGATGAGGTTTTAGAATCCCAAAATACCACAACCTTATCATAGTTGTGTTCCTCTAAGAATTTACGAAGAGTGTTTAGAAAGTGCCAAATCCCTCCAACGTGTCTCCCATTGTGATAGAATTCTCTAACACCATGAAATCCAATTTTCAATAAATTATTTCCGTCAACAAGTAATGTCTTTGACACTCCCTAAAATTTAATTGTTACTACTCTACTTCTTCTTTTTCTGTTTTCAAATCAAAGTCACCATCAACTCCGATTATATCTTTCCAATAGTCAGCATATTCTTTCTTATACTTTTCTATTGATGCCTTTTCCTCTGTCGTATCTTTACCTGGTAAGAATCCGTGTGGTGTTACAATAATTCTTCCGTCTTCAAAACCAAGACCATTGATGTGGTTTTTCATAACCGACACTTTTGTTCTTGAAGCGAACTTAACAGTTCTCTTATCTTTTGTTGCTGTGATCTTTGTTGTACCCGCACCTTTTTGATTTCCAAATAAGAATACCAAAGAAGAGTTTAACCAAATTGCTTCACCACCTTTTGCTTTGATCTTAGGTTGACCAAATGGCTTGTCAGGTAATTCTACCCAAGGTTGATTAACAATAATTAAGGTATTTTCGTATTTAGAATCTGCCTTACGAGAT
>JACCDP010053774.1_pt1 | contig 16097 bp, 25 predicted proteins | sample 7445841 | NCBI WGS metagenome assembly JACCDP01 (sample SAMN15323441, study PRJNA562643) | freshwater metagenome | isolation source: river surface water | place: USA:Blue River Watershed | collected 2017-08-17 | reverse complement strand
GGCCTTGGACGACAGGGCTGGCAGAAGAAACTGTTCAGGGACGCGGCGTCAATGCGACAAGCGCGTTGGAAAATTGTGAGACGAGTGCTATCGGTCGAGCGCTTGCTAACGCAGGATATGCAACAAAAGGAAAGCGAGCGTCACGAGAGGAAATGGGCAAAGTCATTAAGTCGAGTGAAGTAAAGGCTAAGATCGATGAAGTAAAGGCTAAGATGGCAGAGACATCTGGCGAATACATCCCAGTAGTAAAGGAAGAAGATCCATGGAGCGTAAGAGAAGCGCAACCAGCCAGCACGGCGCAGGAAGCGGTTGCGATGGTCAAATCGATTATTGGTGGTCAGAGCGAGAAGGATATCCCTCATTGCAAGCATGGCGAGATGATGTGGAAGACTGGTACAAGCAAGGCAGGTAAGCCTTGGGGTCACTTTAAGTGCAAAGCAGCCGTGACAGGTGAGATCGGTGGTCGATGCGAATCGCCGAACGATGTAATCTGGTACGAGATCAACAAAGAAGGCGCATGGCAACGACAGAAGGCGAGAGCATAATGGGATTACGAAAATCAGTTCAAAGTTTGATGTTATGGCATGAGACGACACGTCTTTTAATAAAAGATTTAGAACAAAGAAACCTTGATTTGGTTAAGCGCGTTTATACATTGGAAAGATTGATAGAAAAGGAAAAAGTGTAATGGGACGTTTACAGTTTATGAACCAAGATGGTGAGTGGGAGTCATTCCCAACCGAGGATGAGATTCATCGATCGAAAGAAGTTATTGCAATCCTTGAGGAATTTACATTCACGACGAGATGCTGTTTATGCAATGAGTCAATTCCTTACAAAGACATCAAGGTCAATCTGACCAATAAGAGCTGGTCATGTTCTAAGTGTCACGCGGTCAATGGCCTCACAAAGCCGTAAATACCGGGGATTCTCTACCGAGCGTGTTGTCGCCCGTTACCTATCGGAGTGGTGGCCACATGCAGATATCGGTCGAGGGGCTGGAAAAGATATAACACATGTCCCGTTCGACATGGAAGTTAAAGCTAGATCGGCGTTCCAGCCAAAGGCATGGATCGATCAGGTCACAAAGAGGGCAGCTAAAACTGGTGGGTTGCCTATCGTTACTTGTCGTCTTAATGGCCAAGGAGAAGGTAGTCCCCAAGACTATTTGGCCTTTATGCGACTTGGTGATCTGGTCGATCTATTGCTTAAAGCAGGTTACGGTGATTTCAGCGATGATATTGCTAAACTAGAGCCTATGAGATGCAAGATGTGTGGCGCATGGGCGTTCACCGAGACATGCAGAACATGTGAGGTCGATCCAGATGCCAACCTATGAGTTCGAGTGCGATAACGAGAACTGCGAGTCCAATGCTCGAATAGAACAATGGTACTCAGTCAATGAGCCGCACGATTTAATATGTCCTTATTGCCAATCATCGATGCACAAGATTTACAGCTCTGTAGGAGTCTCATTCAAAGGATCAGGATTCTATTCCACCGACAACCGATAACGACACACCGCTCTGAACAGGACTTTTATGAATAGATTTGACATGCATGGTACTCTCAGGGCTAGAGCCCATCAAGGGCTCAAGGCGGCCCCGGTAGGAAGAGGCCGCAAGGTAGCCATCGCTATTGGGATAGCTCTATCTATGGCCTTGCCCTTAGATGCTAAGGCGTCAAACCAAGCAATTCGATACGTTAAAGATTTAGCAGATTATCAATTAACTGAAGTACAAGAATCTTGTCATAACGAGATTGTCTATAGAGAATCAAGATGGAATCCAAAAGCTAAGAACGGATCACATTTTGGGTTATATCAAGGACGATCCAAGAGCTTAGAGAAGGCCAACACTATTAGACAATGGTGGTGGTATTGGCATTATGTAACACATCGTTATGGAGTAACATTGAAGGATGAGCCTAACTACTGTAAGGCATTACATCATCTAAAGACTAAGGGTTGGCAATGAGTAAGCGATCAGCACTAAGGTCTAATGGTTCAACTACTAAGTGGCGTAAGCTGCGAGAGATAGTAATCAGGAGAGATGGCGTGTGCCAGATGTGCGGCATGGATGGCAATCATGTCGATCACATAGTGCCACGCAAGTTAGGTGGAGATGATTCACTAAGTAATCTTCAATTACTGTGCCAGCAATGCAATCTAAAGAAGGGGGGTAGGTTTTTTGATGAGCCTAGAACACCCATGACCCTCCTTGGTTCTTTTTACCCGAAAAACGCCTCAATAAGCCACTATCAGGATGATTCCGAGTGAATATACCTAATCAGGCTGAAACAGGCTCAGAAAGGCCTCAGACGGCTTACCGTGGTGTGACTGAGCCCCGTATATGGACTAAATCCCCAGAATTACCTAGTTATGGCATTGATTTCATCGAGTGGTGCGAGTCAATCGGGTTCACTTTGCTTCCATGGCAGATGTTTCTGGCCCATGAAATCTGCAAAGTCACCGAGGATGACAAGTGGTATTTCAAGGAAGTGGGGGTGATTATCAGTCGCCAGAATGGTAAATCTACCTTCATGCAACTGATGATTCTATGGAGAATGTTCGCTCTAGGGCAGAAGTTACAAGTCCACACAGCTCACAAACTGACTACATCGAGTGAAATCTTTTGGAAGATCGACGACACGATTCAGAGCCACGCCAAACTGGTTGATAACTTTGCAAAGAAGTACGAGTCCAAGGGATCACAAGAGATCAAGTTAAAGTCCGGGGGCCGATACTTGGTCCGAGCCAATAACTCAGCATCTCGTGGTATTGCAGCACCCGATACGATCTACATGGATGAGGTTCGAGAGTTCCATGACGATGAAGTCTGGTCATCACTTCGATATACCCAGATGGCAACGCCTAATCCTCAAACTTTAATTTTCTCCAATGCCGGGGATCAACACTCAATCGTTCTCAATCGACTTCGGGAACGTGGACTAGCTGCTGCTGCTGGTGCAGAAGATCGCATCGGTTGGTTCGAGTGGAGTGCGGAGCCAGGGTGCGACATCCGAGATAAGAACGCTTGGATGCAAGCCAATCCATCGGCAGGCTATACGATCAGTTTAGATAACCTTGAAGCGGCCATGTCCGACGAAGAGTCTATTGTAAGAACCGAACTTCTATGCCAATGGGTATCGGTAGTTAATCCAGCGATCAATCCAAGTAACTGGAATGCAGGTGCAAAGAAGGATCTCAAACTGGATCGAGAAGCTCTCACATGGATGGCGATCGACCTAAGTCCAAACAGGCAAGAAGGTTCACTCGTAGCAGCCCAACAAGAAGGAGACAACATCAATGTCGTTCTACTCCAAACATGGACGAACCCAATCAACCTCGATGCTAAACAAATTGCAAACGACGTCGCGGATTGGGTACGCAAATACCAGACAGAGACCGTTGCTTATAGTCGCCAGACATCTGGGGCTATTGCCGCTTTACTATCGCCAGCAGGTATTTCAACTACGCCTATCGATGGCAGCGTATATGGTCAGGCTTGCGACGAAATGCTTTCCGCGATCACTTCCCAGCGACTATTTCATCCAGAGCAAGACGAGTTCACAAGACAAGTCCTCTCAGCTGTAAAACTTCCGTTTAAGGATGGTGGCTGGTATCTGGGACGAAAGGTATCTAATGCCACGATCTGCGCGGCCGTTGCTATGGCTATGGTCTGCCATTTTGCGACTCGCGGAGAAGCAGAGTACGACATCGTAGTCGGATAAATCGGACATAGTGTACAATACTCCTTAATGGGACTAAAAGAATTCTTCTTAGGGGCTCCATCTGTGACTGAAAAGTTCACCGATGTTGAAGCCTCTCTACAACCTTTCAATCTTTCAACTTCTGTCTATGGATTGCTCAATGCTCCAACGACAGTCGATCGCGCATCTGCTATGTCCGTTCCTGCGGTTGCTCGTGCCCGTAACATTATCTGCGGAACTATCGGATCACTTCCGCTTGAACAATATAACAAGTTTACTGGCGCACACATCGAACCTTTAAGAGTCATCAATCAACCAGATCCACGCGTTTCAGGATTTGTTGTTTACAACTGGCTCGCTGAAGATATCTGGCTATACGGCGTCGGGTTCGGATTAGTTCTCGATGCTTATGCAGAAGATGGCCGCGTTCGTTCATGGACTCGCATCGATCCTAAGCGCGTTAATCCTAAGTACAACCTAGCGATGAACGAGATCGAAGGCTATGAAGTAGACGGCAGACTTGCTCCTATTGCCGGGGTCGGTTCAGTTATTCGTTTCGACGGCGCAGATGAAGGATTCATCAATCGCGCAGGTCGCACAGTAGTCGCAGCAATCGAATTAGAAAAAGCCGCTCTCCAATACGCTAAAGAACCAGTCCCATCTATGGTTCTTAAGAGCAACGGAACTAACTTAACTTCAGAGCGCATCGCTAAACTTCTCGAAGCATGGCGCAACTCTCGCGCTACTCGATCAACAGCATTCCTTAATGCAGATGTTGAAATGCAGTCAGTCGGATTCGATCCTAAGAGCCTTCAGCTCGTAGAGGCTCGTCAATATGTGGCGTTGGAGATAGCAAGAGCATCAGGCATCCCTGCTTACTTCCTTTCAGCAGAAACTACCTCTATGACCTACTCCAACGCTACTTCTGAACGTCGTTCATTGGTGGACTTCTCACTTCGTCCAATCTTGGCTGCGATCGAGAGCAGACTTTCACTCCCGGACATCTGCCCATCAACTTCTCAAATCCGTTTCGACCTAGACGACTTCCTTCGTGGAAATGCACTAGAACGCGCTCAGGTTTATCAGATACTCAACACAATCGGCGCGATGAGCGTTGAACAAATCCAAGAGGAAGAGGACCTAATCCGATGAAGATCGAAGTCCCAATTACACTAACAGCAGCCGATTCACAATCGCGCACAATCTCTGGCCAGATCGTTACATGGGGCGAGCAGGGCAACACTTCTGCTGGTCCAACTATCTTCGCTTCAGATTCAATCAAGTTTAACAAAAACATCAAACTGCTCCTAGAGCATGATCGCACTCGTCCAATCGGTAAATTGATCGCACATGAGATCACCGATTCAGGCATCGTTGCAACATTCAAGATCGCTGAGACTGCGGCTGGAAACGATAGCCTTATCGAAGCAGCAACAGGATTACGCGATGGATTCTCAGTCGGCGTCAAGGTCGATGCATGGGATAACCAAGATGGCGTTATGGTCATCAGCAAATCATCGATCGTCGAGACTTCACTCGTCACCGATCCAGCAATCGATTCAGCGCGTGTTGCTGAAGTCGCTGCATCAGAAGATTCTGCTCCTGAAGAGGTAGCAGATGTAAACCAACCAACAGAAGGAGAACAAGTGTCAGACACTACCGTTCCAGAAGCTCCTGCCGTAACTGAAGCGGTAGAAGCGACCAAAGTAGAGGCTGCTGCTCCAAAGCCAGCATTCTACGCAGCTCCACGCATCAATACTAACCTCACAGCAGGTCAGTTCCTTGAGGCAAACATCAAGGCATCAATGGGCGATGACGAAGCACGTATGATCGTCAAGGCTACAAACGATACTTCAACAAACACAGGTCTTACTCTCGCTCCACACCTAAACGAGTTCATCACAACTTCAATCGATGGACGTCCAGCGGTGGATGCAGTTTCACGCGGAAACCTAGTAGAGAGCGGAATGTCTTTCACAATTCCTAAGCTTTCAACTGCACCAACAATGGATTCATCTTCAACAGAAGGCGAAGCACTTGGCGGAACTGAAATGGCTTCAACTTACATCACAGTAGATGTTAAGAAGGCTGCCGGACTTCAGACCATCTCATGGGAACTCCTAGATCGCTCATCACCTGCGTTCTACGATGAACTCATCAAGGAACTCAACTACGCATATGCTAAGGCAACAGATCAGGCTCTCGTAGCAGCTCTCGTCGCTGGTGGAACACAGGCAACAACACAGGCTGCAACAATCGCAGGCTTCAAGTCTTACATTGGCAAGGAAGTTCCAGCAGCGTACAACGCAGCAGGAAAGTTCGCCAAGAACGTCATCGCTAACACAGCATGGTGGGAGACAATCATCTCAGCTGAGGACACAACAAACCGTCCGCTATTCACGGCTGCACAGCCTTCAAATGCGCCAGGATCTGTCGGCGTAAACAGCATCACAGGAAACGTAATGGGTCTTAACCTATTCGTTGATCCACACATGACTGTGACAACACTCATCGACGATTCAGCATTCATCGTCGTTCCAGAGGCAGTCACATTCTATGAGGCTCCAAAGACACAGGTTCAGGTCCAAGCACTTGCAAACGGCCGCCTACAGGTAGCAGTTTACGGTTACTACGCAATCGCTACAAAGGTCGGCGCAGGCGTTCGTCGCTTCAACCTTACCTGATAACTAACTAATCATGGGGGGGCGGTTGCTCCCGATCGTCCCCCCAGTCGTTTACCGAGAGGATAGAAATGCCAACAATTATCACGGCTTCAGAGCTTCGATCAACCCTTGGCGTTTCTTCCTCTCTGTATTCGGACGCAGTTCTATCAGACATCATCGATAGTGCAGAGGCAATCATTCTGCCAATGCTCGTGACTTACTCAGTCGCCATTGATGCAGTCTCGCTTAACAATAACGTCGCTTACTTCTCAACAGTTCAAATAAACCCATTCGGCGAAGGCCAGTCCGTAGTGATCACAGGATGCGGATCCCCTTTTAATGGCACTCGAACAATCACAACAGACTTACTCGATGATTCTACGTTCTCAGCGGCTATCACTAACGCTGATATCATCTCTAAGAACATCATCCCATCAGGGTTGGCTACCCTTACTGGTGCATCGACTTATGTCGGAAATAGCGCAGTAGAATCAGCCGTCCTAGTCGTCTCTGTCGAAATCTTCCAGAGTCGCACAGCAGCAGGTGGCCAGATCGAAGGCGTGGACTTTAGCCCATCGCCATTCCGCATGGGTCGCTCACTCTACAATCGCTGCGTTGGTCTATTAGGTTCACTCGTCGATGTCGGAACGATAGCCCAGTAATGCCAGCCTCAACTATTCTTTCAGCCGTTCGCACTCCACTTGCCACAGCACTTGGATCAGTCGCAGCTAACGTTTTTTCATACGTCCCAGAGAACGTCCCAGTCCCGGCGGTAGTTCTCGTTCCATCTTCACCATACATGGAGTTCGACACGATCGGTAATGATACCTTCAAGTGCAAACTCAACTTCACTATATCTTGCTGTGTGGCTTATTCAAGCAATCCAGCATCGCTCGACAACATCGAGCAACTCATCGAAAGCGTTGTACTAGCCATTCCAGCAGGTTATGAAGTGAGCGATGTTCAACGTCCAACCGTCACACAAGTAGGCGCAAGCAATCTGCTCGTAGCCGATATCGTCGTTAGTACACACTACACGCGAACAGTCTAAGGAGACAAAATGGCAACAACAGTTATCACAGGTCGCGACATCTCGCTAACAATCGATAGCAAGGCATACGGCGATCAAACAACTTCAACAACACTAGCAACAGCGTTAGAGCGCAACGCCTACGAGACAATCGATGGCAAAGTGTTCTATGCACTAGACACAACTGCAACCCTTTCAATCACAATGCTCGCTGACTGGGGCGCAACTAACTCACTCTGCGAGGCAATGTGGACTGCTGCATCATCAGCACCAAATACTTCACTTGCTTACACCTTCACAGCTGCCACAGGCGCAGTCTTTACAGGTAACGTTCTTCCAGTATTCCCAGATGCTTCTGGAACTGGCAAGGATGCGCAGACAATCACATTCGTTCTACAGGGAACAGCAAAGCCAACCCTAACCATCTCATAATCTAACCAACGGGAGCAAAGATGAAAAAAGCAATCACAATTACATATCGGTCCGGGGATCAGGCTACTTATGTGGCCTATCCACCAGACTTCGCAAAATGGGAACAAGCTAGTCAGAAGTCAATCTCAGATTTCTCTGGAATGTGGGACATCTTATTCGTAGCGCATAGTGCCATGAAGCGAGAAGCAGCAGGGCAACCTGTAAAGCCTCTCGATGCTTGGATGGAAAGCGTGGAAGATGTGGATGTGAACTCTGATAGCCCAAAAGCCATAGCCGAGGAAGTATCGGCCGACTCCTAGTCGAGTTAGCCATCGCAACTCATATCCCGATGAGGGAGTGGGAATCTGCGGAAGATATTTTAACGGCGATTGAAATACTGAAGGAGCGTAATGAACCAAGCTGAGGTCGAGGCTTACAATCGGAAAGAAATCCGAGAAGTGATCCGCGCCTTCAAGGCTATGGACGAGAAGGCAGTCGAAGAAGCCAAGAAGGTTTCAGGCGCACTTGCCGACTATGCGTTAGGTCAGATTCAGAAGGCTTCGGCTACTCGAACTGTCGCCACTAAGGTTGCAGTTCGTATTGCTCAGGGTGGCAAGGTTTCTAAAAGTTCCAAGGTAGGTGAGATCAGCCTAGGGTTCGCTTCTCAGAAGTTTTCTGGTGGAGCAGATACTAAAAAACTCTGGGGTGGCATGGAGTTCGGCTCGAACAAGTTTAAGCAGTTCCCAGCCAGAACCCCACGCTTCCGATCAGGTAACTATGGCTACTTCATCTATCCAACACTCAAGGCTATCCAGCCTTATATAATTCGGGAATGGCAAGATGCCTTCTCAAAGATTCTTAAGGAGTTCTAATGGCTACAGATAGCAGAACCCTTAAACTTGCAATCCTTGGAGAAGTCAAAGACCTAAGCGCAAGCCTTACCAAAGGCTCTAATGAGGTCAGCACATTCGGCGATAAGATTACTAAGTTCGGCAAGGTTGCAGGAGCCGCCTTCGCAGCGGCAGGAGTAGCGGCAGTCGCTTACGCTGGCAAGTTAGCCATCGATGGAGTCAAGGCCGCAATCGAGGATGAAGCGGCTCAACTACGCCTAGCCACATCTCTCAAAAATGTTACTGGGGCAACACAATCCCAGATCAAGGCTACCGAGGATTACATCCTCAAGACTTCTCTGGCTAAAGGCATCACAGACGATGAACTTCGTCCAAGCCTAGATCGTCTAGTCCGATCAACCAAGTCAGTAGAAGAAGCCCAGAAGTTACAAACACTCGCAATCGATATTGCAGCAGGTACAGGCAAGTCACTCCAAGCTGTTACAGAAGCGTTAGCCAAGGCGCAGGACGGCAACTTCGCAAGCCTTAAGAAGTTAGGCGGCGGCATCGATGAGAACATCATCAAGACTAAAGATTTTGACGCGGCTACTGCATCACTATCTAAAACATTCGAAGGACAAGCCTCAAAGCAGGCCGAGACATTCCAAGGCAAAATGGATCGACTCAAGATCGCTTTCAATGAAGGTAAGGAGACTGTCGGAGTATTCATTCTGGATGCAATTACTCCTATGGTTGATTTCATCGTTCAGAAGGTAGTGCCGGGCGTTCAGATGTTCATCGATTCAATCGGTGGAGAAAAGGGAATCGGCAACGTTCTTACAGGATTTATTACAGCCGCTAAATCAATCTTCATTCCAGTCTTCCAAGGTATTCAGTCAGCATTCAAGAACATCAAGGGCGCAGTAGAAGATAACAAAGAAGAGTTCCAAGCCCTATTGGAGTTTCTAGAGAAGTATGTCGCTCCATTCCTAGGCGGAGTATTTAAGTTAGCCATTAAAGGAATTGGAACTGCAATCGCAGCCGTCGTCGATCTAGTCGGTGCACTCATCCGTGGATTCCAGACACTCATCAGCCTAGGATCAAAGATTGGGGGTGCTATCGGTGGAATGTTCGGCGGTGGTCGAGCCGCTGGTGGTCCTGTAGTCGGCGGTACAACCTATCTCGTAGGCGAGCAAGGCCCAGAACTATTCACGCCTTCAGGCTCAGGCAACATCATTCCTAACAATGCCCTAGGCGGTCGATCAGGCAACGTCATCAATATCACCGTCAATGGCGCAATCGATCCTATCTCCACAGCTCGTCAGATCACTCAAATCCTCAATCGTGAGGCAACACTCTCAGGCACGTTTAACAAGGTTGGTGCTTCGCTTCTGGTGGGCGCATGACTTGGACTCCCCAGCCAACAATCTCGATAAACGGAACTGATCGCAAGTCAATCACGCTTGCAGACGTTCAAGTATCTTATGGCAGAACTTCAGTCTGGGAACAGGCTCGATCTTCTTATGCTCGCATTTCGATTTTAAATACTGCTAACACAGACTATGGCTTTGAGATGAACCAAACCGTAGCGGTGAAGGTCAAGAACGTCGCAGGAACAGACGTCACTATTTTCACAGGCAAGATTACTAGCGTTGATAATAACCTCGCAGGCTCAGGCACAATCGGGACTAATGCAGTCCAGACCATCACAGCCGTCGGACCGTTCTCCCAGATGTCTCGCAAGATCATCGGTGGCTCTTCTTGGGTAAAGGAGATGGATACCGATCGCATGACTCGCATTTTCACAGATGCCGGACAAACCATCGATGTTGTAGATAGCCCAGCGATCTATGAGTTCGCGGCCCGATCAGCAGCTCCAGCAGATTCTTATTCATTAGCCGCTTCATTTGCCCAGCAAGCATTTGGGTACATCTATGAGACTTCACTAGGCAAGGTTGGTTTCGCCAATGAATCTCGCAGAACTACAGATGCTAAAACCAATGGATATACAGTCATCCCCAACAATCACATTCTCTGGGGCAATGTTTCGAGCCAGAAAACCCTTGCAGACATTCTCAACAACATCACTCTTACCTATGACTCAGGTACGGTCACAGCCACAGATGCGACAAGTATTTCAGACTTCGGGCAGGTAGATGGGTCAATTTCTAACACCTTGCATAAATCAACAGATGCTCAACTACAAGCCGATAAATACATAACCCTTCGCGCTTACCCAAGAACCTCTCTCAGCTCTTTTACCATTCCAATCAATTCATCTAATGTCTCAAATGCCCTCAAAGACTTTTATATCAACATGACTATGGGTGAGCCAATCCAGATAACGGCTCTTCCAATAGCCTTAAAGAATACAACCTATCGAGGTTTCGTTGAAGGTTATACATTCTCGATCAATCAGTACGAGATGATTATGACTCTGAATACAACCGACTATACCTACAGTTTCACCCCTACTCGATGGCAAGATGTCTCAGCGGCTCTTACATGGAATGCGGTCGGGGCTACGGTACAATGGACCACCTACGATGACTAATAGGAGACACCTTGGCAACTAGCACCTACTATGCTTGGACTGAGCCAGACAACACATCTTTCGTTAAGGATGGCGCATTGGCTATGCGTACCCTTGGCAACGCCATCGATACCACTCTTAACAAAATTGAGAATTCTCAAGGCGAGATTCTTCATCCATTCCTACTCATGGGAGCATAACTAATGGCCACTTCAACCTATAAAATCCTTGGGCAATCTGCTCCAACTACGACGTCAAACGCTGATTTGATTACAGTAGGTGCTTCTAAATCTCAAATCGTCTCAACACTAAATGTTGCTAATACAACTGGGAGTGCAGCAACCACTCGCATTTTTGCTCGTATTGCAGGCGCGGCGGCTGCGGCAAGTAACGCGCTTCTTTATGATGTTTCGATTCCTGCCAATACTTCAGTTTCATTTACTCTCGGAATTACACTAGCTGCAACAGATGTAATAACAGTTCAAAGTGGCACAGCTAATGCTCTTACATTTACAGCATTTGGAACGGAGCTTGCATAATGGCCCAAAGTGTATATCCACCGATATTTGCAAAACAAAACAAAGTTACTCTTACTAGCGGTACTTCGTGGACGGTACCGGCTGGAGTTACTAAAATTGTTGCCACCCTTCATGGCGGCGGTGGTGGTGGCGCGTCAAGTGTATCTCCACCCGGAACAAATGGTATGCCTGACAGCGGATTAGGTGGGCAAATAATTGCATCTACGATTACGACCACTCCCGGAGCATCGATTGCTTATACTATTGGTGCAGGTGGAACTGGCGCGTCAAGTGGAAATAACGCAGGTGGAACTGGCGGTACTACAACATTTACAGGTGCAACTTCCGCATCAGGTGGTAACGGTGGAAGAGCTGGTGGCGGTTCAGGTGGACCAGCTGGAACTGCATGTTTAAGCGCAAATAACGGTGGACAATTTGGCGTAAATGGATATTCTGGTGGTGCAGGCGGAGCAGGTTCTATTGAGATTGAATACTGGGTGTAATTATGTGGGCAATCATTGAAGATAATAAAGTCGTCAATGTCGTTATCGATGTTGATGCAAAAGATTTGAAAAAGAACCCAAGCAAATATATCGATTACTCAAAAGGCTGGGATTACGACAATGGCATTGATGGTGGTGCATTCTTCCCAAAGGTTGTAGATGAAGCCAATACTTTGTAAAGCAGGCCAACAATTAAGGCTTCAAATTGACGACTCATTTGGTGATCGTGACCGTTCCAGCGACGGGTGGATTGGCGATGCACGTCATTCATCGCGTGATTCAGACCACAATCCTGATGCAAATGGTATCGTCCGAGCCATTGATATTGACAGGGATTTATCTGGTAAGGCAAAGCCCGACCTCATGCCCGATCTTGCAGATCAGATTCGAATCTGTGCAAAGTCTGACAAGAGAATTAGTTACATCATCTTCAATGGCAAAATCGCATCAGCGAAATCATTTTGGCGTTTTAGACCATATAAAGGAATCAATGCGCATGTTAAGCATTGCCATGTTTCTTTTACTACAAAGGGCGATGAAGATCGCTCGTTCTTTAATATCCCGATGTTAGGTGGTAAGTAATGGGTCGCGTAACGATCAGCTCTAATAACCTATTCCCCGGTCCTAAAGGCGAAAAGGGAGAAAAGGGCGATGCAGGTGGCCCACCGGGTCCACAAGGTCCAGAAGGTCCACAAGGTCCACAAGGACCGCAAGGCCCACAAGGTTTACAAGGCATTCAAGGTTTACCCGGAGCGCAAGGCGCAGAAGGCCCAATCGGTTCAACTGGACTTAAAGGCGACAAGGGCGATAAAGGCGATACTGGAGCAACAGGCGCGACTGGCGCTAAAGGCGACACAGGAGATACTGGCCCACAAGGCCCATCTGGTGTCGTAACAGTCAATGCTCCACTTACTAACGCTGGTACTTCTAGTGCTGCCAATCTTTCAATTTCGGCTGGTACTACTTCTGCCGCTGGGATATTGCAACTAACCGATTCAATATCTTCGACATCGACGACTACAGCTGCGACTCCTAATGCGGTTAAGACTGCTTATGATTTAGCTGATGGGAGATTGCTTAAATACGCATTACCTTGGCAAGTAAAGTATTTGACTGGATATTGGTATGACGCAAAAAATGGTAGTCAAATAACTTCTTCTGCTTACGTTCTAAACAGACTTTATCTTTATCCTTTATTTATTTCAGAATCAATTACTATCGATCGATTAGGTGTTGAATGTACTGTAGCTAATACTTCAACTACTTGGCGCATTGGAATTTATAATGCTGACTCAAACGGCGTTCCAACTACAGTCTTACTTGATGCAGGAACGGTTGATACTTCCACTACTGGGCTGAAAACAATTACGGTTTCTCAAACCCTAAACGCTGGTCTTTACTATATTGCAGGAGTCTGGCAGGGCGGTTCAACCAGCCCACAAATGCGATCTTATAACTCAGCAATTGGAAATTTTTCTCCCGTAGCATCTACTAGCCAACAAATCGCTGGCTACGCTTCCAATTATCAAGTTAATAGCGGAGTAAGTGGAGCGTTGCCAACTTTTTCAGGCAGTACCGTCGCATCAGTTTTAGTCGCTAGAACTCAGTTTAGGATCGCATAATGAAACAAATTACTTACGGCATCGGCGGCTACGATCCAACCAAGCCAAATAACAACATCGTAGAAGAAATCGACATCCCAGATACGGAGACAGAATGAACATGAAGCACCCAGTAGTAATCTCAATCGGAGCATTCCTAGCAGTCTGGGGAACTACATCTAACTTCGATCTCAACTATCGCTCAATCCTTGGCGCAGTAGTCGCAGGGGTATTCGGATACGCGAGCCCTAAAAAGTAATGGACGCGGTAGATATTGCGGCAGTCGCCGTAGGAATCGTTACAGTCCTTGGCGGAGTAGCTGCTTATCTACAGTTCTTGGTTAAGCATTACCTCAATGAACTCAAGCCTAACGGCGGCTCATCAATCAAAGATCAAGTAAATCGACTAGAAGCGCGTGTCGATACTATTATCGAATTACTAGGTAAGTCACACTAATTCCATGGCAAAGAAAAAAGTCATCGATCTCGATACTTATTCACAGTTAGACGCATGGGCGATTAGCCTGCATGAGATGTATCGCGCACTTAGGCGAGCAGGCTTTGCAGTTGATTTATGCCTAGCGATTATCTCTGACAGAGATGCTTACCCAGACTGGATTCTGCCATCGATCCCGGACCGTGTGGATCGCATACCCTACGAGGATGATGACGACGAGGATTAAATGAAGCGAATAGTCATAGTGAGCGACCTACAGGTTCCGTTCCACGATAGACACGCAGTTAAGAATCTAGTTAGTTTTATCAGTAAGTTTAAGCCGCATGAAGTAGTGACAATAGGTGACGAAATTGATTTCAACACAATCAGCAAGTGGGCAGAAGGAACTCCAGAAGCCTATGAACAGACTCTTGGAGATGATCGCGATGAGGCTGTTCAGGTACTTTACGATCTACAAGTTTCGCAGATGATTCGTAGCAACCATACGGATAGGTTGTACACACAGATCATGCGTAAGATCCCATCCTTCTTATCCTTGCCAGAGCTTCGATTCGAGAAGTTCATGCAGTTAGACGAATTGGGCATTACCTTTCACAAGAAGCCTTATAACATCGCACCGGGCTGGATCGCAGTCCACGGCGACCATACCCCTATCAAGTCACAAGGGGGCTTATCAGCCCTAGAAGCGGCTCGTAGGCATGGAAAGAGTGTCATCTCGGGTCATACTCACAGAGCAGGCAGATCGTCGTTCTCAGAGGCCTCTGGAGGCCGTATAGGGCGTGTTCTGCATGGAGTCGAAGTAGGCAATCTCATGGACTTCAGCAAGGCGTCATACACCAAGGGATCAGCCAACTGGCAACAGGCCTTCGCGATCATGTACGTCGATGGAAAGAACGTCCAAGTCGATCTGATCTACATCGAGAAGGATGGCACGTTCGTTGTAGCAGGCAAGCGCTATGGACGACCTAGATAACGACCTAGATCGGGACATCGATGACCACATCGACGAGTCAGAATTGTTACCGTTTCGTTATCAAAATCTTATTGACCTAGCCTAGGAATCTGCCAAGATTATCCCATGAACGAGAGACGTTCATAAAGGGAGCAAAATGACAAATTACAAAGGTTACAAAATCGAAAAATTAGCCCGTCGTGGCGTATATCAAATCATTGATCCAGCCAACAATGTTTTAGCCACGTTGCCTCTGCTATCAGATTGCAAAAAGATTATTGATAGAAAGGCGGCATAATGTTCGATCCATCATTAGGCGATTTTCTAGTCATGATTGCAATGGCTGTGTTGTACTTCCATGTTGGCCGTATTGTCGGCATGAGGGTAGGGTATCTCAAAGGACGCAAAGCCGTCCGAGACTACTACGAATCAAGAGATAAGGTGAGAGTGTGAAAGCAAATGAAGTCTTATTATCAGCTACTGACGTCATTGGAGACAGAGGACGAGTATATGGTCATCCTCGTATCAATCAGACTCGAATCGCATTACGACTCCAGCAAATGCTCGAAATACCAATCACAGACCATCAAGCATGTCTGGCGATGGTCGAAGTTAAACTTGCCAGATTACAAGAGACAGGAGATCACATTGACTCCTATATCGACGCGTGTGCTTACCTTGCACTAGCTTGTGAACTAATTACAGAAAAGGACGAAAACTATGTTTAATCTTGAAGATTACGAGACAGTTGAAGAACGCCTAATTAAGTTTTGGAAGGAGCATCCAGATGGACAGATTCATACAAAGTTACTTGATTCAGCCGGTGGCCGTTTTATTGTTGAGGCTGCTATATATCGCACAGAGGCAGATGTTCGGCCTTGGACGACAG
>JACCDP010006220.1_pt1 | contig 16097 bp, 16 predicted proteins | sample 7445841 | NCBI WGS metagenome assembly JACCDP01 (sample SAMN15323441, study PRJNA562643) | freshwater metagenome | isolation source: river surface water | place: USA:Blue River Watershed | collected 2017-08-17 | reverse complement strand
CGCTCAATCTTGGTAAGCAGCACCCCCTTTCATAGGGCAAGATTTCCCCATGCGCTTAGACCATGTCTCATATGTAACCTCCCATGACCAGCTCGCCGACACCGTTCAACGCCTTGGCGCTCGCCTAGGCAGCACCTTTGTTGATGGTGGAGTCCACCCGCGCTTTGGCACTCGCAACTTCACAATGCCTCTTCAAAACGGCCAATACATCGAAGTTGTTTGCCCACTAGATCACCCAGCAACAGAGCAAACCCCTTGGGGCAAAGCTGTTAGCAAGAAAGCACAAGAAGGTGGAGGCTGGCTCACTTGGGTTTTTGCAACTGAAGATATTTCAAAGGTTGAAGAGAAGTTTGGCCGCAGCGCAATCGAAGGTCACCGCACACGCCCAGATGGAAGCGATCTTAAGTGGAAGCAAATCGGAGTTAATGAAATCACCGATTCTCGCGAACTTCCATTCTTTATCCAATGGTTAACTGCCGATCACCCATCACAAGATGGGAAAGCAGTTGCTGCAATTGAGAAGATTACGATTGCAGACACTGATCACTTAGCTGATTCTTGGTTTAAGTCAGAGATTCTTGGTGGTTTAAACGGTGCAGATGTTGAGTTTGTTGACCCAACTACAAATGATGGTGAGTATGGAATAGTTGCGGTCCATTTAACTACACCCGCAGGTTCTGTAGTTCTGGATTAATTTGTAAATTATAAAAGCCCTGCACTTGAAAAAATGTGGGACCTTTTTATTCAGTAAATTTGTGTAGTATTTAAGTCTGGCCGCCCAATCTCAGGATTAAGCACCCACCCAAGACTATTAATTTGCCTCAACAATGTAAGTAAACAGCTAGGCCCACTTTGCAGACGAAATAATGCAAATTCAGTTAACTTGATTACCTAAATTAATTTAATGTAATTCACCAAGGCTGATTCAAGTGGAAAATTCAAGCTAAATTATTTCTAATTGGATTCATACTTTGCTACCTCATTTTCAACCAATTGGGCAGGGTTTTGATTTTGGAAGCATTCCTTCCACCAAGACATCGTTTGCATTATTGAAGTTTCAATACTGTACTTCGCTCGCCAATGTAGCTCTTTCTTAGCAAGTTCAGAATTTAAAAGCAAAAAACGATCTTCGAGAAGTGTGCTTGGGATATGGTTTACCTCAAGGGAACTCTCCCCTTCCCAATATTTTATCGCATATTCAACAATCTGGGAGACATTAACTATCTCAGAATTATCTGGTCCAAAGTTGTATGCTTCACTAACATTCTGAGATAACAATATTCGTTGCCCCACAATTAAGTAACCATAAAGGACGTCTAAGACATGCATCCAAGGTCTGACATAGGAGGGATTTCTTAAAACCAAATTAGTATTCATTTTAAGCGCTCTCACCAGGTCGGGTACTAATCTATTTGCAGCGAGATCCCCACCACCAATTACATTTCCCGCGCGAACTGACACAATCTTGAAATCATTTCGATTGATAACATTACGAATTCCAACAACAAGTAATTCAGCCGCAGATTTCGAAGCAGAGTATGGGTCTAAACCGCCTAATGCATCTCCCTCTCTGTGTCCGTCTGATTTGTCATTAGGTTTGTAAACCTTGTCTGTAGTAACAACAACTATTCCCTTACATGAAACCATCTTTGAGGAATAGAGAACTACCCGTGAAGTTCCGATTGAATTCACGTCAAAAGTTTCGAGTGGGTTCGAATAGGCACGAGATACTAGAGGTTGCGCTGCCAGGTGAAAAACAATATCAAATTCATTATTTTCAAAAAATTCTTTCACCCGTTCTTCATCTCGAATATCAATCCTAAAGTCTCCGTTATTTGGGATAAATCCACCCCTTAAATACAGTGAATCTTCTAAAGGATCTAAGCTCAATCCTGTCACTCTCGCACCTAAGTGAGAAAGGTATTTCACTAACCAAGAACCCTTGAAGCCAGTGTGGCCAGTCACTAATATTCGAGATCCAGCGAAGGTGTCCGGTAGTATTTTACTCATACCGTAATGCTACCCATTAAGAATCCAAGTTTGGAGAACCGTTAATTGGGAATAAAGAGAAAAGTAAAATTGTACGGCTGGAACCGCCAAAATTCTGGTTTTTGTGATCTGAAAGCGCTTTCCACACTGATTAGCTCAGAGAGCTGGGAAAAGGGAATTATTCGTGGGAACGGGCAGTCTTACGGGGATGCATCATTAAATTATTCCGGTGTAGTTTACCGAGATTTAGTGAAGCCATCGAGCGATCTAATTATTCAAGATGATGGGGATTCAGTTCTAGTAAAGGCAAATTTAACAGTTGGGGCTTTGTGTGAATACTTGGCAACCACAAATAGATTTATGGAAGTTGTACCAGGTTCAATGCGAGCGACCATTGGCGGATGTGTCGCATCCGATATTCATGGAAAAAATGATCACAAATTTGGCTCCTTCGGACACTCTGTATTGGGTCTAGAGGTATTTTCCCCCTCTGGAATTGAATGGATTGAAAGTTCATCAAATCCCAAATTTCGTTTCATCCTTGGTGGTTATGGGTTGACGGGAATCATCAACAGCGTGAAAATTAGAGTGCGATCTGTTCCTGGGGTTCAGCTACATACCAAAAAACATCTCGTACAAAATTTAAATCAATTGTTTGAGAAAATGGAAGCAATCGAGTCCGAGTATGAATTTTTAGTAGGTTGGATCGAATGCAATCGACAGGGTTTTGGGAACGGATATGTTGAAGGTGCTAATTGGATCAATTCAAGAAATAATGAGAGTGACAAATCAAGATCTAAAGGCTATTCGCTTCCAAATCTTGGAATTAATTTAATCAACCCTTTAATTATCCGTTTACACAACTTCCTTACTAATTCAAGCGCCAGAAAAGAACAGATAAATGAGGTAAACGAATCAAGCTATCAAGAGTATTTATTTCCAACGCTATCAATAAAAAATTGGAATGTTTTATTTGGAAGTAAAGGTTTTCACGAAATCCAACTGTTGATTCCTGATGTTCACAGAGAGCAAGCCATTTTAGAGCTATCAAGAATTGCCCAGAGGTACCCTATTTTCCTAGCAGGTTTCAAGAAAATTTCTAAATCAGGTAAAGGAATTCTGTCATTTACGAGACCAGGTTGGTCTGTGGCAATAAACATTCCTGGAAAATATATAAACCCAAAGGAAGTTCTCGAGATACAGAAACTTTTTGCATCAAAATTTAATTCTTCACAATACTTAACCAAAGACAGTTGCCTGAACCCGGAAATCTTTGATCTGATGTACCCTGGAGCTGACGAGTTTCGGGCATTCCGAATTGATCATGGATATAAAGAATTTTTCGAATCTGAAATGTCAAGACGACTCTTAATTTAGATTTTTCTTGCCACGAGCATTATGGTTGTCCCTGGAATTTTCCCAATGACAGGAAATACGGCTTCACAATCAACCATCAAAGTGAGTAATGTGTTGACTAAAGTCGGAGGCAATCGAGTTTCCGAATTGAAATCCCCGCGGATTATCTTTCTTCTAAACCAAACAACGGGTTTCAAAATCGACATCCAGTATCGATAACTTTTAATTTCCCAGCCACTACCCTCTAGGGCATTCAAGATGCTTTTGAGAGTATACCGACGGTAATGGGATACGTCTTCATCTAACTTAGACCATAATTTTGGGTCTGCAGGAACCGTTAACACAAGGTGGGTACCATGATCAGCCAAGTTGAATAGCTTGCGCAATGTGGAAAGATCATCTTCGATATGTTCTAAGACATCAAGAAGGAGAATACATCCGATATTGCTGGGCCATTGATCAAGCGATTCGAAACTTATCTCAAGTGTTTCAATACCGAGTGACCTACATTTCGTCGACCCATACAATGTTGGTTCTAGTGCGAGAACTTGAAATCCCTTATTCTTGAGGTGTTTTAAAGTTCCTCCACTTCCGGCGCCAATTTCAAAAATCCTTGAGTCGCCGAGATTGCAAGAAATTACGTTTTTTGACACGATCTTTAGACGAGTTTGTGTCCACCAATGCCGAGAATCCATTTCTTCGAGGCGCAGGATTTGCTCATCTCTCATGTCTTCTCCTAAAAGATAATCGTTGATACAGTCTGACTGTGGACATTGTAAACTCAAATCCCCCTAAAAGAGTAGTTTCCATTTTTTTTCCAGTGAAAAATGAATTACAAAATCTGCCTCGATTAAAAGAGGAAGCAAAGAATTTACATGAAAAAATCTTAGAATTAGGAATTACGCCTGATTTCTTTATACATGACAACAACAGTACTGACGGTTCATGGGACTACATCAAAAATTGGGCAGATAGTTTCCCCTTAAGGGCCTTCCGCCTTCGGAGTGATATTGGGTATCAAGAGTCTCTTGCTTTGGCATTCGATAATGCGATAGGCGAAGGCTTTATGATAATTCAATCAGATTTACAAGATCCGCCAAGTGTGGCCCTAGAAATGATTCGTATGTGGGCAAATGGCGCGCAAAGCGTTGTGGGAATCCCTGACAATCGATCTGAAAGTTTTACAGAAAAGTTTGGACGGCTTTCCTTCCTCTTTCTCTTCAGGAAATCTAGTGACTTTTCAAAATTTGAGTGGTTTACAGATTTTTACCTTTTAGACCACTCTCTTTATAAGAATTATCGTTCATTGCCACTTGTTAATCAATTTATCAGAGGCAGACTTCTTGAAGATTTCAGCTTTCAACATAAGTTGAAATATGTGCGCCTTGAAAGAAAGAAGGGTGCAACAAATTTTAGATTTGTAAAACGATACAACTTGGCAATGTCAGCACTTTTACTACATTCAACCCGAATTATTAGACGAATGACGCTTCTCAGTGTCTTACTCGGTGTGGGTTCAGTGTTTGTGTCAGCCATTCTATTCGCACTTTCGATAACTGGAGTTTTGAATTCATCAAAAATCGGTTTATATGGAGTGGGTGTTCTTTTGTTTACAAACCTAACTATCGTCACTGTTTTATTTGGAGTTGTATTGGAATATCTACTAAGAATTCACAAGAGACTTCATATTTCAGGCTCTTACGTAAATTCAAAGTCAGATCTTTACGACGAAAGTTTCTAAATCAAAGTACCCAGTCCTTGTCGCAACATGAACGATTCTTGCCAATTTTGAACGGACGGTTGATTTACAGGAATATCGAGTATTTCGCCTACTCTATAGTCCCTAGCACCCCATTTAACTGGCAATTTAAGTCCTCTAACAAATTCGATTTCTGAGACCAATTCTCGCAAAGTCACAAATTGCGCAGAGGCCAGAAACAATCTCTTATCACTCGGATTTTGAATCAAGAGATTCTTGCATTGCTGAAAAATGCCAGAACAAATATCTTCGATATGAATTAAATTGATAAACTGATAACCGGGTGATAATTCTAGTGGTGGAGCGCTCGGCTCTAACTCCATGAGTTTTTGTACAATCTTACCTCGCCTGTCACCCGGACCATATGTATCAAAAAGCACTAAAGAAGAAAAATGAGGCCCTTTGGATGCCATCAAATATTCCTCTACGCTGTGCTTGAGAAAATGGTAGTCGCTTATGAAGTTGCCATCAGGCTTGCGTAGTAGTTGCCAATACGAAGAAGAATATAACCAAGGAATTTGTAAGAATCGTAGTTTGTTGGATAACCTAAGATGGAATGAAAAAGAGCCGTCCAGGAGATTAGTCGAAGAAGTTAAGGGCGAAAGATCAAAGTGAGTGGCCAGATCCACAATTAGATCTGGGGCGAATACATCTATTTGTTGATCAAAATTCGGATCCTCCAAACTTATAATTTGAGAGTCATTTCCTGAACTTTTCCGACCTACTGGAAGAATCGAATGGCCTTCCGATAGACAATATTTCTGAAAATTGGATCCTATGAAACCAGTCGATCCAGTCAAAATGATATTCATGCGTTAGCTAAAATTTTATTGAAGGCCATTGTTGGTCCTTGTAAGAAATTGCGGAAATTTTGTCTCCCCATTCAAATTTAAAAATAGGATCCAAAATGTTGAATCCCACTTCATGTTCAGAAGAATAGGCTGCATCCACGAAGTAAACAACAGCAGAATTCTCTTCCAGTGTCAGATAGCCATGAGCAAATCCTTTTGGAATGACAATAAACTCACCATGATTTGTAGTTAGAGAGTGTTGCCCCAGCTTAAGGTAGTTTGGCGACTCAGGCCTCATGTCGCTGAAAAAATCTATAACCGATCCTTGCACACAAGTTACAACTTTTGTTTCGGCATGTGGGGCGATTTGCGCATGAAGGCCGCGCCAAGTGCCAGACTTCAAATTACTTGAGAAATTTGATTGCAAGGCCTGGAAAGGTTCTTCGCCAAACTTAGTTAGCGCAATATTCACTAGATCGAAATCAATTAATCGTCGAAATGCACCCCTCTCATCAATTCTTGGTAAATTGAATCCTATGAGCACCTCTGGGAATAACTCATGACGCACAACCGATAAATCACTCATGAATAGATCTCATCCTTTATCCCACGGGCGGTGACCATTTGAAGCTAATTCGCGGATATAATTTAAGTCTCTGAGGGAATCTATGGGTTGCCAAAAACCATCATGTTGAAAAACTAAACAATTTCCTTCGGCAGCCAGCGTGGGCAGTACAGATTCTTCAAACATTTTATCCTGCTGGCATAAATCCAAAACGTTAGGAGACAAAATAAAGTAGCCAATGTTAATTAAATTAGCCATGAGTGGTTTTTCTAAAAACTCTTCCATCAAACCGGAAGTTGTTGAAAAAATAACTTCACCAAAGCGCGATCTTTGCTTTGAGACCGAAATCAGATTAGGAGCTTTTTGTCGAGAAAAAAACTCGAATTGTGCTTCCAGATCGATATCAGCTAGTGCATCTCCGTATGTGCAAAAAAATGAGTTGGATCCTATAAAATCTTTGGCCTTAAGTAATCTTCCAGCCGTAAGTGTTCCTATTCCTGTGGATACCAGGCAAACGTTTAAATTAAGACCGCGATCCCGAATAGAGTATTGGCTACTACCTTGCCTGGAATAGTCATGAGAAACGCCAGCTCCCGCCATTTCCTTGAAAAACTCATCAATCATCTCACCTTTGTAACCACAAAGAATAACAAAATTTCGAACACCTTGCGATGCATAGCATCTGATTATCCAAAGCAAAATCGGTTGACCATCGATAACTACCATAGGTTTAGGCTTGGTGTCTGTCTCTTCTTGCATTCTCGTTCCAAATCCGCCTGCAAAGATAACACATTTCATATCCGCCATAGCATCTGGAATGTTCGGCAAATTCATTCAGTTGGACCTCGATGCAATGAGAAGACCGCTCTCTAAGAATTCGACCCGCCACTGAGGATTTAATAACTGGATAAATTTCTTTTCAGAAATTGAGAAGGTGGGATAGGGAACTGTGCCGCTTATTGGATAAAACTTATTTATGAGAAAATCAAAATAAAACTCCCCATTTACTGAATATAAGGCTAGAAAATCGGTGTCGGTTTTATTTAACCATTGATTCAATAACTTCGACGACTCCCCTTTTACTGCATTCTCAAACTCAAAAATTCTCTCTTGATATGGAATATCTGGACCTGTGTTGCCCTCGTTGAATGGCAAAGTCATTGGTGTTCTGCAATTTATCGTAGCGGGTAAAAATCTGAGCTCATCATTTGAAAAAACCTTCTTACCACAATGGCCCGCTTCATAAATTTCGGCAGTTTTATTCAGAGTCCAATTTTCGCCACGAGCGTTACTAATTTGGTAGTTGGATCGAAAGTCGGTGTCGGCCCCGGGAAATTGTGGAGTCGTGTTTGCGAAGAAAAATATCAATACAATTATTGGAGCAATTAAACTGAATGATTTATTAAAAAATAGATCTAAGTCTAGGTGCATGAGGGGTAGCCACACTAGCAATATGGTTGCGCTTAGTAAAAGAATGTCTGAGCGGTTGATTATGACGTCAAAAAAGTAACTAATTTGAACAACAACATACATGATCAGAATAGACATAAGCATGATGCGAATAAAGAAGGATTTTTCCGTAAGTTCGTCTTTTGCAGGTAAGAATAGACTTATCGCCGCAAATATCATGAGCCAAACAGGTATCCATAAATTAGGAAAGAATTCAGTAATTTGATAAATTAATGGAGTTGGCGCGCTACGGAAAGTTACCAATGTCTTCAATGTAACATAAATCTCGGGTAGTGAAACTAGGATTGTAGAGATGGCCAAAATTGAAAGTGCTCGCCAATTAATATTTTTTATTCGAATAATGGAATAAAGAATTAATCCAGGAAAAACCGCAATTACAGGTGGCGAATAGCAGCCATACGCCAAGCCGAGCAGCACTCCTATTATTATTAATTCCCTAGATGGGGTTTTGGATTTCTTGTATGCGTTTGATGAAATATATATTAAGCTTGAAAAAGTAATTAGGAACGAAAAATGTTCGTGAGGTTTTTGCCAAATTTGGACTTGATTTGTCATTAGGAAAAAGAATTCAAAGGTAAAAACCATGACAAAAGATAAATGCGCACTAAGGCTCTTTTGTAGAATCCAATATGCAAGGAGAGTTCCCCCTGCAAAGCTAATCATTGCAGTAAGTGCGTAGTAATTTGAGGGAGATTCCCAACCAAATAAATTATAAATACGACCCCAAAACCAAAACCAATAGAACGGGTAGGAAACATATTCGGACCCATTGATATCCTCAAGCGAGGGTGATTCGATGAAAGTTTTAATCCAAATTGAATAGTAGTAACCGTCCTTTAACCCAATCCAATTTTTTGGAACTCTCAAGAAGACAATGCCCCAGATAAAGATAAACAAAGCCGAAAGGCTCAAAATCGACGCTCTGGGCGATACCCTCATTGTCTTGTTGGGGGACTTGGTAAGTTTGGCCATGTAAGAAAAATAGCGCAAGAGACCAGTCTTTTTAGGATTCTGGGGTTCATTTTGAGTAACATTACCCTTGTTTGATGCGTGCGCCCATCATATGAAAAGAGGAAAATTGTCAAAAATAGTTGTCATCACTGGTGGAAGTGGCTACATTGGCTCGGTCTTGAGTCCATTGCTTGTAGAAGCAGGGTACAAGGTTAGAATTTTGGATAGATTCTTTTTTGGTGACACAGTTCAGTCAGATCCTAATATTGAAAAAGTTAAACTAGACTCCCGAGAAATATCGATATCTCACCTCGAAGATGCCTTTGCAGTCTTGGATCTTGCAGCAATCAGTAATGATCCTGCGGGCGAACTAGATCCGGTAAAAACGCTAGATATAAATTATCGTGCCCGGCGCAGACTGCAAGAACTATCGTCAGATGCAAATGTTGAAAGATACATCCTCGCATCGTCATGCAGTGTCTATGGATTTCAAGAAGGTATTTTGGATGAAGCTTCAAAGGTAAACCCGCTTACAACTTATGCCGAAGCGAATGTGCTAGCTGAGAATTCTGCTATGGATTTGTTTCACAAAGATTCAAATATGGCTGTCACACTTTTTCGACAAGCTACCATGTACGGCTTAAGTCCCCGTATGCGATTCGATATCGCTGTTAATGGCATGACACTTGGCATGTGGCAAAATGGATTTATTCCTATGCTTCGTGATGGATCGCAGTGGCGTCCGATGATACATATTAGAGATACCTCAAAAGCCTTTATTGCAGCCTTAAATGCGCCCAGAGAGCTTGTTAATGGTCAATTGTTTAATGTGGGATCGAATGAGCAAAATTATCAAATTATGCAATGTGCTGAATTAGTTGCAAGAGGCATGGGGATCCCCTTTAAATTCGAGTGGTACGGGGATCCCGACCATCGTTCCTACCGAGTTAATTTCGATAAAATTTCAGAGTTACTTGACTTCAAACCAGATTGGACCCCTGATAAGGCCGCCAAGGAAATTTTGATGGCGTTGGAATCTGGTCAAGTAGTCGCCGATGAGAAAACTAAAACCCTTGGATGGTACACAACACTAATTGAATGGGAAACTCTAATGAAAGATTTAGCACCAGATGGTCGCATTTTCTAATGTCTGGAGAATTAGGAATAATACTTGCTGGTGGTTCTGCTACCAGGCTAAGACCTGTTACATCAGTTGTTAGTAAACAACTTTTGCCGGTCTACGATAAGCCAGTTATTTTCTACCCACTCACCACATTAATTTTGGCAGGATTTCAGAGAGTGGCGCTCATCTCTACTCCACGTGCCCTTCCGCTCTACAAGGAACTTTTTGGCGATGGAAGTTCCTTAGGGATTGAAATAAACTTTGTTGAACAGAAAGAACCGGATGGCCTTGCATCAGCTTTTACACTAGCCGCGAACTTGATTAATGGAAAAAGTACCGCTCTGATATTAGGTGATAATTTATTTCATGGAGCCCAGTTTGGTCAAAACCTTCTTAAGTATAAACAAACCGAGGGTGCGCAGATATTTGCATATGCCGTCGAGAATCCTTCAGAGTTTGGGGTCGTTGATTTTGATAACGACGGAAAAGCTATTTCACTTACGGAGAAGCCGATTCCTCCTAGCTCATCATGGGCCGTACCAGGGCTCTATTTTTACGACTCATCCGTTGTGGAACGTGCCAACAGCCTAATACGATCGGCTCGTGGGGAATTTGAGATAACTGATTTAAACATGAAGTACTTGCTTGAAGGAAAGCTTGGAGTAGAAAAAATCCCGAGAGGAACTGCTTGGCTTGATCTAGGAACTCCGGATGGACTCCTAGACGCAGGGGAATATGTACGAACTTTACAAAAGCGACAAGGTGTCCCAATTGGAAGTCCTGAAGAAGCGGCATGGCGAATGAAAAGAATTAATGATAATCAGTTCAATAAGCTGATTGAATCTCACCCTAACCCGCATTATCGAAATCTACTAATGAAAGCGTTGGAAACAAGATGAGTTGGATGATGGAAAAGACAGAAATCGAAGGTTGTTTCCTAATTAATAATCCCGTATATCCGGATGCACGTGGAAGTTTCTCCGAAACTTATAAAAAATCATTATTTCACGAACTAGGATTGCCAGAAATGCGACAAGACAACCATCTTCAAACAGCGACGGGTGGCATTCGCGCGATGCATTGGCAGGATGGAGAATTCGCACAAGCAAAATTGATTAATGTGATTCAAGGCGAGATATTTGACGCTGTTTACGACTTGAGAAAAGAATCACCAACATTTATGAAACTCGCTACCTTTAAATTAAGAGAAGATTCTCCGCTTTTGTTTGTTCCAGCTGGTTGTGCCCATGGGTTTCAAGGGATTTCACGATTTTCAATTGTTCACTACAAAACAGACAATGAATACAACGCAAGTAGCCAAAGGTCGTTCTTATGGAACGACCCGGTCGCCAACATAAAATGGCCAATTCTGCCCGCGATTGTGAGCGAGAAAGATTCTATTGCCCCACACCTCAGTGAAGTATTGCTCAATGGCTAAATTCATTGTTTTTGGATCTAATGGTGTCCTCGGGAAAACACTAGTTTCAGACTTAATTTCATCAGGGCACGAAGTAGAGCAAATAACTCGTCAAAGTTTAGACATTTTCAATGAAAAAGATCTAAGTGAATTTTTGCAAAGCAGAAGTGAATCTACGGTAATTAATTGCGTTGCCTATATGCCTGCAGATAAATGTGAAATAGATCCAGAATTGTCAAAAAAAATAAATGTTGATTTCGTTCAATCCCTTGCAAGTAAGGTTTTAATCGCTCAGAATTTGAGGCTGATACACTTTAGTTCTGACTTTGTTTTTGGAGGAAGCAAAACGACCCCATATGAGGTCAATGCCAGGCCCGACCCAATCAATATTTATGGAATGCACAAGTATGAATCTGAAAAAATAGTGATGGAAATACTGCCTACGCGCGGCCATGTCATCAGGTTTGCCAGCCTAATCAGCTATTCATCAGACCGAAAAACTTTCCTGGAAAAAGTGATTGATCGTGCGCAAATTACAGGTAGTGCCTCAGTCGTGAGCGATCTTAGGATCTCTGTTGCAACTTCTGAGTTAATTGCCAAAGCTGTAGTTCAATGCCAGATTTCCAAGTCTCCGATCATACATGCAGTTCATGTTGGCCAAACTTCTTGGTATGAAATCGCTGTTTGCGCGTTTAATGCTTTAGGTCTTGAAATTCCCGTGAAAAAGGTAAATTCAAGTGAATTCACAACGGCTGCCAAGCGTCCTGTTTTCAGTGCACTCGCGCCAAGTAAAGAAATAGTTGAACTTGACTCTCGTAGCTGGGATGTAGCGGTTTCAGATTATGTGATTAGAAATCTACAAGAAAGCGAAAGTAAATCAGATTAATAATAGAGTATTAGTTGTTTTGCCATCTCACAATGGTGAAAAGTTTCTTGGTAAACAAATTGACAGCATCTTCAGTCAAGAAGATGTAATCGTACGGCTAGTAGTATTGGACGATGCTTCTTCGGACAATACTCTTGAGATTTTAAATAAATATAAAGAATTTAATATAAGTTATAGTACATCAGAAACTAATCGTGGAACTCTTAAAACTCTTTTAGATTTGATAAAGAACTTAAAAGTTGGAGAATACTTAGCTTTTGCCGATCAAGATGACATCTGGTCCCCTAACCATCTGTCGAGTGCCCTTCAAGAACTAAGTAAGCTCGATAACAATCGCTTCAATATGTATTTTCCACATTACAAATATATAGATGAAAATGATAATTATATTGCTCTTCGAAAAACTCGTAGAAAAATTGGAACTAGCAATGCGTTAGTGGAGAATCCAGCAATTGGGTGTGGGATTGTGCTGAATCCGGTAGCTGCAGATTTTATAAAGGATTTTCGTTTTGTGGAAGATCTACATATGGACAATCAGCTCTATTTCTTGGCATGCATACTTGGTGAAGTTTCACAAGGCATTGAACTTACAGTTGCCTATCGATTGCATGAGAATAATCAGATTGGCATAAGAAGCAACCATGGAATACGAAATTTCATAAAGTTGACTAGTCAAATTAAGGTCAGGCAGCATGCACTAGAAAGGCTTTATCATGAGATTCGAGATGAAGTCGAAAAAGAAAATAGACGTCCAGTAGATCTTCATTTTTTGGCACTTAAAGAAGGTGGTTTTTATCGTTTCCGTTACGCCTTATTTCCAAGATTCAAGAGGGAGAGTCTTAAAGATCAAGCAATGATGCAAGTATTATGTGCACTCGGCTTGATTTATTGAAACTCTGGAGAATAGCAAATGGTATTTATCTCGAATCAGGGTCAGAAAAAGGAAACTTTTCTGATTCTCGTTGAGCCAACTTCCATGAAGGAATTTCTCCTGGGATCTCAGTTTCCTACTTACTCACATGATTTAAATTTGCTCCAATTAGCTGAAGCCGCGTTAAGACTTGGCAATAAGGTACGAATAGGAGCGTACGATGATCAAGCGTTGCAATATGACCTTATATCAGCGTGGCCAGCCATAAACATAAATCAAGTCAAATTGGAGCTCAAGAAATTGGACCCGCCCACTTTTGTAATATCAGCAAACCATCTTGCCTTCATAAATCTTCATCGAGAAAACTATGGTACAAAGAATGTTCTAGTTCAAGCCGCTATTCATATCTTTGAGCAACCTAATCTCTTTTATCCTCATGGAACGGCCAGTTTTGTTAATACTTTTAGAAATGTTATTGACTATGTCATAACTCAGAATGAGCGTATGTCCGACTTGTTATTTTCTTTTTTGGCCTTAACAAATGGATTTAAGGACCGTGATCGAATTCTTATCTCAAAACTCACCCCTAGAACTTTGGATGCTTCAAATTTTTCACCTACCAAAAAACAAATGATTCGAAGGGAACTTGGAATCACTGAAGATTCAATCGTAATTTTAAATGCTGGGGGTGCCTGGAAGTGGACACAGTTCAATTTATTTTTGAAGGCATTTGTGAAAGTTCAAGGAGAAGTTCCCGGTAGCAAGCTTTACTTAATTCAACCAGCACTTGCGCAATCTGAAAATAGCGAGCACTTTCAATACAATAAAGAAACTTTACAGATTTTAGATTCACTTAACGATAGCCAGAGATCAAGGATTTATGTAGGTAATTCTTGGAAAGAAGCGGGCGAAAAAATGGCGGACTTTCTTGCAATTTCTGACTATGGCCTTAATATAAACAGAGATACATTAGAGCAATGGCAAAGCTATCGGGTGAGGACGTTGGAGTATATTTCAGCTGGCTTACCGGTGATCCAGAGCCGAGGGTCATTTTGGGATGATGACGCGTCACATGAGGCCTTCATTATTACTGGGCACTCGCAATCAGAGTTTGAAAGCACGCTTCGGAACATTGTCACTATAAGTAGCCAAGATCCACGAATATTTGATAGGAGATTGCAAGCAGTAAGAGCAATCCAATCGGACCTTAGTCTCGAGAACCAGGCAATCAGGGTGATAAGCGAACTCATCAATCACCCCGGTCGTTTCCAAAAACCCCTTTTCGAAAACGCCATATTATGGGACTTTCGATTTGCTGGTCCCCGTTCAACGATGACAATAAATCAATTGGCTTCACGGTTGTATTACTCAATACTTAACAACACTTTGGCACACTCCATTTTGGTAGCTCTAGGAGTGCGAAAATTAGTAAAAAGTCTTCGAAAAATCAGACATTAATCTGTTCCGCAATCCATGCACCAAATGGAATCGAACTAGTCCAACCCGGAGATACGGCATTCAAAACATGCGTGGAGTTATGGAGAGTCCTTACCACAAAATCTTGCTCTAACTTTCCAGTCGGCAAATGAACTAGCTGCGCGCGGATACCTGGTGGCTTCCGATTCCAGTTTGATACATGTTTTGCCTTCGGCACCAATTTTGTGGATTCACGGACAAGCAATTTTTGAAAAATCTTAGGCCATTCAGTTTTAAGAATTGCACCAAAATCATGTGAATCTCCATTCACAAGCGAAGACATACCTTTTATAGCTTGATTCAGATCTGCCGCAGACCAGCCACTTTTCAGGTTGTATTGCTCTCGTCCGCCAATAGGAATAGCTGTTGGTCCAATTTTTACTTTGCGATCTAACGTTAAAGTAAAGTGGACACCTAAGAATGGATTTATTGGATGGGGAACGGGGTACACCAAAGTTCGCAACGGTAAGTTAGCTTCCTCGGTCGCTCTATAAACACCCATAAAGGGGAGCATTGCATATTCGTTGCCAACCCCCACCGCACGTGATATTCGATCAGCCTGAGCGCCCGCAGCATTAACTATATGTTTAGCACAATATGAAAAAGTACTGTCAAATACTTCGTCACCTTTAATATCCAGTGTTATGCGTGATTCAAAATTTACTTCTCCTCCAATCGCTACAAATTCTTTGTACATTGCATCCACAATTTCACGTGAATCGGAAATTGCAGTTGTGGGTGACCAAAGAAAATTACCAAACGTCTTGGCCAGAGGCTCAAATTTTACGAGTTTCTCTTCAGGATGTAGTTCTAGTTCAACACCGTTTGAGATTCCACGCGCAAAAAGCAGATTTAATCGTTTTAACTCATCTTCACTTTGTGCAACTACCACCTTTCCAACATCACGCACAGGAATCTCATATTTCTTGGCTAGCTTTCGCAATTCCAAATTCCCCTGCTTGCAAAACTTAGCCTTAAGTGAATCCGGCGAATAGTAAAAGCCTGCATGCAAGACACCTGAATTGCGCCCACTTGCATGCACCGCCAAGCCCTTTTCTTTTTCAGCAATTATGACATTCATCCGCGGATTAGATTTCAAGATCGCTATCCCGGTAGATAAACCAACGACACCTGCACCAAGGATCAGAACATCACATTTTTTTGCCATGGAATAAGACTAGGCGCTTTGTAATCATTTGAGAATATAACTGGAAGAGCAAAGTGGCTTGGGCCGGGATCGAACCGGCGACCTAACGATTTTCAGTCGTTCGCTCGTACCAACTGAGCTACCAAGCCAAACAAGGTTCTGATATCGTCCTTTAAAAAGTACGACACCAAAACCTTTGCGACCCGGACGGGACTTGAACCCGCGACCTCCGCCGTGACAGGGCGGCGCGCTAACCAACTGCGCTACCGGGCCTTGGAATTACTTCCAAAACCTTT
>JACCDP010081693.1_pt1 | contig 16099 bp, 10 predicted proteins | sample 7445841 | NCBI WGS metagenome assembly JACCDP01 (sample SAMN15323441, study PRJNA562643) | freshwater metagenome | isolation source: river surface water | place: USA:Blue River Watershed | collected 2017-08-17 | reverse complement strand
CGCGTCCGCGAGCTGCAGGGTGTGTTGGAAATACACGTTGTCGTCGGTGAGCCCGTGCACGAGCAGCAACGGGCGGCGAGCCTCGGCGGCGTAGGTGGTGACGTTGCTCACGCGGTATGCCTCCGGCGCCTCCGCGGGCAGGCCGAGGTAGCGTTCGGTGTAATGGGTGTCGTAGTTTTCCCACGTGATCACCGGCGCGCCGACTACGCCGCAGCGGAAGACATCGGGCCGGCGGATGGCGGCCATCGCGGCAAAGTAACCGCCGAACGACCAGCCGCTCACGCCCACGCGGGTGAGGTCCATTTGCGGCACCTGCTTGGCCAAGGCCTGCAGCGCGGAGATCTGGTCGGCGAGGGCGGTGTCGATCAGGTTGCCCTTCACCACGCGCTCCCAGGCACGGCCCCGCCACGGGGTGCCGCGGCCGTCGAAGCGAACCACGATGAAACCCTGGTCCGCCATCCACTGGTCGGGAAGATAAGCCCGCAGGTTGGCGGTCACCGTCTTGCTCGTGGGGCCCGCGTATACCCATTGGATCACCGGGTATTTGGCGGTGGAGTCGAAACTCCGGGGCCGCGTGACGGCCGCGTCGAAGGAGGGGTCGCCCGCGGTGCGCATCAATTCCGTCCCGGGGGCGCGCGGAATAGGCTCGGCCAGCGAAGGCAGGGTGGCGACCACGCGGTCGTCGTCCGCCGAAACCACGTCGAGCCGCCACATGCCGTCGAAAAGATCCGTGGTGCGCAGCAGCAGCCGGGCCTCGTGCGCGTAGGCCGCGCCGTGCATCCCGCGGCCGCGGGTGATCGCGCGCCCGCGCGCTCCGCCGCCGAGTGGAAACGTCCAGACGTGCGTTTCCCGCGCGTCCTCGCCTCCGGCGACCCACACGGTGCCGGACTCCTCGTCGACTCCCAGCAGGCGGCGGTAGCCGAACGTCACCGGAGTGATCTCGTGGACGAGCGCGCCGGAGGCGTCGCGCAGCTCGACCTGCCACGCGCCGTTGCGCTCCGTCGTCCAAAGGAAACGGGAGCCGTCGGTGAGCCAGAGCGGAGGCCGGAACGCCGAAGTGGAGCCGGATCCGTTGTCGTCGAGATTCAGCCACGCGGTGTCGGTTTCACGGAGGAGTTCCTGGGTGCGGCCGGTCGCGGTGTTCACCGCGAGCAGGCGCTGCTCGGTTTGCGTGCGGTTCTGCACGAGGATCGTGAGCGGCGCGCGCGGTGACCAAGTGACGTGGGCGAGGTACGGGAACGCGGTGGCGTCCCAGGAAACCGGCTTGGGCGCGCCGCCCTCCCGTGAAACCAGGAAAAGTCGCACGACCGCGTTAGCGGTGCCGGTGCGCGGGTAGAAGTACTTCGCGGGTGGCGTCTCGGGGTGAAGCGGGTCGGCGATGTGGCGCACCTCGACGCCGGACTCGTCGGTCTGCTGCACGAGGAGCGTGGCGGAATCGGGCGACCACCAGAAGCCGCGGCTCCGGCTCATCTCCTCCTGGGCGACGAATTCGGCGGTGCCGTGGGAAAGTGTCGCACTGGCGCCCGACGTCACGGCGCGCATGGTGCCGGCGGCGGCGTCGATCACGTGCAGCTCGCGGTCGGCGCCGGCGGCGGCCACGAGGCGCCCGTCGGGCGAAAAACGTGGGTCGATCCAGCCGGTGCCGGGCAGCTGGGTGACCTTGAGGGTCGCGCGCTCCACGAGATAGAGCCGCCCGGAGAGCGTGACGAGCAGCCGCGCGCCATCGCGCGACATCTGGTAGGCGGTGAAACCTTTCAGGCTCTGGCGCTGGCGTTCGCGGCGGGCCTTTTCCTCCGCGCTGAGGTTCTCCTCGGCGCCGCCGAGCAGCTGGGCGGGAGTGAGCAGCTCACGCTCCCGGTTGGCAGCCAGATCGAACTCGAAGAGGCGCAGCGTCGGGTCGCGCGGCAGCGACCGAAGAAAGACGACGTGCTTGCCGTCGGGTGTGACCTGCGGCGACACGGGCCGGCCGAGGGTGTAGTTTCGCGTCTCGGCGAGATCGCGGAAGTGGCGGAGCGCCTCCTCCTCGGGGGTGGCGGCGGCGAAGAGGGCGGGTAGGGCGGCGGCCAGCAGCAGCAGGTGCGGGGAGAAGCGACGCATGCCGCGAGCAAACGGCACGATCGGCGCGAGTCCAGCGCGCGGCCCGTCTTACTCGCGGTCCTTTGAATCGACCAGGATCGTCACCGGCCCGTCGTTGACGAGCGCGACGTCCATGCGCGCGCCGAATCGCCCTGTCTGCACGGGGCGGCCGAGGGCGGCGGCGGCGAGCCGGTTGAACTCCTCGTATAACGGGATGGCATGGTCGGGCGGGGCAGCGTCGTTGAACGACGGGCGCGTGCCCTTGCGGGTGCTGGCGAACAGCGTGAACTGGCTGACCACCAGAATCCCGCCGCCGGTTTCCGTCACGGCGCGGTTCATGCGCCCGGTTTTGTCCTCGAAGATTCTCAGCGCCGCCACTTTGGCGGCGAGCCAAGCCACGTCCTCGGACGTGTCCTCGCGTCCGACACCGAGCAGGACCAGCAGTCCGGGACCGATCTCGCCGGTGACGGCGCCCTCCACCGTGACACGGGCGGAGGCGACGCGTTGCACGACCGCACGCATGGGCGGGAGGTTTGCGCCCGGGCCGCTCAGAGCATCGGCACGTGGGGCTCGGTCTCGGTGTCGTAGTTGATCCCGGGCAGACCGAAGCCGAAGAGCTTCAGGAAGTCGGCGCGGTAACCGGCGATGTCGGTAAGCTCGGCGAGGTTCTCCGTGGTGACGCGCGGCCAGACCTCACGCACCGCGGCCTGGATCTCGGGACGCATCTCCCAGTCGTCGATGCGCACGCGGCCGGCCTCGTCGAAGCCCGGCTTGCTGCCGTTGTACATGCGCGTGGCGAACAGCCGTTGCACCTGCTCGATGCAGCCCTCATGAGTGCCGGCGGCCTTCATGATCTTGTAGAGGATCGAGATGTAGAGCGGCACCACGGGGATCGCGGAGCTGGCCTGCGTGACGAGCGCCTTGTTCACGGAGATGAACGCGCGGCCGCCGCCGTTGAGCTTCAGGAGGGAGTCGATGTTTCGGCCCGCGCGCTCGAGGTCGTTCTTCGCGAGGCCGATCGTGCCGTTCTTGTAGATCGCCCAAGTGACCTCGGGCCCGATGTAGGAGTACGCGACCGACTGCGCGCCGGGAGCGAGCAGGCCGGCCTCGGAGAGGGCGTTCATCCACATTTCCCAGTCCTCGCCGCCCATCACCGCCGTGGTGTCGGCGATCTCGGCCTCGTTGGCCGGATCGATCGTCACGGTGGAGACCACGCCCTTGTCGGTGTCGACGGTCTTGTTGGTGTACGAGTTGCCGACCGGCTTCAGGACCGAGCGGTGGGCCACGCCCGTGCGCGGGTGCGTGCGGCGCGGGGAGGCGAGGGAATAGACGACCAGGTCGACCGGACCGACCTCCGCTCGGAGCATCTCCAGCGTGCGACGCTTGATATCGTCGGAGAAGGCGTCGCCGTTGATGTTGCCGGCGAAGAGTCCGCGGGCGCGGGCCGCGCGGGTCATGGCGATGGTGTTGTACCAGCCCGGGGTGGCGGGGCGACCCTCCTCCGACGGACGCTCGAAAAACACGCCGACCGTGGAGGCGCCGCAGCCGAAGGCCGCGGTGATGCGGGAGGCGAGGCCGTAGCCGGTCGAGGCGCCGATCACGAGGACGCGCTTCGGGCCGCCGGCGATCGGGCCGCGGCCCTGCACGTGATTGATCCATTCCTGAACGTGGGCGGCGCAGCCCTCGGGGTGGGCGGTCACGCAGACGAAGCCGCGGACCTTCGGTCGGATGATCATGGGGCGCGGATGATTTCGCGCGGCCGGCGGGAGTGGCAAGTGGCTTTTCCGAGGCGGCCGCGTGCCGCCGCGTTCACTTGGGCAGAAACTCGGTCGTCATCACGCGGTCGGCGGCCAGCTTGCCCTTCGCCACAAGGCCGAGCTCCTCAAGCATCGCGATCTGGCGCGCGAACCGCGCGGGCTCTAGGCGTCCGATGCGGTCCGGGCCGCCGTCGGCGTCACGGCCCGTGACCAGGCGGTCCTGGATGATCATCCGGCGGGAGAATTCCATGAACTCGTCGGTGTTGGACGAATTGGCGCTCTTCATCAGCGCGTGGGCGGGCGCCGGGTCACCCTCGAGGTAGTCCCGCCAGCCGCGCAGGTAGGCGCGGGTGAAGGCGCGGAGATCCTCCGGTTTCTCCCGCGCGAACTTCCGGCTGGTGATGAGGACGGCGTAGCCGCGGTAGCCGGCATCCCAGGTGGCCAGGAACCGCGGCATCTTTCCGCCCGCCTTCGTGATGTGGAAGGGTTCGGCGATGTAGTACCCCTGCTGGAGCGCCTCCTTGTTGCCGAGGAAGGCGGCACTCGAGAAGTTCTGCGCCACGACGTTCACCTGCAGGCGGTATTTGCGTTTGAGAAACTCCAGGAACGGCCAGCTCGGACGCGCGACGATCGTGCGGCCCTGCAGGTCCTCGAAGGTGCGCACCGGGCTCTCGGCGTGGACAAGGATGCCTGCGGGATCGTCCTGGAAGACCGCCGCGAATTGCACGAACGGCATGCCTTCCGCCTGCTGCATCAAGGTGCCGACGTCGTCGGCCTGGCCGATGTCGGCCTTCCCGGTCGCGACGCTCGGCATCACGTGGGCTCCCGGGCCGCCCGGGATCAGGGTGACGTCCAGCCCCTCCTCGCGGAAAAAACCGCGGGCCTGCGCCTGGTAGAAGCCGCCGTGCTCGGGCTCGGCCATCCAGTCGAGCTGCACCGTCAGTTTCCGCGCCGCTTCGGCCGCGGCGGCGGTTGACAAGGCGGTGAGGGCGACGGCGATGAGCGCGGCGGTCTTCATGGCCGGGACTGGAGCGCAGGAAGCCGCGCTTTGCAACGCGACCCCCGCGTCAACGGTCGGAGCGTTCGTAGGAGTCGTGCCAATGGCGCAGGCAGAGCCAGGCGACCAGGAGTACAAGAGCGTTGAGCGCGAATCCGAGCAGGCACGTGGTGGCGGCGGTGGCGAACAGGGCCGCGTAGCGCGCCTGGCTGGCGAAGATCACCGCCTGAAACCCGAGCCCACCGCCGTCGCCGGCCGAGGAGCCGGCGTTCATGTCGGCCACCACGGCGCCGATCGGCGCGATGGTCGCCGCGATGCGCAGCCCGGTGAAGAAATAGGGCAAAGCGGCCGGTGCGCGCAGCAGAAGGAGTTTTTGCCACGGGCGCGCACCGTACAATTGAAACAGTTCCACCAGGTTCCGGTCGGTCGAGACCAGCCCCTGAGTCGTGTTCACCACCAACGGGAAGAACGAGATCACGAACGTCAGCAGCGCCACGCTCTTCAGCCCTGCTCCCACCCAGATCACGCAGATCGGCGCCAGCACGGGCAGCGGGGTCATCTGCAGGGCCATGAGGTACGGGTAGAACGCGCGCCTCACCCAAGGGGATAGTGCCAGCAGGACCGAGATCACGGTGCTCACCACCACGGCCAGCCCGAAACCGGCCAAGGCCCCTTCCGCCGTGTTGAGGGTGGCCCGGACCAGCGTCGCCTGGTGGTCCAGCATCGCCTGCCCAACGGCGCCCGGCGAGGGCAGGAGGAAGCGGGTGTCCTCCGACAAGGACTGGTGCACACCCTGCCAGACCGCGAGAAACGCCGCGCCGGCCGCAGCGGGCGGCAGGAGGCTGGTCAGCGGCTTTCTCATGGCGCGAAGGGGCCGGCCGCATCCTCCACGGAGCGCAGCACGCGCGAGACTTGGGTGACGAGTTCGACGTATTCCCGCGACACGCGGGTTTCCGCGGTGCGCGGGTAGGCCAGCGGAATATTGATCTCCGCGTGCACGCGGCCCGGGTTGGCCGCCATGACGACAACGCGGTTGGAGAGGAACACCGCCTCGGCCACGGAATGCGTCACGAAGAAGGCGGTCCAGCCGGTCGCCTCGCGGATGCCCAGCAACTCCTCGTTGAGGTGCTCGCGCGTCATCTCGTCGAGCGCCCCGAAGGGCTCGTCGAGCAGCAGGATCCGCGGCGAGACGACGAGGGCGCGGGCGAGGGAGACGCGCATCTTCTGGCCTCCCGAAAGCTGCCGGGGGTACGCGTCGGCGCGGTCGGCGAGGCGCACCAGTTCCAGCACGCGTTGCCGAGCCGCCTCCCGTTCGCCCGCGGACGTGCCGCGCAGGCGCAGCGGAACCTCGACGTTCTGCGCGACTGTGAGCCAGGGGAGCAGCGTCGCCTCCTGGAAGACGAAGGCCAGCTCGCCCACCGTTTCGCCCGCGCTGCGTCCGTCGATCGTCAGCCGGCCGGATGTGACCGGATTCAAGCCGGCCACGAGGCGGAGCAGCGTCGACTTGCCGCAGCCGCTCGGACCGATGAGGGCCACGAGATCTCCGGGGCGGGCCGCGAGGTTCACGCCCGTGAGCACCGGCGGGCCGTCGCCGTAGGATTTGGCGACGTCCTGGAAGTCGACGAGATTCACGGCGGACACGCCGCGAGAAGGGCGCGGCGCGGCGCGCAGTGTCGAGTGGGAAAACGAACTGGGCGGCCGAAGCCGGCGTGGCAAACCGCCGCGCGGGCGGCCTGCCTGTCCGGTCCTGGCGGTGTCTCCCGACTAGACCTTTCGGAAAAGCCGCCCCTCCGATCAGATTAGCAGCGGTTGGGCTTCCGAGAAGCGCCCTAACTCCTGCAGACCGCGCTGATTGAGGGCTCGCCCCCGGGGGCGGGCGGGACTCCTGTTGCCGTTGCTGGCGCTGCCGGCGCTAAGCCTCCCCATGACCCCGTCCGAATCCCCAACCGCGCCGCGCTCCCCGCGCGTTTCCCTCTACATCCAGGTGCTGATCGGCATCGTGCTCGGCGGCTTGCTGGGCTACCTGCAGCCGAAATTGGGCGTGTCGATGCGTCCATTCGGCGACGCCTTCGTGAATCTGGTTAAGATGCTGATCGGCCCGATCATCTTCACCACCGTCGTGGTGGGGTTGGCGGGAATGGGGGACCTCAAGAAGATCGGTCGGGTCGGCGCCAAGGCGCTTCTCTACTTCGAGATCATCACGACGCTCGCGCTGGTGATCGGCCTCGTGGTGTCCAATGTCTTCACCCCCGGCGCCGGGTTCCATGCTGATCCCTCCACGCTCGATGCCAAGGGACTCGCCCGCTACACCGGGGCGGCGAAGGAGATGGGTACGGTGGAATTCCTGATGAACATCATCCCGAAGACGTTCGTCAGCGCCTTCGCGGAGGGGGAGATCCTCCAGGTGCTGCTGCTCGCGGTGCTCTTCGGCCTCGCGCTCGGCAGCATCGGGGACCACGGGCGGCCTATTCTGAATCTCCTCAACGAGGTCGCGCGCGTCTTCTTCGGCATTGTCAATCTCGTCACCCGGCTGGCGCCGCTCGCAGCCGCCGGCGCCATGGCCTACACCATCGGGCAGTTCGGCGTGGGCTCCCTCGCGCGCCTCGGCGCGTTGCTGGCGTGCGTCTATCTCACCTGCGCGGTCTTCATCCTGCTCATCCTCGGCGCCGTCGCGCGCCTCTTCGGGTTCAGGATTCTTCGCATCATCCGCTACATCCGCGAGGAGCTCCTGCTCGTCATCGGCACGTCCTCCTCGGAGTCCGCCCTGCCCGGGCTGATGGAAAAGATGGAACGGGCCGGCTGCGCCAAACCCGTGGTCGGCATCGTCGTGCCCTCCGGTTACTCGTTCAACCTGGACGGCACCTGCATCTACCTGACCATGGCCGCGCTCTTCGTCGCGCAGGCGACCGACACCCCGATGACGCTCTGGGAACAGCTCGGGCTGCTCGCGGTCCTGCTCGTCACCTCCAAGGGTGCCGCGGGCATCACGGGCAGCGGTTTCATCACGCTCGCCGCGACGCTCGCCGCGACCGGCAAGATCCCGGTCGCGGGTATGGCCCTCATCCTCGGCGTCGACCGGTTCATGTCCGAGGCCCGCGCGGTCACCAATTTCATCGGCAACGCCGTCGCGACGGTCGTTATCGCCAAGTGGGAGGGAGCCCTCGACGAGTCCAAGGCCGGACCGCTCCGGGCGGTTGCGAAAGATTGATCCCTGGTCGACTCCTTTACGGCCTGTGAAGACGACCCGCACCGCTCAGCCGCTCTCGAGCAACCAGCACCTTCTCCGTTGGGTGGAGAAGATGGCCGCGCTGTGTGCGCCCGACGCGATCCATTGGGTCGATGGCTCGCAGGCGGAGTATGACGCCCTCTGCGCGCAGATGGTCGGCTCGGGCACCCTGACTCGGCTGAACGAGAAGCTTTGGCCGGGCTGCTACTACGCGCGCAGCGACGCCAGCGACGTGGCGCGCGTCGAGGACCGGACGTTCATCTGCTCCCATTCCCGGGAGGCGGCGGGGCCGACCAACAATTGGGAGAACCCCTTCGAGATGCGGCGTAAGCTCCGGGAGCTGTTCTCCAGCTGCATGCGCGGGCGCACGATGTACGTCTTGCCGTTCAGCATGGGGCCGGTCGGTTCCCCGATGTCGCAGATCGGCGTCGAACTCACCGACTCCCCTTACGTGGTGGTGAACATGCGCATCATGGCGCGCATCGGTCTTCCGGTGTTCCGTGAGATCGACAAGGGCGAGAAACGCGTGGTGCCTTGCCTGCACTCCGTCGGCGCGCCGCTCGCTCCGGGTCAGAAGGACGTCGCGTGGCCGTGCAATCCCGAGAAGTACATCGTCCACTTCCCCGAGACGCGCGAGATTTGGAGCTACGGCTCGGGCTATGGCGGCAACGCCCTGCTTGGCAAGAAGTGCTTCGCGCTCCGCATCGCCTCGAACATGGCGCGCGACGAGGGTTGGATGGCCGAGCACATGCTGATCCTCGGCGTCGAGGATCCGCGCGGCGAGAAGACCTATGTCGCGGCCGCCTTTCCCAGCGCGTGCGGCAAGACCAACTTCGCGATGATGGTGCCGCCGGCTTCGTTCCAGGAGCGTGGCTGGAAGGTCTGGACCGTGGGCGACGACATCGCGTGGATCCGACCCGACGCCGACGGCCGCCTCCATGCCATCAACCCGGAGGCGGGTTTCTTCGGGGTGGCGCCGGGCACGTCGGTGCGCACCAACCCGAACGCCATGGCGGCCCTGGCGCGCAACACGATCTTTACCAACGTGGCGCTGACGCCCGAGGGGGGCGTGTGGTGGGAGGGCATGACTGAGACGCCGCCGGCGCGGCTCAGCGACTGGCAGGGCAAGGAGTGGACGCCCGAGATCGCCCGCGCGACGGGCGCCAAGGCGGCCCATCCCAACGCCCGTTTCACCGCGCCGGCCTCGCAGTGCCCGACCATCGATCCCGCCTGGGAGAACCCGGAGGGCGTGCCGATCAGCGCGATCATCTTCGGCGGCCGCCGCGCCACCACGATGCCGTTGGTTTACCAGGCGTTCAATTGGAGCTCGGGGGTCTACCTCGGCGCGACGATGGGTTCGGAAATGACTGCCGCCGCCGCCGGCACGCTCGGCAAGGTGCGCCGCGACCCGATGGCCATGCTGCCGTTCTGCGGCTACCACATGGGTGACTATTTCCGCCATTGGATCATGATGCAGAAGCGCCTCCGCGAGACGCCGCGCATCTTCCATGTGAATTGGTTCCGCAAGGACGCCGACGGCCGTTTCCTCTGGCCCGGCTTCGGCGAGAATATGCGCGTGCTCAAGTGGATCGTCGACCGTGCCCGCGGTCGGGCGCTCGGGCGTGAGACGCCGATCGGCTGGATGCCGCGGTACGATGATCTCGACTGGACCGGGCTGGATTATCCGCGCGAAAACTTCGAGGTCCTGCAAGAGTTCGACCGCGCTCTCTGGCGGACCGAGGTCATCGGCCACGAGGAGCTCTTCCTCGACCTGCGCGACCGTTTGCCGAAGGAGATGCTCTTCGAGCGCGAGCTCCTGATCTGCCGGATGTAGTGCCGGTGCGTGCGAATCGGTCTCATTCCTTGAACGCCGAACCCCCCCGGTTGAAACCCGCGGGTTCCGCCGTCCGCGCGGGACGCTGGCTGACTCTTCTCATCACGGTCGTCCTTGCCGCGAGTTGGACGGGATCGCTGGTCCAGACCTCCGGCGGGCGCGTCGAGGTCACGGGATTCACGCTCCCGGCCCAGAATGGCCAGTGGGTGGCCGCCGACCTCTATCGTCCGCGGAGCGCCACCAAGGACGCCCCAGCCCCGCTCGTCGTCGTGGTGCCGGGTTTCCAGCGGACCAAGGAGACGCTGGGCAACATCGCCATTGAACTGGCGCGCCGCGGCGTGGTGGCGATCGCCCTTGATCCGTACGCGCAGGGTTCGTCGAGCGCGTCCCTCAGCACGCAGGCGGCGACCACCGAGGGCTACGGGATGTTCGCGATGGTCGAGTACGCGGCGTCAACGCCGGCGCTGAACTACGTCGACAAGACGCGCATCGCGGCGACGGGCCATTCGGCGGGCGGCAACGCCGCGATCCGCGGGGCGAGTTTCTTCGGCAAGCAGGCGAAGGCGGGTGGTCGCCCCAGCGTGCTGCACTCGGTGTTCGTCTCGGGTTACGTACTAACCCTCACCGACAACGTCCTGCGCGACGTGCGCTCCAACGTCGGCATCAGCTATGCCCTGTATGACGAGGGCGCTTACCGCAATGAGCTGGGCCACGGGGACATGCGGCGGGCGCCCGAGGCGCTGCGGTTGGTCAACTCGGGTCGCGCGAAGGACGAGCCGCGGCTCGGCGAGATTGAGCCAGGTCTTTTCTACGGTGACGTCGCCGCGCGGAACCTGCGCGTCGTGTTCAACGAGCGCGTCATCCATCCGCTGCAGCCCTACGACCGCGAATCGACCGCGAACCAGATTGATTTCTTCATTCGGGTTTTCGGTCTGAAAGACGTGCCGCCGCCGGCGGATCAGATCTGGTTCTGGAAGGACCTGTGCGGGCTGGTGGCGTTGGTCGCGGCGTTGCTCGCGCTGGTGCCGTTCGCGCGGTTGCTGCTGGAGATCCCGTGGTTCGCGCGGATCGCGCGGCCGGTGCCGTCCGCGTCCCCCTCGCCGGTTGGGGCGGGCCGCTGGGTGCATTGGAGCGTGTTCGTGACCGGCGCGGCGATCGCCTGCGCGACTTACATCCCGCTCTGCGAGCTCTCGCAGCAGGTGTTCAAGGCGGCATCCAACCGCGAACCCACGTGGTTTTTCCCGCAGCGCATGAACAACGCCGTCATGATGTGGGCGTTCATCAACGGTCTGGTCGGTTTCGCGCTCTTCTTTGGCGTGTATCGTTTCTTCGGGCGCCGGCGCGGCGCTGGTCCAGTGAATTGGGGCGCGGCTATCGGCGCCGGCGACCTGGCCCGCACCGCGCTGCTGGCGCTCGCGGTCTACCTCGGGTTCTTCGGCCTGCTCGGTGCCGTCCACGCGGTGTGGCACGTCGACTACCGCTTTACCTTCCTCGGCGCGCGGCCGCTTGAAGCGGTGGTTTTCCCGCAGCTCGCCATGTACCTGCCGTGCTTCCTGGTCTTTTTCGTCTCGAATTCGCTCCGCGCCAACGCGGCCCTGCGTTTCGCGGGCCAGCCCGAGTGGCGCGGCCGGTTATGGGCGGGTCTCGCCAACTCACTCGGTCTCCTGCTGATCATCGTGATCCAATACACCACGTTCGCGCGCACCGGCATCGTCTTCTGGACCGACGGCTGGCTCTACGTGAACCTGCTCTTCGGCGTGGTGCCGATGATGTTCTTCCTGCCTTTCTTCCACCGGGCCTTCTTCGGCCTGACCGGCCGGATCTACCTCGGTCCCCTCGTGATGGCCCTCGTCTTCATCACGATGCTCCTCACCAACTCCGTCACCTACATCCCGCTCTGAACCTGCCCGAGCTCGCGACGCGATACGTCGCGAGCTCGGTGGGCACTGAGCGATGCGCTGGGTGGGCTCAGGGGAACTTCGGCTTGGGGCCGATGGCGTCGGCGCGCACGGTGCCGTCGGCGGCGATCAGCGGGGCGGCGTTCGCGACGCGCCCGAGCGGGCGGCAACCGGGCCCGATACCTTCGCGGCCGAGATCGCCGTCCGTGGCCGCGGCGATCGCAGTGAGGCGGTGGACGATGTCGGCATTATCAGCGGCGACGTTGCGCGCCTCGCCGACGTCGGTCTCGAGGTTGTACAGTTCGCCTTTGGCCAGGTGGAGTTTCCACGCTCCGGAGCGAACCGCCTCGAGCACGAAGCCGCGGTGGTAAAGGAAGGTGTCGCGCGGGTGCGCCTTGGGGTCGCCCTTCAGGATCGGGGATTGATCGACGCCATCGAGACGGCGGCCCGCGGGCAGCGGCGCGCCGGCGAGCGAGGCAAAGGTGGGTAGAATGTCGCACATGGCGGTGATGGCCGGGGTGGACGTGCCGGCGGGGATCGTGCCGGGCCACCAAGCGATTCCGGGCACGCGGATGCCGCCCTCCAGGGTTGAGCTCTTGCTGCCGCGGAGCGGGGTGTTGGTGGCGCCCTGGTTCACCGGTCCACCGTTGTCAGAGACGAAGAGCACCAAGGTGCGGCGGTCGAGACCAAGGCTCCGGAGGCATTCAAGGATTTGTCCCACGCTCCAGTCGACCTCCTCGATCCAGTCACCGAGGAGACCGTTGGGGGACTTGCCGCGGAATTCGGCGTGCGGGTACAGCGGGAAGTGCACGGCGTTGTGCGCGAGGTAGAGGAGGAACGGCCGGTCGCGGCGGTCGCGGATGAACGTGACGGCGCGCTCGGTGTAGACGCGGGTGTACTCGGCCTGGTCGGAGGCGCGGACGCGTCCGACCACGGTATTCCCCTCCATGATCGGCAACGGGGGCTGGCTGGCACGGAGGCCGGTGCCGTCGTCCTCAAAGGCGGGAGCGCCCTTCTTCGGGGGGGCCTTGGGGGTCGGGAGCGGGGCGCCGAAGTTGCTCTTCACGCCCTCGGCGGCGGGGCCCATGTCGTTGGAGTACGGGATGCCGTGGTACATCTCGAAGCCCTGTTGCAGGGGGAGAAAAGGCTTCTGGTCGCCGAGGTGCCATTTGCCGATGCAACCGGTCGCGTAGCCCGCGCCCTTCAGAACGTCCGCGATGGTGACCTCGTCCGGGTGAAGGCCGATGGCCGCCCCCGGGAAGAGCACGTGCGGGATCGGCAGGGCGCGTTTTGGATAGGAGCCGGTGAGGAGCGACGCACGCGACGGCGAGCAGACCGGCGCGGCGTAGTGGCTGAGGAGCTTACGCCCCTCGGCCGCCATCCGATCGAGGTGCGGCGTGCGGTTGGTGGAACCCCAGGAGCCGAGCTCGCGGTAGCCGAGGTCATCGATGTTGATGACGATGAAATTGGGCCGGTCCGCGGTGGCAGCGTGCGCGACGCCGGAGCCGGCGAGCGCCAGGCAAAGGAGAGAAAAGCGGGGGAGGTGCATGGGGTTATCGTTTCTGCCTGGTTTTCTTCGCGGAGGGGGAGCCGGCGGCGGCGAGGGAATCGACGTCGGGCAGGGGAAGGTAATCCCAATCGAGAATCATTTTTTCCGCCAAGGCGACGCGCAGACCTTGTTCGACCTCCCGCAGCGCGGGACTGCCGCTCAGGTTCTTCAGCTCGGAGGGATCGGACTCGAGGTCGTACAACTCGTAGACCGGACGTGGGTGCGAGAAGTAAGTGGCGGCGACGCCGGGGGAAAGCGTGCCCGCGGCGTGTGCGGCGGTGATTTCGCGCCACGCGGCGCCGCCGGCGGAGTCGACCGGGGAGTAGGGGATCCAGGGCGTGCAATTGTAGATGAACTTGTAGCGATCCGAGCGCACGGCGCGGGACAGGTCGTAGCCGCTGTTGCGCATGTTCACGGTCACCGGCGCGGAGCCATGGGGGCCGCGTTCGGTGAACACATGCCGGCGCGGCGTGAAGTTCTCGCCGTGGAGCAGCGGAAGGAAACTGACGCCGCTCATGCGCGGTCCGGGTGCGAGCCCGGCCGCGGCGAGGAGCGTCGGCGCGATGTCCTCGCCGCTCAGCAGCGCGCGGGATTCACCCCCGGGCCCGATGACACCGGGCCAGCGGATGACGAGCGGCACGTTGCAGCCGGGATCGTAGAGCGAGCCTTTGCCGTGGGGCAGCGCGGCGCCGTTGTCGCCGGCGAAGATCACCAGGGTGTCATTGGCGCGGCCGAAGCGCTCCAGGATCGCGAGCACGCGGCCCATCGCCGCGTCGACGCGGTTCACCTCGGCGCAGTAATCAGCGAGTTGCTCGCGCATGCCCGGCAGGTCGGGCCAGTGCGGGGGGAGCTTCAGCGAGGCGGGAGGCGGCCGGAACTCGGCCGGCGCGTTCCACACGTGATGCGGATCGCTGAAATTGAGCCAGAGGGCGAAAGGCTTGCCGGCGGGAACACTCTTGAGGAATTCCTCGGTCTGCTCGACGGCCTGCTCGTCGGAGCCGGTGCGCAGGTAATCGACGCGGTCGGCGAACGTCCGCAGTCCGTTACGTTCCATGATGCCGCTGATCTCGGGTCCGCCCCGGGCGGTGCCGCTCCGGGCGGAGCCGTCGAGATGGAACGAACGCCCGGCGATGCCGGTCTGGTAGCCGCCCTTCTGGCGCAGCAGTTCGAGGAACGTCACCTCGTCGCGCGGCAGCGCCGCGGAGAAGCGCGTCATGCGCGCGGCGACCGCGGAGCGGCCGGTGAGATAGCCGGCGCGGGAGGGCACGCATTGCGGGGCGACCGTGAAAAACCGATGGAAGCGCATGCCGCCGGCGGCGAGGCGGTCGATATTGGGCGTGCGGACGTTCGCATCGCCGTAGCAGGACAGGAACGGGTAGCTGTGGTCGTCGGAGAGAACGAACAGGATGTTCGGCCGCGCGGGAGCCGCGGCCGGAGCGGCGGAGGCCGCGGCAAGCGCGAAGGCGATGCACCGGATAAGATACAAAGTGCGAAGGGGCATGCAGGAGAATTGACGGTGGCGGGAGTAGGCGACCAGCGGGAAAACCTGCGCTGAAACAAACCGGTTTAAGCGCGGATTCCGCCGGCACACTTAGCCGCGACCGAAGCCCCTGCGGTATGCACCGCAGTGGTGTAGCCGCGGCTGCTGCCGCGGACCACGTCGTGGGCGCGACTTTCCCCGGTCTCTGTCTCCGGGCAGCGAAAGCAAAAAGCCCCGCGCCTGGTGGGGCGCGGGGCTTTGGAGATGAGCTGCAGCGGATTCGCTTACTTGCGCGACTCGGCGATCGCGGCCTGGGCCGCCGCAAGGCGGGCCACCGGCACGCGGTACGGCGAGCAGCTGACGTAGCTGAGGCCGATCTTATGGCAGAACTTCACCGAGTCCGGGTCACCGCCGTGCTCGCCGCAGATGCCCAGCTTGATGTCGGGGCGGGTCTGGCGGCCCTTGGTGATCGCGATCTGCATGAGCTGGCCGACACCGGTCTGGTCGATCGAGGCGAACGGGTTCTTCTTCACGATCTCGGCCTCGGCGTACGGCGGGAGGAACGAGCCGGAGTCGTCGCGCGACATGCCGAGGCAGGTCTGCGTGAGGTCGTTCGTGCCGAAGCTGAAGAACTCGGCCGTGGAGGCGATCTCGTCGGCGGTGAGGGCGCCGCGCGGAACCTCGATCATGGTGCCCACGTGGTAGGCGATCTTGGTCTTGCGCTCGGCCATGACGGCCTTGGCGACCTCGTGGACGAGGGTGACTTGGAGATCCAGCTCCTTCTTGAAGCCGACCAGCGGGATCATGATCTCAGGTTTCGCCTTGTAGCCGGCCTTGTTGGCCTCGGCGGCGGCCTCGAAGACGGCGCGGGCCTGCATGGCGGTGATCTCGGGATACTTGATGCCGAGACGGCAGCCGCGGAACCCGAGCATCGGGTTGAATTCATGCAGCTCGTGCACGCGGTTCATGATCTTCTGGACGTCGATTCCCATCTTCCGCGCGAGGTCCAGCTGCTGCTCCTTGGTGTGGGGCAGGAACTCGTGCAGGGGCGGATCGAGGAACCGGATGGTGGCGGGGAATCCCTTCAGGGCCTTGAAGATCCCGAGGAAGTCATCGCGCTGGTAAGGCAGCAGCTTGGTGAGAGCGGACTGGCGCGCCTCGAGCGTGTCGGCGAGGATCATCTCGCGCATCGCGTCGATGCGGTCGCCCTCGAAGAACATGTGCTCGGTGCGGGTGAGGCCGATGCCGACGGCGCCGAACGCGATGGCGTTGCGGGTCTGCT
>JACCDP010051355.1_pt1 | contig 16100 bp, 17 predicted proteins | sample 7445841 | NCBI WGS metagenome assembly JACCDP01 (sample SAMN15323441, study PRJNA562643) | freshwater metagenome | isolation source: river surface water | place: USA:Blue River Watershed | collected 2017-08-17 | reverse complement strand
GAACCTGGAATAATTCGTAAATTTGAACATGCGATTGGTTAAGGAAATTCCCCATCCCCATTACCTCATTCAAGTACATGAGTACAACGGGAAGTATTTGCTTAAAATTACGTTGGATAATTACGAGCAGACGTTTAAAATTCCCGTTAGTGACGTCGCGGATTTAGAACAATTTACGTCGCGTCTCTCGCATGAGTTTTGGGCTTCTTGCCTCAAACGATTTTTAACCATGCGCGAAGATTATGTGCAATTAATTAATTCTCAGATTCCATGAAAAGAACGGTATTGATATTTTCAGCGCTGGTCGCTTTTGCTTGTTCCAACGATAAAAAAGACGTTAAGAAAGAACCTTCTAAGCCTACCGTTATCACGCGGTACGACAACAATTTGGTGATTGCGTTTTACTACCAAGACAGTTTAAAAGAAGGATTCAAGTATTACAAGCGAGAAGACAAGGCGGTTACTAAAAAACAGCGAATCTTTGAATCCGAAATTCAAAAACGGTCCAAGGAATTGGAGGATTACGTGCGAAGAAACGATGAAAAAGCAAGGAATGGCTTATTATCTCAGAATGAAATTCTTCAGATTCAACAAAAAGCGCAGTCCATGGAGCAGCAACTGGTGCAGTACCAGCAAACAGAAGGTGCTCGCTTGGAACAGGAGTCGATGAAAAAAATTGAGGCAATTACCAAGAAAATTGAAGTCTTGGGTAAAGCCTATTGCGAAAAAAACAACATTGATATTCTTTTGATTCACGGGGTTGGGGGGCAATTGAATTTCATCAATACTAAAATGAATGTAACCGCTGATTTTATTCGCTTTTTGAATGAAAATCAGGCATCTATTGAGAACGATTTAAAATAACTATGCTTATCGCCCAACAAAAGCAAAAGGAGAACATTATAGAGTTTTTACTTTATATGTATCAAATCGAGGACATAGTAAGAAGCCTCAACTGCGATATGGATAGCATCAAACAACAACTGCTTCCATCGGTGCTTCCGAATCCTTCTTATCAAGCGGCCTATGAGCTCTGGTATTCCCAGATTTGCGAGGAACTGATCCGTTCGGGAAAAAAGCAAAAAGGGCATCTTTACGAATTGGAGGAGGTTTTCACGGAATTGACCTTATTGCATCGGACGCTACTTGAAATTATGAAGGACGAAAAATATGCGACCTTGGTAAGTCTCGCAGAAAAGAGCATTCAGGAGTATGCTCTGAAATCGTCGATGGTGAGTTCACATCCTGTTGAAATTTGCCTACACGCGATGTTTATGAAATTGCAACTCAAACTTCGCAAGCAAACACTCTCGGATGAAACGGAAAAAGCAATGGATCCCATGAGGGCCCTTTTGGCTTATTTGGGCCGGGAATATAAGCAAATGAAGTCCGGTTTATGGGGGGTGAACCTAAATTGATTCAATACCCCGGTGCCACCTTATTCCGTCAAAAGATAGGCAATCGATTCCGTTTGTGAGGATTAGTTTTCGCGCTTTGACCACGTGCTGATAGGCACTTATTTGATGCAGCGTTTCTTCGGTAACAGGCACCTCGGGGGCCTTACATTCTACCAGTATTTCCGGTTGACCATGACCGTCGTAACTCACAATGTCCCAACGCTTTTTGCGGTCGTGGTAATGAAAGCTCTTTTCAACGGCAATTCTACTCGCGGGAATCTGCTGGCTACGAATTAAATAAGCAATTACATGCTGGCGTACCCACTCTTCAGGTGTCAGATTTAACCACTTCTTACGGATGAGGCAAAACACCTGAATTTTCGCTTCTTTTTTCTGCAATTTGAGTTCCGTTGCAGGGAAAGACAATTTGTGGAACATCAACGAGGAAGTAATAAGTCCAAAGGTTGATAACTTAAGTCGAATACCTTGCCTAAAATTTCGTTCGTCAACACCCCTTTGTAAATGTAAACACCGTCTTTAAACCCGGGTTTATAGCGGATTACATCGTCTAAGGTACCTTGTTCCCCAATGTCTAAAAGCAATGGCGAAAAGATATTTGAAAGTGCAAAAGAAGCGGTACGTGAAACCCTGGAGGCGATGTTTGGAACGCAATAGTGCACAACTCCGTGTTCGATGTAAATCGGTTGATGATGGTTCGTGACTTTGGAGGTTTCAAAACAACCTCCTTGGTCAATGCTGACGTCAACAATTACCGATCCCTCTTTCATTTGTCGAACCATGTCTTCGGAAACAACGCAAGGGGTTTTTCCAACGCTTGATCGCAACGCTCCGATGGCAACGTCTGCCCGACGTATGGCTTTTGCGAGTACTTTTGGTTGAATGACCGAAGTGTAAACACGGTTTCCGACGGCATTTTGAAGCCTTCTAAGCCTCGCAACAGAATTATCAAATACTTTGACCGAAGCGCCAAGGCCTAAGGCTGCTCGAGTGGCGAATTCTCCGACAGTACCTGCACCGATGATCACGACCTCCGTTGGCTGAACTCCCGTAACGCCTCCCAGCATCATGCCTTTGCCTTGCGAATAGCATGATAGCAGCTCTCCAGCCACCAGAATCGAGGTGTTTCCTGCAATTTCGCCCATGGTCCGAACAACGGAGAAAACGCCCTCTTCATCCCGGATGTAATCCCATGCAATGCAGGTTGTTTTTTTGGCCATGAGTTTTTGTAGAATCTCCTTGGGTTGGGTTGCGATTTGAAGGGCCGAAATGAACGTTTGATTTCCCGGCATCATTCCGATCTCTGCCTCGGTTGGAGGTGCCACCTTAAAAATCATATCGCAGGTGTAGATATGTTGCTGGTCGTATACTATCTCAGCGCCGGCCTCACTGTATTCGTTGTCCGTGAAATTGGTTCCTTCACCTGCACCTGTTTCAACTCGAACCCTATGGCCATTCGCGACGAGAAGTGAAACCGCTTCTGGCACGAGGGCAACTCGGCGCTCTTGGAATGAAGTTTCTTTGGGGATTCCAATAAAAAGCTGTCCTTTTTTGGGTTTAATTTCAAGCATTTCCTCCTGGGTTAGGATTGCGCCTTGATGCAGTAAACTCTTCAGTAAATCAGGATTAGTGGCCATATTCAAGCGTGTAATTACGGTGTTGATCCATTGAATTTTCGATCTTTAACGAAATCCGCGGTTCAGGTAGCAAGTTACTAATTATTTCGGGCCATTCGACGATGAAAAAAGCTTCTTCCTGAAATAACTCATCAAAGCCCAATTGGTATGCCTCCTCTTCGCTATTTAATCGAAAGGCATCAATATGGTAAACCATCCGTTGGTTGGGTAGGTGATAGGGCTGAATGAGGCTAAAGGTTGGCGAACCTTCCGTCTGTTCAACACCCAAGTGATGCAGCAAAGACATCACAAGGGTTGTTTTCCCGGATCCCATTTCCCCGGTTAATTCAAGGCAAGCATAGTTGGGCAATAAATCAGCGATTTTTCCCGCTACGCGGTCAAGGTTATCCAATTCAAGCTGATTAAATTGCAGCATCGTACTGGGGTTCGTAGGGTTCTGCTGCTTGTCCATTCCACCTGAGAAATGCAGGTATTGGAGAGTCCATTTTTAGGAAAGTACTGAAGTTAATCCATTCCCCTAAGTTGTAATAAACTCCATGGTTGATGTTCATCTTTAGGGGTAAATGGCGGTGCCCGAACACGTAATAATCGTGAGGGTCATGGTTCTGATGGTCCATGGAATAAAGGTAAAGCCATTCTTTTTCCCTGCCACGAAATTCATGTTCGTTTCCTTGGCTTTCGCGGCTTTTACCTGAAAAAAAAGAAGCTAATCCGATCCCGAAGTTGGGGTGAAGTCGGGCAAAAGCCCATTGACACCATCGGTTTCTCAAGAGTTTTTTTATGATTTTATAACCTCGGTCTCCTGGACCGAGTCCGTCACCATGTCCTAGCAGTATTTTTTTTCCATGCATGGTGAGGCTGATGGGCTCGGGGTAAGTCAACATGTTCAATTCTTCCTCGAAATAGTTCTTTACCCACATATCGTGGTTGCCGTAAAAAAAATGAAACCGTATTCCTTGATCGCTTAGGCGAGCAATCGTTCCAAATAACCTAGCGTAGCCCTTAGGAATAACATGACGGTATTCGAACCAAAAGTCAAAAACATCGCCTACCAGGTAAATGTCCGTAGCATCCTTTGAAGCGTATTCTAGCCAAGCTACTATGGACTTTTCCCGAACTTTCGATTGTGCCTTATCCGGTGCTCCAAGATGAAAGTCAGAAGCGAAATACGCAACACTCATGTTAATGTCCGAAAATTTCAGCGAGTTTATTTTCCAATTGAATGCCTCGCAAATTGGTTTGAACGATGTTCCCTTCTTTGTCCACTAATACCGTAAAGGGGATGCTCGAAACGTTGTACAAACGGGGCACCTTACTGCTCCACCCGCCGAGATCGCTGACATGGTTTGGCCAGACCAGTCCATCCGCTTGAATGGCAGACAACCACTTTCCTTGATCGGAGTCTAAACTCACGCTAAGAACGGTAAAACCATCGTCTTTGTATTTATTGTACGTTTTAACGACGTTGGGATTTTCCTTCCTACACGGTCCGCACCACGATGCCCAAAAGTCGATGAGCACATAAGAACCTTTCAGACCGGATAAAGAAAGTGTAGTGGTCCGATCGGTGGCTAATTCTGTAAAGTCTGGGGCCGGTTTACCGGGTTCAAATTGTGCGGCTAATTCGGCACGCTGCTTTTCTTCTTGTTTTGCTTTTTCGATGCTGTTACCGTAATTGACATATTCCTTGATGGTTGGACTGTTGGGAAAGGATTTAACCAATTCGGCCAAAATGGCCTTCCATGCATCGTATTCGTTATCGATGCTCAGGGATACCAGCACTACAATCAATGCAGCGGAGCCCATGTTCGAATTAACAAATTGTTGACGGTCATTCAAATAGGAGAGGTATTCCCGTGTCATGTAATCGTTGAACTTTCGTCGTCGGGCAGTATCTTCCGCCGGCATGGAATTCATGGCTTGGTAGGCAGAATCGCGTTTTACATTCCACTTCTCCATCCGAATGGCAAATTGATTCATGGCTTGAGATTCATCTGAACCCACAAAATTGCATACCTCCTTTAACTTCTTTTTATCGCCATAGACCTTGATTTTGCTACTATCCCTCAAGATGATGTTGGTATGCATTTCTCCAACCCGAATTACGTAATAATCTGGGGCTGGCACATTGGTTTTTATGCTGAATTTTCCGGTTTTATCCGACTTAACTCCTTTATAGTTGGTGTATTTTTTTCCATCAAATTTGGCAATGTAGATGGAGTCTCCACCGGCATTGGTGAAAGTTCCTTCAACACTAACAAAGCACTGGGAAAAAATCCATCCCGTTGAAATCAAACAACATGTAAGGGCAATAATTCTCATGGTATTTTTGTGTAAAATAAGTCAATTTTTTGTTCAAGGGCCTTGTTGCGCAATCCCCGAGCAATGATTTTACCCTCTGGATTAACCAAAACGGTAAAAGGAATTCCATCGAAGCCATAAAGGGACGGCATCCCACTTTTCCAACCCCTTAAATCGCTCACATGATTTTTCCAAACCAGGCCGTCTGCAGCGATGGCTTCTTTCCATTTGGTAGGATCCTCGTCCAGCGAAACCGACAGAATGGTAAAATTACGGTTCTTAAACTTATTGTAAATTCGTACCATGTTGGGACTTTCCTGCCGGCAAGGCCCACACCACGACGCCCAAAAATCGATGAGCACTAGTTTACCCTGAAAATCGCTCAATTGTACTGCTTTTCCTTCCGTATTGGTGAGTGCGAAATTGGGAGCAGTAATTTCACCGTTTTCTACTTGTTCGTATTGCGTATATCCAGCCTCTAATTGGTCGTATTGAGCGCTCAAAGCTTGCGTAGCAGGAACTTCGCCCAACGTTGATTTGAACGCTGTAACCACCTCTTTGAAAACCTCCAAGAAGGCTGGATTCCACCCTTCAAAACCGGTCATGGGGAAAAGTTCCATGGCCAAAACCAGATTCGCGGGATTGCTCGGGTCTTTGTTGATGGATTGAACTACGAAATCCGTGATCGGTTTTTTATTGACCAATAAACGAGCATTGAATTCTTCTTCGGTCAACATTTGCTGATTTCCCATCAATGCTTCCTGTTGACGGCGAAATTGTGCAAGTAACTTCAAGTATTGTACCATGACTGAACCCCATGTTGTTCCGGATAATTTCGGTTGTTCCGTGAAGTTGCTCGAGTTTGCTTCGATCTCCAAATGTTCACCGGGCGACGGTGTTACAGGAATGGCATTCTGTTTATTCTCCCCCAATCGAAGTTGATAGAAGCCAAGACCCGCAATATTGCCTTCAATGTGGAGGTTCTCATCCGAATCCACGACGCCCGACATTACTGTAATCATCCCGTTTTCACTAGGAGTTTCCAGATACAGTGTGAGTCCAGAGGCTCCCTTTAAATGCCCCTTGATCCAAAAGTTAACGGTTTTACCACCGGTGTTCGGGTTTTCTTTGCAACCCACAATGAACCAAGTTAATATCGCTATGAATACCACGTATCTCATGCGTCAAGGGCTGATCGTAGAAGTTGATTGGCTGTTTTGGGATCTACTTTTCCACCCGAAATTTTCATGAATTGCCCCATGAAAAAACCAATGAGTTGCTTTTCCCCGCCTCGGTAGCGTTCAACCTCTTTGCTATTTGACGCCAGAACATCGTCAATGAAACGTTGCACTGCTTCATGGTCCGTGGTTTGCAAAAGGTCCTGTTCTTTAGCAATGACCATAGCCTCTCTTGAATCCTTCAACATGATAGGGAAAATTCGCTGAGCCGCGATGGAATGCGATACGGTTCCTTCTGCGATTAAGGCAATTAAACCCGCTAGGCGTTTTGGATCAATTGGAAACTGTTGTATATCAACCCCCTGCTCATTCAAGTACGATTTAACCTCACCCATCATCCAATTGGCGGCTGCCTTGAAATGGGGCGTAATCTTTATGAGTTCTTCGTAGTATAATGCAATGGACTTTTGGTCGGTTAAGTGGTAGGCGTCGTATTCGCTCAATTGCAATTCCCGAGTATATTTGAGAAACAAGTTTCGGGGTAAGGGAGGTAACGATTGTTCTATCTCCGCAATTTTTGTTTGGGTAATGTGAAGTGGGGGTAAATCGGGTTCCGGAAAATAACGGTAATCGTTGGCGGCTTCTTTGGCTCTTAAGGAAACGGTAATGCCTTTTAGGGCATCGAAAGCACGCGTTTCTTGAACGATGGTTTGTTGCGATTCCAAAAGTTCGATTTGACGGTTTATTTCAAATTCAATGGCTCGTTGAACATTACGAATGGAGTTCATGTTTTTTACCTCAACTTTTGTTCCAAACGTATTGGCATCGGAAAGCATAACGGAAATGTTGGCATCGCATCGCAACGAACCTTCTTCCATGTTGCCGTCGCAAATGTCCAAATAGCGAACCAACTTACGAACCTCTGTGAGGTAGTTATACGCTTCGGTTGAAGAAGCTAGGTCGGGTTCGGATACGATTTCCAGGAGTGGAACGCCCGCACGATTCAGGTCAATCAGCGTGTCGTAAACATCGATGTCATGGATGCTCTTTCCTGCATCTTCTTCCATGTGAATGCGGGTGAGACCGATGGCTTTTTCTTGGCCAGATTCGTCTCGAATGATAATGGACCCACCGGTACAAATCGGAGTTTTATCCTGGGTGATTTGATACCCTTTCGGGAGGTCGGGGTAAAAGTAATTTTTTCGCGCAAAGCACTGATGTTCTCGAATCGTACAACCGCAGGCCAGTCCCAAACGGATGGCGAAATCAATGGTCTTTTCATTCATCACAGGTAACGTACCCGGGTGACCAAGGCTTACGGGGCTCACCAAAGAATTCGGCGCCTCTCCGTAGGCATTTTTGTCGGAAGAATAGGCTTTTGAGGCAGTCAACATTTGCGCATGAACTTCAAGTCCAATGACAGCGCGGTATTTTGAACGGGTTGTTTCGTCCATTGTACTAGGCTCGGGAAATAAGTTCTTTCATGATGTGCGTCATTTTTGGCTCTTGTCGGCTCGCGACTTCCACAACATCTTGGTGGGTAACTTTCTGAATTTTTCCAGGTACCCCTAAATCGGTGATGATGGAAATGGCAAAGCAGGGAATCGACATGTGACGCGCTACGATAACTTCCGGTACGGTTGACATCCCAACAGCATCGGCGCCAATTGCCCGAACATAGCCATATTCAGCTGGAGTTTCGAGGGTTGGACCCGTTAGCCCTGCATAACATCCTACAGAAACTTTAATACCACCTTGTTTCGCGATGTCCAAGGCAAGATCAATCATGGTTGGATCATAGGGAACACTCATGTCTGGAAAACGTGGACCTAACTCGTCAAGGTTCTTTCCAATCAGTGGGTTGCCCGGGAACAAGTTAATATGATCGTTCATGATCATGATTTCACCTACTTCAAAATTAGGATTCACTCCTCCTGAAGCGTTGCTTACAAACAAGCGTTCGATTCCTAAGAATTTCATGACACGCACTGGAAAAGTTACTTGCTGCAAGTCGTATCCTTCGTAATAATGAAAACGTCCTTGCATGGCAACCACTTGTTTACCACCCAATTCGCCAAAAATTAATTTCCCAGAATGGCCTTCTACCGTCGAAACGGGAAAATGGGGAATCTCCTCGTAGGGAATAACATCGATGGCCTTAATTTCTTTGACTAATCCTCCGAGACCGGTACCTAAGATGATACCAACACTCGGTTTTACGGAGGTTCTTGATTGCAGGTATGCCGCGGTTTCTTTAATTTTTTCTAACATAATCTTGGATGGTTTGTAAAAATGCTTCTTCTCGATCCAAGGTGATGCCAATGGGTTGAACGTACCAAGGGTAATTGGACATTTCCTCCGTCATGGATGTTTCTTGCAATCTCATGAAGTCTTTTTCTGTGGTAATAATTATCGTTTTTTCGATATCAAAAGTAGTAAATTTCCTGTGAATTTCTTTCAGGTCCTTTAAGGTGTAGTTAAAATGATCGCCGAATGAAAGATGGGTTACGGAGTAGTGATTCAATAAGTGTTTTTCAAGGGGGGCAGGGTTGGCAATTCCTGTAACCAAAACAACATGTTCGGGGTTCACAACTGCCTTGGAAGTGATGGGCCTGAGTGGAAGGTAATGCACGCTGGAGAAAAATACGGGAACCTTCAACGGCTGCAGCGCTTGCAGATAGGATTGTTGCGCTTCTTGGCTGAGATTCAAAGGACATTTGGTGAACACGACAATGTCAGCTCGTTTAGCGCCATTTCTACCTTCTCGCAGTCCACCAAGAGGTAAGGTGTAATCTTTGAAAAAAGGTCGGTTATAATCACTGACCAATATCGTCAAGCCAGCCCGTACATAGCGGTGTTGTAAAGCATCGTCCAATAACAGTACGTGGTCATTCGAGCGATTCATGCTCAGAACGGCATCCTTTCTTCGTTCGCATACGTGCACTTCATGCGCTTGATCAAAAAAATACTGAACGGCTTCATCGCCGACATCCCTTGCGGTATGGTGGGATTTGACCATTACATGTCCTTTGGTTTTACGGCCATAGCCTCGTGACAAAACCTGAACCTTGAATTCAGGTTGAAGGCGAGCAATCAAGTAGCGCGTCAATGGGCTTTTTCCGGAACCGCCAACATTTAAGTTTCCGATGCAAATGGATTTTCCTGGGATGACGTATGTTTTAAGAATCCCGAGGTTAAAAAGGAGGTTGCGTACCGAGGTGATTGCCCAATAAATAGCCGCTAAGGGGGCAGATATGAGGCGAACCAGGATCATCTTCGATTAGCCACCGTAATTGGAAAAATCTTGGTCTTCCGCAAAGTAGTATACTCGGATCAAACACGTATCGTTCAAAAAGTCGATTTTACCTATTTCAAACCGATTAATAATCAGTCCTGTACGGGCTTCCAAATCTTGTTTTAAGGCCTCGTGATTTTCCGTTTTAATCAAGTCAATTCGATCGTAATTAATGATTTTACGGGTTTCATGTTTCATCAACCATAAGTACTCCAAAACATACAACACACCGATCACGGACAAATTGATCATCCCTAGTTCCAACAAATTAATCTGGTAAATATCTTTTTCTATTTCGGTGGCCAACATGGCATTTACCACGCTCAATCCGATCACCAAGAATAAGTACGTCATTTCCTTGATTTCGATGGCATCCGTTCGATATCGAATGATTCCAAATATTGCAAAAAGTCCGAGCCCCATTCCCGTATCGATGTCGAGTTTTTTCAATCCAAAGCAAAGAAAAAAGGTTATTATTCCGATGAGAAAATACGTGAATAAATAGTCTTTTCTTCGGGTTTTGGGGTAATAGAGCAGCCTTACGATCACGAAAAGTACCAATAGGTTAATGGCAAGGCGTATGGCTAATCCGTCAAGATCGTTATAATCCCAGGAAAAGGTCGGATAATTGGACGTTTTTGCAAGGAAAGGAGATATCAAATTAAGCATAAGCATTGATTTTTTCGAGGTATAATTGACGTTTTTTAAACCGGTTGGCTTTTACCTTTGGTTCCTGCACCAGTTCCATGATGCCTAAGCAATATTTGCTGAGCCGATAAGGCCTAAATTGCCGCGATTTCATCATGGTGTAAAAGGGAGAATTTCGGTCGATGCGTTCTTGTTTGAGTTCTGCAATGACCAAGGAGTTAAAGGAATGATTCTGCTCCTTCAATGAAAACCTTAGGTCAAAGTCTAATGTCAAACGCTCGGAGGCGGTTTTATTCACCAACGTGATGCGGGTGAATCGGTTCGTTAAATTGGCGTGCAGTTCTTTAGTGGTTGGGAAAACGCTCTGGAGCAACGCTTGTTCGCTGCTGCTTATTTCTGCATGAAAAGACGGTGTTTTAATACGGTGCTTGTCCGTTCGCCCTTTAATCTTGTGCTTGACTTCAAAGAAAAAGAGGTTAGAATCCACGTAATTGCGAATACGAACCTTGGCTCGGTTGCTTTTACCCCGGTGGTGGTCGCTGAATAAACTGAATTCCGAATCATCGAAGTAAAGGCTTTCATAATCCATTGCACGCTTGCCGTTAATTTCCAGAACAAAATAATGTTCCGGGAGCAAGGTCAAAATTTGATTTAGTGTATTTTTGCCGAACGCAAATTTAGTGTCGATGCGGTTCATCAATTTTACGCGGTCCATTTCTCCTAGGGAAATGCCCTGAAATTGGCTGAGTTGGACGTTGAACGATGATTCCGACATATCAAATCAAAGTTACGTTTAATTTTGATTTTTGTTCCAAATCGAAACGCTATATTAAGGGAAAGTTAATTTTATTTTAATTACCATGGCAACTATTTTACTTTTAGGATCGGGTGAATTGGGAAAGGAATTTGCCATAGCATGTCAACGTTATGGACAGAAGGTCATTGCAGTTGATCATTACGAGGGTGCTCCGGCCATGCAGGTTGCTCATGCGTGGGAGGTCATTGACATGTTGGATGCAGCAGCTTTGGATGCAGTGGTGGCCAAACATGCTCCAGACTTTATTGTTCCTGAGATTGAAGCGATTCGAACAGAACGATTTTACGCTTACGAAGAGCAGGGTATAACCGTCGTCCCCAGTGCAAAAGCGGCAAACTACACCATGAATCGAAAGGCCATCCGAGATTTAGCTTCAAAAGAATTGGGATTAAAAACAGCTAAGTATCGTTACGCTTCCAGCATCGAAGAATTCATGTCAGCGGTTGATTTTTGCGGATTCCCATGCGTAGTGAAACCCTTAATGTCGAGTTCCGGTAAAGGACAATCGGTGATCAAACGAGCCGAGGATGTGGATCGAGCTTGGAACTATGCGATGGAAGGATCTCGTGGAGATTTGAAAGAGGTCATTGTTGAGTCATTTGTTGATTTCGATTTTGAAATCACCCTTTTAACGGTCACCCAGAAAACGGGCCCTACCTTGTTTTGCCCGCCCATTGGTCACCGTCAGGAAAGGGGCGACTACCAGGAGAGTTGGCAGCCGATCCCCATGCAAGAAAGCCACTGGTTAGAAGCTTGCAGCATGGCCGATAAGGTTACTAAAGCGCTCACGGGTGCTGGGCTGTGGGGCGTAGAGTTTTTCATTACTCAAGAGGGTCCCTATTTTTCGGAATTATCGCCGCGACCTCACGATACAGGCATGGTTACTTTGGCTAACACGCAAACGTTTAACGAATTTGAGCTTCATGCAAGGGCCATTCTCGGTTGGCCAATACCTGCTGTTGATCGCTTGAAAAATGGTGCAAGTGCTGTGATTCTCGCAGATCGAGAGGAGAACCAACCGAAGTTTCAAGGACTTGAAGACGCGGCAAATGTAATGGGAACGGATTTTCGTATTTTTGGCAAGCCCTTTGCAAGGCCTTACCGACGGATGGGGGTAGCCCTGTCTTCAGGACCCGAATCGGTTCAATACCACGTTGAAAATGCTAAAAAAGTTGCTTCGTTCATCACTATACACTAAGTCCATGATTCACTCACATCGCTTTACTGTGCGCTTATTGGTTGCGCTCGTTTTATTGGTTGCTCATCCATTGTTAGCGGTTGACATTCGTTACACCTTAAAAATGGCGAAGCCGCAAAACCACTACTTTCAGGTGGAAATGAAGGTTGAACAATTCTCGCAAAAAACGGCCTTAGTGAAGTTACCCGTTTGGGCTCCTGGATCTTACTTGGTGCGCGAATTCTCTAAAAACCTCAATCAAGTGAAAGCCTATTCCTTGACCGGCTCACCACTCAAAGTGACCAAAAAGACCAAAAACGCTTGGGAAGTGGACTTGAATGGACAAAAAGGCTTTGTATTGAGTTATGAGGTGTATGCTTTTGAATTGAGCGTTCGAACCAGTTTTTTAGATGAAACCCACGGCTTTGTCAGCGGTCCGAGCATGTTCATGTATTTGGATGGGCACAAGGATCTTGGCGGGGTGCTCGCAGTACAGCCGCATCCTTCATTTAAAAAGATATCTACCGGATTAGCACCGAAACTTACCACGGGCAAACAAGCGAATCAACAAGTGTATACGTTCGATAATTACGATCAATTAATCGATTGTCCGTTGGAAATCGGAAATCAGGTGGAATTCGATTTTACCGCTGCTGGGGTAAAGCATACGGTGGCCATGTACGGAGAGGCGAACTATGACCAAGAATTACTGAAAAAAGACATGGCGAAAATCGTGGAGGAAGAAACGAAAATCGTTGGGGTGAATCCGAATAAAAATTACGTGTTCATTGTTCACAACGTAGTTGGGGGAGATGGCGGCTTGGAACATGCCAACAGCACGGTGTTGAGCGTAGATCGTTGGACGTACGATGGATCGAACTATCTCAATTTCCTAAACCTCGTTGCCCACGAGTATTTTCATTTATGGAACGTAAAACGCATACGGCCAATTGCCCTTGGGCCCTTCGATTACGACCAAGAAGTTTACACCACCTTGCTTTGGGTTATGGAAGGATTTACCTCGTACTACGATGAAATTGTTCTTCGCAGGTGCGGATTTTATTCCCAGGACGAGATGCTTCGCAAAGTACAAAGCGCGATCAATTATGTGGAAGGATCCGTGGGATCTCGGGTTCAGCCCGTTGCACATGCAAGTTTTGACGCTTGGATTAAAGCCTACCGACCCAATGAAAACAGTTCCAATACGACCATGACGTACTATTCCCGAGGCATGGTTCTAGCGGCGGTGTTCGATGCCATGATCATTTCAAACTCCAAAGGGGTCAAGGGATTGGATCACGTTATGCAGGATTTGTACCATACCTACTATGTCGGCAAAAACCGAGGATTTACCGACGATGAATTCAAAAAAACAATGGAAAAATATGCTGGCGTAGATTTAACCGATTTCTTTGATAGGTACATCAACGGAACCGAGGTCATTCCTTACAACGACTATTTGAAACCGCTAGGCATCGAAGTATCGGAGGTAGGAAGCATTAAACCCGTTTTTGGAGCAACAGTAGCTGAAGAAGGAGGAAAAGTCATCGTGAAAACCATTCGTTCAGGTTCTTCTGCCGAGGAGGCGGGAATCAGCGTCAACGATGAGATCATCGCATGCATGCAATACCGTGCGGACAAGTCGATGGTGGATGGCATCATGAACAGTGCTGAAATCAACGATGAGTTCGAACTAACGCTTTCACGTGATAAATTAATCCGTAAGGTGACGGTTAAAATTACCGGTCAAAAACGAGTGTCCTATGTCTTCAATAATAAACCAACCGATGCGTCTCTTCCTCTGTACAATTATTGGTTGCGCTAGCCTTGGTTCGGTTTCTGCGCAATATGAGAATGTTAAAATAAATCCCTCTCACACACGACCTGTTGAACCTTCCGTAGACATTAACCCCCAAAATCCTTCAGAAATTGCGGTGGGTGCGGTACTTGATGATTATTATTATTCCAAGGATGGGGGGCAGTCGTGGAATTACTCGAAATTGGAAAGTCCGTTTGGCGTTTGGGGCGATCCTGTTTTAAAGTTTGATGGGAAAGGCAGGTTGTACTATTTTCATTTATCCGATTACGACAAGGGAAGTTGGATTGACCGAATTGTTTGCCAATACGCCGATAAAATATCCGAGGCCAAGAACTTTACCAAAGGCAGCTTTCCCAAACCCAACGGCACCAAAGCACAGGACAAGCATTGGGTAGATATCGATCCGAATACAGGGACCATCTACATGACTTGGACACAATTCGACAAGTACGATTCTAAGCTTAAGGAAGATTCCTCGAGGATCATGTTCAGTAAATCGACCGACCGTGGAGCTACGTGGTCCAATCCCAAGGTGATTTCTTTCTACAACGGTGATTGTTTGGACAAGGATCAAACCGTCGAAGGAGCGGTTCCCGTTGTTGCTAGCGACGGTTCCATCGTAGTAACTTGGACCGGCCCCAAAGGTTTGGTGGTTCAACGCTCTTTAGATGCTGGGAAAACTTGGATGCCCGTAGAACAAATCATCGCGCCACATCCTGAGGGTTGGGACTACAAGATTTCAGGGATCATGCGTTGCAATGGATTGCCGGTTCTGCAAATCGACCGAAGTGGAGGGGTCAATAACGGTGCCCTATATCTTACGTGGAGCGATCAGCGAAACGGCACGAATGATACGGACGTTTGGTGTTGCATCTCAAAGGATCGGGGCTTGACTTGGTCGGAACCCATCCGAGTAAACCAGGACAAAACCAAGTCGCAACAATTCATGGCAACCATGACGGTGGATCAAAGCAACGGAAACTTGCATTGGTTGTTTTATGATCGGTCGAGGTCTAAAAATCCGAATGAAACAGAAGTGGTCTGGGTTTGTTCTACCGACGGTGGCGAGACGATGGATCAGCAATGGATTTCGGAACGCCCTTTTGTGCCGAATGTCAAAGTTTTTTTCGGCGATTATATTGCAATAGCGGCATATAAGAACACCGTTGCTCCGGTATGGGTTCGGATGGATATGGGAAAACCCTCGCTTTGGACAGCCATAATACCGAAGAAATAGGGTGGGGTTAAATTACCTTAAGGTTCGCAAATTGCAAAAGAACCGTTTTTGATCCGTGGTGAGGGAAGAAAATCACGGCTTTTTTATCAGCGCCTGCACCTTCAATTTTGGTAACCCTTCCTTTGCCAAACCGGCTATGTTCAACGTTGGTTCCTACCATGATTTGGTCAAAATTACCTTGATTCGATGCCCTTTGGGCGCTCACATCCTGCAGTGATTTAAAGGATTTTGGAATAACAGGCGGATTCATTTTGGTGTTGAGCCCCCCCGTGAAGGATCGGTCCATTCCACCGCCCATCAGTGATTTTCCACCAAGGCTTCGCGCAGGAGATTCGAATTGCAAGTACTGTGCATCGATTTCATTTAAAAAGCGGCTGGGTTCGCTTTTGAGGCTTTGATTCCAAAGAAAGCGCGTTCCTGCATACGACAGCGTGCAGGATAGCATTGCGCGGGTAATGGCTACGTAAAAAAGCCGACGTTCTTCTTCAAGTTCTGTCCTTGAGCTCGTTGATAGTTGTGAAGGGAACAGATTTTCCTCCATGCCAACAATGTAAACATTGGGAAACTCTAAGCCCT